>Ga0316191_10000778_pt1 | contig 21325 bp, 22 predicted proteins | sample Eddworburr2cm_MG_FD_204928 | JGI IMG/M metagenome (GOLD analysis project Ga0316191, IMG submission 204928) | Coastal sediment microbial communities from Maine, United States - Eddy worm burrow 2 cm | ecosystem: Environmental > Aquatic > Marine > Coastal > Sediment | place: USA: Maine... | reverse complement strand
GCGCGTCAGACGGAATTCTTTCGGATCCCAGTTATCGAATTTCTGCGACAACTCACGCACAGCCTGATCACCGCGTTCTTCGATGTCGGCGAGAATCTCTTCGACAGTCTTGCGAACCTGCGCGACATTCGCTGCGTCGTCTTCGGCGGAAATACCTTTCTTGAGCCAGATAGCCATGGCTTTAACCTTTCAGGGGAAACGTTCCGAACGGGAGATCCCAGGAGCTCGGGCGCCGTTCAATTTCAGTGGATTTGCTCCGGGCGTTATTTTCGATGGTATACGACGCAAGGTCAATGCAAGCGGTTCGCACTACCGTCGGGCCAGTGCGTGGCCCATGCAGTGCGCCGGAACCAGGGAAGAGAGTGTATCTATCTGTATTTATTGCGTATTAATCGGTCCGGGGCGAAAGAACCCGGCCCGGGAGGTTCGACTTCAGCCGGGATGTCGATTCGGACGTTCTTTCTTGCGGACCAGAATGATTTGGACCACTTTGGAAACCACCGCTGCGAAGACACCGATGCTCAGAATCGAGAACACGATCGTAAATGATTTCGACAAAGACGATGTCGGCACCAGGTCTCCATATCCAATAGTGGACATCGTCATCACTGAAAAATAAATCGTGTCCACCATGCTCCACCCTTCGACGTTCGAGTAGAAGACAACGGCTCCGGCCAGCAAGCTCAGCATCAATATCATCAATCCCCGAAAATCCTCGTCCTCCTTCAGGCCATAACCAACGGCGACCACGAGCCTGTAGATATTGATGAAGAAACTGATCATTGTGTGCCTGTGATGAGAATTGTGACGCTAGCGAAACACGCCGAACGCCAATGTTTGCATGAGCTGATTACAGCTGACTTTCCGGAACAAAGACAGACATGAATCCGGCACTGAACCGTTTCCAGAAACTTGTTTCCGGTTCGACATTGAAAGTGACTTCCTGACCGTTCTCCAGCGTGACCCACTGCAGTTGGCCCTCGGGTGTCAGTAACACCCGGTAGCCTTTCACCATGGCGTTGCGGTCAAAGCTGTCAGAAACCAACTCCGCGTAACGCGGGCTTTCAAAGTAAGCACCCATTTCGGTATTGAGTGCAACCGATCGCCCGTCCAGATTGAACGAACCGACAAACATGTAACGCCGGTCAAAACCCAGAAACTTTCCGTGGAGACTGGCACGTGACGAACCGGACCACTTCGCTTTGGTTTTCTTGGTGTCCTCGGCAACGCCTTTGACAGGCTTGAATTCATACAACTCAACCCCGTTTCTGATCAGGTCCTTGCGGTATCGCATATAACCTGCATGAACGAGCGGCACGTCATTAGCCGCGAGGGAATTTGTCATGATGCGCACGCGCACCCCGTTGCTCACCAATTCCCCGAGGTGCGCTGTGAATTTGGGCCCCGGTACGAAATACGGTGAAACGATCGTGAGATCCTGCCGGGTCGCATCGATGCCTTCCAGCAGCTTCGGCGCAAGGTGTGTTTCGCCACTGACATTCTTGGCTTCCACCTTGCTCGGCTGGTCATAAATCAGCACCCATTTCCCCCATGAATAATCCAGTTCGTCAACACCGGAAAGTTTCATCATATCGAGGTTACGCAAGGCATTGGCATACTCTGAAGATCTTGCCGCTTCAATGAACGCCTGAGATTCCTGACGGAATGCATCGATTTGCGCGGCGCCGACTGGTGCCCCCTCACTAAATGCCGCCAATGGATAAACCCATTGGGAGTTCCAGTAAAGATCGAACATATCCGAGACTTCATGCACGATCGGCCCCACCGCTATAACATCCAGGTCACTGAATCCCACCACTTCCGCCGCGTCAAAATACTCGTCACCAATATTGCGGCCACCGAAAATTGTGGCCTGATTATCCGCGGTCAGCGATTTGTTGTGCATGCGATGATTGATGCGACGCGTGTCACCAACAAAATCCAGCACACGACTGGATCGGTTGGCGAACGGATTAAATAATCTGATCTCGATATTCGGGTGGGCATCGATGATATGCAGCATGTCGTCCTTGCCCGCCGTATCGAGATCATCCAGCAGCAATCGCACGCGAACGCCACGATTCGCCGCTTCGAGAAGTTGCCCATGCAGCACCTTCCCTGTGAGGTCGTCGTGCCAGATGTAATACTGAACGTCGAGGGATTTCTGAGCGGCTTTGATCAGAGCGACACGCGCCACGAATGCATCCGTGCCTTCGCTCAAGGCAAGAAAACCAGACAGCTCCGGATTTGCTTCGACGATCGGGGAGATCGCCCGGCCGAGCTTTGTATCTGAAGTGTCGCTGACAACAAACGACGGCGTTCGCTCTGCTTCCTTCGGCAGGCTTGCACAACCACTCACCAGTAGGCCAAAGAGCAGCAAAGCACTCAGCAAAATGCTGCCAGGAGCCCCCGGCACGGGACCGGCAGTGGTCAACCTGAAAAGCGTACGATTAGCCACCAGCATTCTCCTTATTCGTGTTCAAGATTCGTGGCTATGCTTCAGTCACCAGACGCTGGCAAACACTATACATCCAACAACGGCAGGCACGGTCAACCGTGACGATGCTTTAATACCCTGCATCTGCGATACGGGGTCAGGTGAACGGTGAAAGATCAGCGACCCGCACCAGCCACGTCCGCAATTTATCGGCTCTTGAGGTAGTCTCGTATCCGCACCGTCGTCTTGATTTTCAGTTAGATAATGTTGTCATCAAATTGCACGTCGGCTCCGACGCTGTCACGGGACTGTTGCAACGAGTAGCTCAATTCCCCAGTCCACGTCTTGTTAAATACGTAGCCAAGGCCAGCCGAATAGCGTGCCTTGTCAGCGAACAACTCTTGTTCGTTCTGATTGAGGTCACCGTAAAATTCCGCCCATAAAGGCAGGTAAAACGCGCCGGGCTCGACGGTATAACGATTGACCGGAATCGAAAAGGCGAGCCGATAGCGCATCCGAAGAGACGCATCCCATTCGGTCGTTTCGATGAAGCGCTCCTCCAGCATGAAACGGTGGTGAACCACCCAACGTGCCAGCGCACGGATCTCGGGCCAGTCGAAGGTCACAGCCTGCCACGGGCGAACTTCGAACCGGTCGGTCGCTCCGGATAGCCACTTGTAATACATCCCGAGGCCTGCTTCGAGGCGAATTCGCTCGGTTGCGTCGTATGACACCCCCCTTTCAGACCCAGTTGCGCCCAGGCACCGAACAAACGCTCTTCGTCCAGCAACTCCTCATAGCCAAGATTCCCGAATCCCCGCGCCCGGTCACTAATTCTCTGACGATAGTCATAGTAACCACGAATCTGGGTATCTCCGCCACTTTCCGCATTCGCCGCTGCGGGCAGGAACAACCCAGCGCCAGCCATGAAGACCAGGACCGTCATCCGATAAAACACTGCATCACCCACGAGTTGTAGCACCGCTCTGGAAAAGCCCACTAATTCGACCGGGGTGGCGTTCGTTAACAACAAGCCCGAGGACCTTTCACTACTGAGCTGACGCCCCAGACTGCCGACCCGAGAGACCGGTTACCCCGTGACACGTCAGAGGTTATCCTTCACCAACCGGCAGGACCCACCGCGGGGCTGCGACGCGGTTGATCTCCAAATCAATGCGTGTCGTTTGGGCGATGACCATTGCCGTCCAGACCGCCGTGGTGACGCGTCCGACCACGAAATTGCCATTCATCACCACCTGTCACCCAAACCAGCCGCGTCTGCGAAAGAACAGATACATGCCTGTGCCAACCAGGACCATCGCGCCCAAGGCTATCGGATAACCATAGGCGATACCCAACTCCGGCATGATCTGGAAATTCATGCCCCAGATCCCCGCCATCAATGTGGCCGGCATGAAAATCGCCGACAGAATGGTCAGCATCCCGAGACGACGATTGGTCTTGTCCTGAGCATGCATATCCAGTCTTGATCGCAGATCTCCAATGCTTGTGTCCGCACGCTCCAGGATCCTGCTCGCCACCCCCAGGTTAACCAACGCACAATTCAGGTACTCGTGCGCGTCCTCGCGACGGAAGAAGGACTTGTCCGTCGTGCACAGGGCTTGCAAGGACGGGAGTTGATCGGTGGCCACCATTCCAAGCGCCAGCACCCGCGAACGCACTTTCAGAAATCTCATTTACGGTGACTGTGTCCGCATCCCGATCCATTTTCTCATCGAGGGAAACAATAGCCTTTCTCAGAGCTGTAGTGTGCTGCAAACACGCCAGCGACAAACCGATGATTAGCGCAGCCACAAGAGAGGCAATACTGCGCTCGGCAAGCCAGGACTCCGAATCCTGCAATTCATCGAGCCGTTGCCGAGCCAGAAAAGGTCCGTTATGCACCGTGAGCAACAAGTTCTCCCTGCAAACCAATGCGACGTAGTCCACATCATCGCGATCCTTGGTGTCGGCCAGAACCGGCATGACGAAGCAGATCTCTGTGTTGAGTGGATAGAAGTCGGGACGATCACGCGCGTCAAGACAGAGCTGCCGGGTCAATCCACTGATACCCAGGCTATCCAGCCACCCTTCCAGCTCTTCGTCCGAGAAATCCTGCAAGTCAAGCCATACTCGCGCATCCGCGTCGCGGCAGGCACTGACCACGCTCCCGGAATCAACCTGGGTCAGATGCAGTGAGTCATCAATTTCAAAGCTGTTGGCAATCATCGTCGCATACCCTTTAATTCAACTCCGCACTGACGGAAGTTCTTACACCGCTACCTGCGCTGCAGGTCTCAATCTCTCGGTGAAACGCAATTAAATAGTCGGCCCTGCAAACTCCGAGCACGTCGGGGTCACCCGCGACACGTACAGCCTGTTGCGTGCGGCATCAAGTGACAATCGGTTATGCCCCCCGCCACGCGTGCCAAACCCACAGGAATTCAGGCGGCCCTAAGCACACGCAATCAAATAACGGAATCCATCCAGACCACCCCGGGGACACGCAAACCACCCCTCTCGCCAATGAGCGAACACGTTCCACGGCACGGCAATCAGGACGAGACCGTTCGTCGAACCTGCCCAGCCGTTGGCCTTCGCGCCAGAGCGACCGGTGTCAGGTAGCTTTCATCCCGGTCGCCAGCACCGGCCACCGCCCGCTCTCGGATCCTGCTACAGCACCGGCGCCGCCAACCGGGAAGCGTTAACCGCCAGGCGCCACCAGAATGGCTTCTTCTCCAAATCATCTGCGTTGATGCGCACCGAATGGGCGAAGTCCTGCTCGAACATCTTTTCCATTTCACCGGCAAAGGCCTTGTCGGCGATGAGGGCCGTCACTTCGAAATTGAGCCGGAAGGAGCGGTTGTCGAAGTTGGGGGTGCCAACCGTAGAGAGATGATCGTCAATCAGCATGACTTTCTCATGCAAGAACCCCGGCTCATAGGAATAGAACTTGATGCCGAGGTCAAGCAAGTGATCAATGTAGCGGAAGGCAGCGAGATAAACCGGCCAACTGTCCGGTTTGCCGGTGGTAATGACGCGCACATCGACGCCGCGCAATGCCGCCAGTTCCAGCGCCTTGAGTATCGCTTCGTCAGGCACGAAGTACGGTGCAGACAGCCAGATACGGTGCTTCGCCGCATTCAATGCGGTTACAAAGAACAGACCTGCGGTTTCCAGTTTTGAAGACGGCGAGAAAGGCACGATCATGGCCTTGACAGCGGCACCCTCGGCGGCCTGCGGCTGCCAGTTCAGCTCGGGCAGTTCTCGCGTGGCCCAATACCAGTCGTTTACGATCACTGCCTGCATTTGAATCGCCACCGGCCCATCGAGGCGCACGTGGGTGTCGCGCCACGGGCTGAATTCCGGATCGCGGCCCATGTATTCATCGCCGACATTGTGACCACCAACCCAGGCCGTAATGCCGTCGACAACGACCATTTTCCGGTGGTTACGAAAGTTGAGCTGGAAGCGATTGCGAGAACCCTGCGTCGGTTTGAAAGAGGACACCTGAACGCCGGCGGCACGAAGTTTTTCCACATAGCCGTCAGGCAGACCACCGCTGCCAACTTCGTCATACAGCACGTAGACGCGCACCCCGGCCTTGGCTCTTTCGATGAGTGCTTCCTGAACCTGTCGTCCCAGTTCGTCATCGTGAAACATGTAGAACTGAAAGAGTACGTAGTTTTTGGCCCTGGCAACGCCATCCAGAATGCTGGTGAACGTCGCATCGCCGTTGATCAGCAACTGTGCGTGGTTGCTGTGGGTCATCTCCATTTTGGCGAGCCGGCGCACTGACTGGTACACCGACGGATCGTCTTCGGTCGGCACAGCCCACGGCTTCATGTTCTGACGGAATTCGCTGGTCAGCGCATCGATTTCGTCTTTACTCTGCTCGTAAGCGGCTGCCATGCCGTCGAACTTGCTCCGCCCGAGCACAAGATAGGCTGGCAATGCAACGAACGGGAAAGAAACAAGGGAGACCGACCAGGCGACCGCGCCTTGTGCGGTGCGCACCGTCATGACAGCGTGCACCGCCGCCGCAATTCCACCCACGTAGAACAGGGCAACGATAAAAGCAATCATTTTTGTTCTCCGATGTTTCATGGCCTGATTCTCTTGTGACATAACATACTTACTTAATCAGTGGCAGAAAGCCGACAAAGAAGCCGCCTGCCCTGCTGCCCATTGAATGCGTGCATGCTCGAAAGCACATTGACGTATCGCAAAAAAAGACGAAAAGGGCCTACGCTCCAAACAGTGGCGTCGATGGCGACCTGTGTAAAACCCGCAACGGTATAAAGGCCGTGTGCGGCTCCAGATCCGTACCGGACGGTTCGGCAATTCGTCCGGGTTGTCCGCTCCAGAGGGGAAGTGTCTCGTCAGCCGCGCGGATGTTTCGGTGATCGCGCCGATCAGGTTTTGGCGAGTTCGTTTGCGGCACCGCGTGCGACTGATCCGAACATGATCAGTGTCCAACCACCCAGAACCAGCCTCACACCTAACAGTATTCCGATTGCCCAAGCACCGGAAACCGGAAACTGGTTCCAGATCATGGCGCCAAGAATGACCGAAATGATTCCGCTGAAAAGCGACCAGCCCCAACCACTGACCGGCCTCGCCTGGAAAGCAACAAGCGCTTCGAAAATACCGGAAATAACGAAGTACGCGGCCAGGAACAAGGTCAAAGACCCAAGTGCCGCACCGGGATTGGCGAGCATGTATCCGCCGATGACGAAGGTCAACACTGCGATGAGAATGCTGAACAGGCCAGCGCGCGCCTTGAGCGCGAATATCAGCTGACCGACGCCGCCGACAATGAGAACAATCCCCGCCATCAGGACCACCGAAAGCCCGGCCAGGAAAGGCGACCCAATGGCAAGAATGCCCATCAACAAGACCATCAAACCCATTGCAATGGTCAGACCGCTGTTTTTCTTGACCGCGCCGAGAAATTCCCCGCGCACATTCTGTGTATTGTCTGACATACCGTAGCTCCCCCGTCTGATTAGCGCTTGTTGGATAAAAAAGGCTTCTCCGGATTCTCCTTGCAAGTCACCCTTCGCATGCGGCAACCGGTTTCATTCTAATGGCATACCGCGCCGTATTGTGGCGATACTTGAATTGATTGGAGGCACAATCGGCGAACGACCTGGGTGCCCGTCGCGTTATCGATATCCCGTCGAGTCCCCTCAGCGCACCCAATCGCATTCCGATCGGCGCATCATTGCGTACACTCACGGATTAATGGAAACAACTGCCTCAAAACGCGCACAGCGCTGGATCGCGCACCTCGACATGGATGCGTTCTATGCATCCGTAGAATTGCTGCGCTATCCGGAACTGCGCGGGAGACCTCTGGTGGTCGGCGGCCGGCGCGCCCACGCGCCAGAGCAGCTGTCGGACGGATCACGCAAGTTTGCTGCGCTCCGTGATTATGCCGGCCGAGGCGTGATCACCACGGCCACTTACGAAGCGCGCGCACTCGGCGTCCACTCGGGGATGGGCCTGATGAAAGCTGCGGCACTGGCACCCGACGCCGTATTGCTGCCGGCCAATTTTGACGAGTACCGAAAGGTTTCGCGACTGTTCAAGGCGGCGGTCCGCGAGATTGCACCACTGATCGAAGATCGCGGCATTGACGAAATCTATATTGACCTCAGCGAGGTCGACGGTGTGCATGACGCTTCGGAAACCGACCCCCAAGCCGGTATTCGCGATGTCGCGCTACGTATAAAGTCGCGCGTGCACAAGGCCACCGGACTGACCTGCTCGATCGGGGTCAGCCCCAACAAGCTGTTGTCAAAGCTGTGTTCTGAACTGGACAAGCCCAACGGCTTGACCATCATCACCATGGCAGACATTCCTGGTCGCATCTGGCCGCTTTCGGCCAATAAGATCAACGGCATTGGCCCCAAGGCCAGCGAGAAACTCACAGCACTGGGTGTAAACACGGTCGGCGATCTGGCGGCCTGCGACGAGATATGGTTGAAACAACACTTTGGCCCCAACTTCGGCTCCTGGTTACTCCGGGTCGCGCAGGGCCAGGATGATCGAGAGATCGTGACATTCAGCCGGCCGAAATCAATCAGCCGCGAAACCACGTTCGAGCGGGACCTGCACCCGCGACGTGACCGGGACGAACTCGGCAAGTTATTCACCCAGCTGTGCGAACAACTTGCGAATGATCTGCAGCGCAAGGGTTATGCCGCGAAAACCATTGGCGTAAAGCTGCGCTTTGACGACTTCAGGATCGTGACCCGGGTACTGACAGCCGACACCTGGATACGAGATGCAGCGACGATTCGGCATTGGGCCGGACGGGCGCTCAAGAAAGCGCCGCTGGACCAGAAACTGCGACTGCTGGGCGTGCGGGCGGAGAACCTGTGCGCACTTGACACCCTCGGGCCAACCGATCAGGCGCAGCCAAACGATAAGCGCGATCAGCTTACGCTCGGCCTCTTCTAGCCTCTGATATGTCAGACCGGGGCCGCCCTGATTCGGCACCGGCTTGTTCCGAAACCGGTTCGACAAAGGCAATCGATATGGTTCAAGGCATGGTTTCGGACAGCAGGTAGAGCGATAATAAGGCGTTATCTACACGTAATCAGGGAAATCAACATGCCAGGCTCAATACTCACCGCCGAGCAGCGCGCCGCCTTTGATCGCGACGGCTACGTCATGGTTCGCAAGCTCTTCGATGACGAAGAGATCGCCATCCTGCGCGCCGCCATCGAGGGCGACGAAGCCTTGCGCAGCCGCCTCTACGACCGTAAGGATGCCTCAGGAAAGAACACGCGCATGGCCACCTGGAATCACCCGGGCGACAGTGTCTACGGACTGGCCGCACGCAGCCACCGCGTGGTCGATACCATGGAGGACCTGCTGGGCGGTGAGGTATATCACTACCACTCCAAACTCACCGCAAAGGAACCCCGCGAAGGCGGTGCGTGGGAATGGCATCAGGACTACGGCTACTGGTATCACAACGGTATTGTCTTTCCTTACATGGCCAGCCTTATGGTCGCGCTCGACCGCTCAAACCGCGATAACGGTTGCCTCCAGGTTGTAAAAGGATCGCATCACTGCGGCCGCATCGAGCATGGCGTGCTCACCGGAGACCAGGTCGGCGCCGACCCGGTGCGGGTCGAGGAGATGCTCAAACGCATGGAAGTGGAATACGCCGAGATGGAACCCGGCGATGGTTTGTTCTTTCACTGCAATGTGCTGCACCGCTCGGATCAGAACCGGTCCGAACACCGCCGCTGGACCGTGATCCACTGCTACAACGCCGCACGCAATAACCCTTACGTCGAGCACCATCATCCGTTCTACACACCGCTCGAGAAAGTCGATGATGGTGCAATCAAGCGCGCTGGCGTCAAATTCGCAGACTCGATAGAGGAATTTCGCGAGAAGTCCGCCAATCCACCCGAACTGAAAAAGCGCATTGCCTGAGTGTGGTTCGCAAGCTCCGTTAGCATCGGCAATGCGATTGCACTCACCGTATCCAATCCCGAAGCAGGCGCGACCTTGAGCACAGAAACGGAGACATTATCGTGATCGTTGAGCAAATCTGGACCGCTAACGCCTACCGCAATTTCAACTACCTGATCGTTTGCCCCGAAACCGGAGAAGCGATGGCGGTCGATCCACTAGATGCGAAGAAATGCCTGGCGGCAGCGAAACAAAACGGCTGGACTATTACGCAGATTCTCAATACGCATGAGCACGGCGATCACACCGGCGGCAATCGCGCCATGATTTCGGCGACACGCGCGAAACTATTGGCACACAAGAATGCGGGTTCAAGTATTCCGGGAATGGATCGCGGCCTTGGTGCCGGGGACATCATCAAGGTCGGCAAGACCGTGGAACTGGAGTCACTCGATACGCCCGGTCACACCATGAGTCATGTCTGTTTGCTGTCGCATACGGACACGCCGGCCTTGTTCTGCGGCGACACGCTGTTTAACGCCGGTGCCGGCAACTGTCATAACGGCGGGCACCCCAACGAGTTGTATCAGACGTTCGCCAGTCAGCTAGCCAAGCTGCCCGAGAACACGCTGGTCTATCCCGGCCATGACTACATCGAGAATAATCTGCGCTTCACACTCGACCGCGAGCCGGGAAACACGGAGGCTGAAACCTTGCTCAAGCAGATCGGTGATCAGGATCCGAACAGCGCGCTTGTTTCAACGCTGGGAATGGAAAAGAAAGTTAACAGCTTCTTTCGGCTGCACAACCCGGTGATCATCGCCCGGTTGCGCGAAGTGTTCCCCGATCTGCCCGAGCAACCCGATCCGAAAGCGGTATTCCTGAAGCTGCGGGAGCTTCGCAATAGCTGGTGAGGCGCGGGCTGGCGACAGCCTGCAGCGGCACTTTCCGAAATGCCTTTTTCAGCAAGACCTTGACACTCACAATCTGGAGTCCAAATGCAATATCAAGTCCTGCCCGGTACCGACATGAATGTTTCCAGAGTCTGCCTCGGCACGATGACCTGGGGGCAGCAGAACAGCGAGGCCGAGGCCCACGAGCAACTGGATTTCGCCATTGCTCAGGGGATCAACTTCATCGACACGGCGGAAATGTATCCGGTGCCGCCTAATGCCAAAACGCAGGGACGCACGGAAAAGTTTCTCGGCAGTTGGCTCGTCAAACAGCAACGCGACAAAGTATTCATCGCCACCAAAGTCGCCGGCCCCGGGCGGCGCGACTGGATTCGCGGCGGACGCACCGATCTGACGCGCGATGTGATTGCGGAGGCCGTCGATACCAGTCTCGAACGCCTGCAAACCGATTACATCGACATCTATCAGATTCACTGGCCGCAGCGCAACGTGCCGATGTTCGGCGGCGTCGAGTTCGACCCCGAAAAAGAAAAAAGCGGCCCGTTGATACGCGAGCAGGTCGAAGGCATGGCGGCCATGATCAAGGCGGGAAAGATCCGCCACTATGGCCTGTCTAACGAAACCGCCTGGGGGGTGTGCGAGTTCCACCGTGTCGCAAAGGAACTTGGCGTGCCGGGGCCAGTCACGATTCAGAACAGTTACAGTCTGCTCTCGCGCAATGTCGACAATGATCTCGCCGAAGTGCTGTTCCGCCAGAACATGTCGCTGCTCGCCTACAGCCCACTGGCCGCTGGCCTCCTATCCGGCAAATACGTCGGCGGCGCGCTACCAGAAGGTGCACGCTTTACCCTGTTTGATAACCTGGGCGCGCGTTTCAGAAAGCCTATCGTGCCTGAAGCCATCGATGCTTATGCTGCACTGGCCAAAGCACGCGGACTAACCATGGTGCAACTGGCGCTGGGCTATGTCGCCAGCAGATGGCATGTCGGCTCATCGATTATCGGCGCCACCAGCATGAAACAACTGGCAGAAGACATTGCGGCTGGCCAGCTGGTACTGGATGAAGAGACGCTGAACGCAATTGGCGGACTTCAGGGCCGTTACCCCAATCCGGCACCTTGAAGCCTGAAGAGCTTCTACCAGGAAGGCACCAAGAACACCAGGTAACACCAAGGACTACAACGTCTTTGTGATCCTTCGTGCCTTGGTGTCTTCGTGGTGAGGATTTTCCCGTTCTGCACTACATGCCGCCTGTCGTCGCGGTGTCACGCAAGCCATGCTCGGCAAAGAAATCGCAGATCAACTCGCTGGCGTTCGGACCGCGCGGATCACTGTACTGATAGTCGTCAGGCCCGCCGCTCCATGCATGACCCAGCCCTGACACCAGTATCTTCCGAATCAGCACGTGTCCGTCTCGCTGGATATCAGTGATCTCGTACGGATAGATTGTATTGTTGCGAATGATGCTGCGTTTTTCTCGCGGCGCTCCGGTTTCCAGCTCCGCATCATCGGCAAGCAGCGCATTCAGTACTGCGAACTGCGCAACAACCTGTTCCGCGTTGACCCGATTGACCACCTCATCGGTATCACCCTGAATCACCAGCGCCGGCATTTCTGTGGTCTTGCCCCGTGACTGAACGAAAGCGCGCTTGCCGATATCGTGCGCGTCGTGTGGCGCACCCTCGCGCATCGCCTTGATCGCCCCATGTGATGACGTTGCTGCACCAAAGACCAGACCAGAATGCAGCGCACACGCCGCAAACAGATCAGCATGGCAAACGGCAAGGTTGTTCGCCATCGCCGCACCGGCCGACAACCCTGCAACGTAGATGCGCCTGCCATCGACGCCGTACTCGTCTGCAAGCATCCGGATCATGTCAGCGAGAATCGCCGCCTCCCCTGCGCCTGTTTGCGCCGAGCGCGAAAACCAGTTCCAGCACCGGAACGAATTCGCCAGCCTGCGCTGCTCCGGATATAGCACAACAAAATTGTCACGGTCGGCAACGCCGTTCATCCGCGTCACGGCAGCAAACGTGTCAGCGTCCTGACGGCAGCCATGCAGCATCACGACCATCGACATTCGTTTCGTGGCGCTGAAGTTCTTCGGCAAATACAACAGATAAGGTCGCCGTCCGGCGGTCAACTGTATCAGCGAGAAACTGCGCCCGAACGCGGAATGACTCCCTTTGAACAGCTTGCCTTCCGGTTCGCGCGCGGAGCGCCGAAACCACGAAGACACTGTTCTGACAATCGATTTGAGTATGCGGCGAATCATGTACTTGCCCGGGGAGAAAGTGTTGCGGGAACGCGTGTTGACAGCTCAGTGATACAGGCTTTGCAGAAACCGTTGCGGCGCAGAGCAAACCGTGCTGCGGGATACTGCTGTTGTGCGATCGTGCATCACACGTTCTACCTGTTCGCCGGTTCCCTCGCGATGTCGCCGCACCGGATAGCAAAATCCGGACATACCCAGCGTCACCGTCTCCAGCCACAGTCTGCAATGTCGCGTTATGGCTGCGCACCGAAAAAGCAAGAACCCGACCAGTGAAGCTGTCAAAAATACAAAGCTCATCGACACTCTCCCCATGGCCGCGGCAACTACATGTCGCCTGGCTTGCCATATGAAGCACCCGAAGCATGGCGCCGGCGAGATCACGCTTGTTGAATCGCTTCGTTAGCGTCGTGTTGAGCGAGATATCGATTCAAAATTTCCTGCTCGATGCGGGTACGTTGTTCGGCGAGGCAGGGAAAACGCAAGGTCAAAACGGCTTTACCCGCCTCCCCCAGCTTGACGGTCACCCTCGGTTCAGCCGAAGGCATCACGACGAACTGTTCGCCCTCGAGCGAATGCAGCGCCTTTTGCGCCGGCGCGATGTAATCCGAACAAACAGCCAGAGCTGCCTGTAGCAGCCGGGATCTCTCTCGATCAAGATCATCGGCAGTAGTCACAGGTACCGCCATGAGTGCGAGTTGATACCTTCCAAGCCGCGAATGGTTCTTCAACGGATGAGTCACATAGAAGCTGTTCGGAAACTGCGCGACCTTTCCGGTGAACAGGTGATCTTCATTGATTTCAAGAACGGTTGTACTGAGCAGGGTCTGGTCGATCACCTCGCCTCTGACTCCGTTGATCTCGATCACGTTACCGAAGTCAAAACTGCGGCTCGTCGTGCGATAGATGTAACCCAGAATCGACGCAAGCAATTCCTTGCCGGCAAGAACCAACGCAACCGACAAGGCCGCGAGCGACAGCGCTGCAGTGCGGATCTCCGCACGCCAGACGAGTATCAACAGGACGAAGGTGACCAGCAGCAGAGAATTGCGCCAGAACACCGAGGCGCGCAATTTGGTCTCTCTCGATAAACGGGTCCGTGTGCGCAAAACCGCAGAGATCGAGAAATTGACCAACAAGGCGCCAACAACGACGATAAGAGTAGAAACGATTTCCGGCGTCATGGCCTGGATTCAGGGGTGCGCGGTCATGAATTCGATCGGTGGCGGGTCGCGACAAAAGCGGCGCGGGCAATAATGCCCTCAAAACGAAACGGCTTCCAGTTTCGTCCGCTCAACTCACTCATTGCGTTCACTGCCGGCGGAGTCTGCCGGCTCCGATAACACTTCCTCAAACACCTGACCGTAGATTGTCCATGCCGTTAGGAAAAGAGCCGCGATAACCGGGCCAACGACCAGGCCAAGCACGCCGAACAAACCCAGTCCACCAAGCGTGCTGACCAGAATCAACAGATCGGGCATGCTGGTATCTTTCCCGACCAGACGCGGGCGCAGGACATTGTCTACCGTGCCGACAATCGCCGCGCTCCAGACCGCGAGGCCGATGGCCGCGGTGGTCTCCCCGCCAAGCATCAGATAGATCACCGCCGGCACCCACACCAGAGCCGTGCCGATCCCGGGAATGATCGACAGTACGACCATGATCGTGCCCCAGAATGCCGCCCCGGGAATGCCGGCAACTGCCAGACCCAGGCCTCCGAGTGCCCCCTGCACGATACCGATGACCAGCGTGCCCTTTATCGTCGCCTTGCTTACGGACAACCCGACGTGAACGATGTTTTCCTTGTCGGCACCCGAAAGCGGAAGATATCCCAGTATCGTGCGCACGATAGCCGGCCCGCTGATCAGGAAGAAAAACATCGCGTAGAGCATCACAAACAGGTTAAGCAGGAAAACGGCTGTGATCTGGGTCACTTTCGAAAGACTGCCCAGTACAAACCCGCCGGCCTTGCTGACAAGCGACGCGAGCTTCGCGGTGATATCGGCGCGATACGGTTCGAGCTGGCTTGCAAACGGCACCCAGTCAGGCAATGCAACACTACCGCTGGCACCTCCTTCAATCTGGCGCTCCAGCCACGGAGTCACGATGTTGGTCACCTCCACCGCCTGTGAAACGACGATGCCGAAGAAGCCGATCATTGGTACCACAACGGCGCCTATCAATAGCAACAGCGTTGTTATCGAGGCCAATGTCTCCCGGCCCCGATAGCGGTGCAGCAGCCACCGATAACAGGGATAGACGAGGCCGGTGAACACTGCGGCAAGAAAAAGTGCTGCCAGGAACCCCTTGATCGTGGCAGCAAATACGATCGAGATCGACAACACCATCAGGAGTACGAAACTTTCTCGAAAACGGTTGCGGGCGTCAGTCTGTGTCGGCATGGGTGAATTCATCGCGGATCCGGGTTGGCATTCAGCACTGGCGCTCGATGCGTCTGCACTTCGTCTTTGTTGTGGCCTCGTCAGTCAAGCCGCACAATCGTGATCGCTTCTGAGGGCGGCCTGATCACTTTCAAAGTAGGGTTGGTAAGGTCGGTTCAACCGGCTAGCCGTCAGTCGTCCGGGAGAAGCATAGCAAACGGCGATACCTGCAGAGAATTTCACAGCAGCAAAACGATACCGCCTGTCAGCGAACAGCTCTAAAAAGCCACCCGCGGCTTGCAAAACTTCGGTCCGAAACCGGGCTGCTGCTCCCGTTCACAGGTAATCACAGCCCGCCACGAAGGCGCTTGCTCCCCTGAGTGCCTTCTACAGACGAATATCGGCATCAGCGTACGCGCAGCCTGGCGCTCGACGCACTGGCGCACGCAACGGCCTTAAGCCGTGACATGAAAATCGGATTGAAGTTGGTGTAGCCGACAGAGAGTGCTGCCCGGTTCTCTGCCCTGATCGCGTCATCAAGTCGTTTCAGGCTGAAGGCCGGGAGCGCCATGCCGGTCTGTCGGGCAGTCATTATCATCTCTATCGACCGTAACGCCGGAGCGCCAGCGCTGCGGTATGCGATGCGCGCCGCAGAGCGGAACCCGGTAACGACCAGGTGCAGCGGGATTCAGAGTCTGGGCGTAGCCTTGTGCGCGAACATTTTCTCGCGGGTTTCCTGGCAGGACAAACACCGCTTTGCGGTGGGATAGGCCAGCAACCGCTCAAAGCCAACATTGTTCTCGCAATCGACGCAGGCACCGAAGCTCCCGTCCGAGATGCGTTGCCTTGCCGCCTCGACGTCACGAATCCCCTGGATGTGCCGGTCAATCAACTCCACATTCAGGTCGGCCAGAGCGTCGGCGACCGAAACGTCGGCACTGTCTACTGCCACCCGACCCAACAGATCGGCTATTTGCTGATTCCTGTTTGCATCCTGCTCGTTGCGTATGTCCTCCAGCAACGCTACGTAAACGCGCTCAAGTTCTTTCTTGATTCTGGATAGTTGCTCTTCAGTCATTGCCACGTATCTTGTCTCCTGTTTGCGATTGCTCTTTACATTGACCCATTCTCGGCGCAGCGGACCTGCCGCGGCTTGATCTTGCTCAAATGAGCCATCACGAAAAGCCGGATCATGCCCCTAATTGGCAGGATGATATTCGCTTGCCGCTCCCGGTTGCGATGAATTTTGTATGAGCGATGACCAATTCGGGGCCCGGGTTTTCATTCCCGCCGGGTCTGTGTCCCTTGAGGGCGTGCTGCACCTTCCTTCCGCAGCCGCCGGTGTCGTGATCTTCTCCCACGGGAGCGGGTCGGGGCGCCTGTCGCCACGTAACCGTTATGTCGCATCGCAACTGCAAACAGCCGGTTTGGGCACGCTGCTGCTGGACCTGCTCACAGAGGAAGAAGATCGCGACTACGAAATGCGGTTCGATATCGATTTTCTGACACGACGCCTGGCGTGCGCAGTGCAGTTTGCCGGTAACAACGCCGTGACGAATACACTCCCGATTGGGCTGTTCGGCGCGAGCACCGGGGCTGCTTCTGCGTTGCGCGTTGCCGCGGCAATGCCAGACAGCATCGCTGCAGTAGTCTCGCGCGGCGGGCGCCCGGATCTCACCGGTTACGAGAATCTGGCACAGGTGCGCGCGCCAACGCTGTTAATCGTTGGCGGGCTGGATACCGACGTCATCGAACTCAACAAGTCGGCACAGGCCGGGCTTGTAAATTGCGAATGTGAATTACGCATCGTTCCGGGCGCATCGCACCTGTTCGAGGAGCAAGGCACGCTCGAAGAAGTCGCGCGCCTTTCGGGGGACTGGTTCGTGCGTCATCTTACGTCGAGGGCTGACGCCAACGGTTGAACGCACAATCCAGGGCAACCAGCGCACACGATCTGCACCGTAAGCAAGCGGGGAAGACATTGGATTGGCACAGAAAAAACCGCGGTCGCCAGTCGGACCATCTTGGAATCGGCGTGCGGGAAGTGTAACCTCCACGGCTTTTGTGAAGCGGGCGCGATTCTCGGCTGTATAGCGCGCAACCCGACACGCCACTGGATCATTCTGCCTCCTATGCTGCAGACCGTATTGTCCGTTTCAGCCCTGTTTCTCAGCCTCGTATTGCTGACCGGCGGCAGCACCATGCTCGGCACCCTGGTGGGTCTGCGCCTGGAGCTTGAGGGGTATTCTGCCGCGCGCATCGGGTTGATCCTCTCGTTTCATGCGGTCGGCTTTGTACTCGGTAGCATTTACGGCGTTCGAATCATTCGGCGTGTTGGACAAATCCGCGCATTTGCGGTGTTTGGCGCAATTGCCTGTGCTGCCATCCTCACACACCCGCTATACGTACACACCGACCTCTGGATGGTGCTTCGACTGGTGGTTGGCTTCTGTATCGCCGGTTTGTTGCTGATTGTAGAAAGCTGGGTCAACGGCGTGGCGACAGCCCAGACACGCGGCACTTTGCTGAGCATCTACCTGGTACTGTTCTACCTCGCCGCCTCGGGTGGACAACTTCTGATCGGGTTTGGCGACCCGGGTCAATTCCATCTGTTCAGTGTCGCTGCAATATTGGTAGCGCTATCCCTGGTGCCATTGTCGCTGACACGATCGGTCGCACCGCAGTTGCCAGAGGCCACAAAGGTACCCATCCGCACAGTCGCCGCGAAAGCACCACTGGCGATTATTGGCGCCAGCCTAAGTGGTGTCCTGATGAGCGCATTCCTCTCGATCGGACCGATCTACGCGACCCGCACCGGACTCGACACCCAGCAGTTGTCGCTTTTCATGAGCATGGCGGTAATGAGCGCAATGCTGTTTCAGTTGCCGGTCGGGCGGCTGTCCGATTACGTGCCGCGCAATCGCGTCATTCTGGGTTTGGCCGCCGCCGGGTTGGCGGCCTCGGTGGCAACAGCCCTATGGGGCGAACAATCACTGTGGCTGCTGTTTACGTTGGCCGCACTATACGTCGGCTGTGCCGCCAGCGTGTATCCGGTGAGTCTGGCTCTGGCGCACGATCAGATGCAGCACGAAGAGATCGTTGGCACCAACGCTACGCTCTTGCTTGGTTTTGGTGTGGGCACGATTGCCGGGCCGATTGGCGCTTCCTTGTCAATCTGGCTCCTGGGACCATCGGGGCTGTTTATTTTTGCCGCGTTTGTCATGGGCACGCTTGCCACGATGGCTGCCTATAACTGGGCGACACAGAAACAGGTCCCGGTCGACGAACAGGAACAGTTCGTCGCGGTCTCTCCGGTATCGACTTCAGCACTCATGGAGCTCGATCCGCGCGACGAGACCTACGAGGAACGCGAAGAGGCGGCGAAAGAACATCTCTCACAGCGCAGCACCGATACGCCCGGTTGATCCGGATAAGAATCGGCACTCCCGGGCACGACCCCGGTCTCAAGGCATTACGAATCCCGACGCGTTCCCACTTGCCGGCGCGCCTTGTCCTGACCTGAGGCGGCTCGCAGATTGAGCTGACTTACCGAGAATACAATTGCCGCGCCGACGACCCACGGCCATGCTGCCAGTAACGGCCACGCCCAGTCATTCAAGGCGGGCAGCAATGCCAATGGCAGCTGGCTAGCGGTTGTGTAGAAGAGGATGGCCATCGGCGAATGGGTGCTGGACAGACGCTTAGCCAGCGTGTGGGAAAAACCGTAGGCAAACGCTACGGCAAGGATCGCAGTCCAGATCGGCATAGTGAATTCAATGTGCTCGCTGGAACGGTTAACGGACTCTGTGCAAGTCGCAACGTCAACGACTGCATGGGCCTCGAAGCCAATACCCCTCGTCGAAGAGTCAGAGCCGAACAGACTTCTTGCCGGCCCCATCCCGCGCGTTATGGACTACGATATACGCTTCCACATCCTGATACTTTCAGTTTAATGTGGAATTCGTCTGAGTCGCGGTATGCGTCTGAAGGCTGACGCCTGATACCGCGACGATAATCTGCACTGCAAAGTTGAGGTGATTTCCATGAACGATCGTCTGTCCTTCCAGACTACCGTTTGCCTGGTGGCATTTCTTCTCACTGCCTGTGGCAGCGCCGATCCTGTAGACCCGCAACGCTATGTCGATAGCGATGCCATCGCGCAGACGATGATCGATAACCTGTCCAGGTCCAATACCTTGCGCAAGGTAGCGGACATCGATCACTCGCGTCTCGGCCATGAGGCCGGATCACCGATGCCGCCGGCAAGAGTCCTGATTTTTTCTGATGCCAGAATGGAAGCGAGACTGATCCAATCGAATCCGCTTGTTGCTCTTGATCTCCCGTTGCGGGTCTTGACGTTTGAGCAAGGTGCCGGCGGACCAGCCAGGGTTATCTATAACTCATTCGACTATCTCGTTTCGCGCTACCAACTCGACCCTGGTCAGACAAGCACACTGCGGAAAGCTTATGAAAATGGTTTTGCGAAAGTAACGCAAGGCTTGCCGGAGGAAGCCATCACTTCTTTTTCGCGTGACGAGATGCAGCCCGATGGCATCGTCACCATTGAGAGCCCGTATGGATTTTCGGAAACACTCATGCGTGTCAGTACGGCAATAGAGGCACAGAACGACACGATGTATTTCGGGAGAGTCGACTTTCAGGCTGATGCCGCAAAGCAAGGCATTGATATACCACCCTCCCACATGATCCTGTTCGGCGCGCCCGGACCGGGAGGCAAGGCAATGGCTGATGCGCCGACCCTGGGACTCGATGGTTTTTGTCAGAAGTTCCTGGTATGGCAAGACGGCGACGGCCGCACCTTTCTTTCTTTTAATGATCTGCTGGCATTGGCCGAGCGTCAGGAGACAAACAAAACGATCGCCCTGCGAATAATCAATTTCAGACTGAACAAGACGTTCATGGATGTCCTGTCAGAGGACTGAGCGTCAACACCATCCCGATCCCACCGGCCAACCGTATCGGCCGCCAGAGCCAGGTATGGGTGCGGATGCCGCATGGCTGGAAAGTGGTGGCAGCACACATCAGCTTGCTTCAGGATCACACTGCCGCCACCTGATCCGCGCGGAGGTTCATGCATGGTTTAGGCTGATGGCCGCCGACTAGCCGTTCGAGGCGAACCCTTGCGAGCGAGCACTTCACTCGGGAACGGCAAACGCTTGAAGCGCTTCGACTCTCTTCTTTCGGGTTAGCTCAGCCCAGACCGCACAACACTGCCAATCTTCGGCCCGCAACTTCTACGTCGGTGCCTTCTTGATAGAATCCGCGGCCTTCTCCGCCATTGCGAGGACGGGCAGGTTGGTATTGCCGCTCATCACCGTTGGCATGACGGAAGCATCGACGACCCTGAGACCATCCAGTCCTCTGACCCGCAACTCGCTATCAACAACAGCGCCCTCGTCTGACCCCATACGACATGTGCCGACGGGATGGTAGACCGTTTCCGCGCGTGCGCGAATCCATTTGACAAGCTCCGCCTGACCGGAGAATGCGGCGATATCCATGTTGCGCTTGACGAGTTGCTTGAGCGGCGGTTGCTCGAATATTTCGCACATGCGTTCAACGCCACTTCGCATGTTGACCATATCCGATTCTTCCGAAAGAAACCGTGGATCAATGGCGGGAGCGTCAGATGGATCTGCCGTGCGTAATCTGAGCGTTCCCCGGCTTTTCGGGTGAAGATGGCACACCCGTGCGGCGAAACCGTGTGCTGCACGCTCGCCGGCAGGCGGATTTCGCAACGCGAGAACGAGATGCACCTGCCAGTCCGGAATCGAGGCATCATCAGCCGCCCAGAAAGCCCCGGCCTCGACCCCCTGGGATGTCGCCGGGCCCGTACCGCGCAGCATATATTGCGCACCTGCGA
>Ga0316191_10000777_pt1 | contig 21383 bp, 22 predicted proteins | sample Eddworburr2cm_MG_FD_204928 | JGI IMG/M metagenome (GOLD analysis project Ga0316191, IMG submission 204928) | Coastal sediment microbial communities from Maine, United States - Eddy worm burrow 2 cm | ecosystem: Environmental > Aquatic > Marine > Coastal > Sediment | place: USA: Maine... | reverse complement strand
GTGGCTCGAGACCGGCGGAACCGAACTCGAGGTGGAGAACCCCGCCACCGGTGAGCGAATCGGGGCCGTGAAGCGGGCCGACGGCGACGACTACGAGGAGGTCGTCGCGTCCGCGGCCGATACGTTCACCGAGTGGCGGATGCTTCCGGCCCCCGAGCGCGGCAAGTACGTCCGCGTCATCGGTGACCTGCTCCGCGAGTACCAGAAGCCCCTCGGAGCGCTCGTCGCTCTCGAGATGGGCAAGATCCGGGCCGAAGGCGAGGGCGAAGTCCAGGAGATGATCGACATCACCGATTTCGCGGTCGGCCTGTCCCGCCAGCTCTACGGCCTGACCATCGCTTCAGAACGTCCGCGCCACCGCATGTACGAGCAGTGGCATCCGCTCGGACCGGTCGGTGTCATCACTTCGTTCAACTTCCCGGTCGCGGTGTGGTCCTGGAACTCGATGATCGCCGCCGTGTGCGGTGACACGATGATCTGGAAGCCGTCGTCCAAGACCCCGCTCACCGCCGTCGCGACGAACAAGCTGGCTGCCAAAGCGATGGAAGGATCGGGCTTCGAGGGCGTCTTCAACCTCGTGGTTGGCTCCGGTGCCGAAGTCGGGGACGTGATGATCAACGACCGGCGCGTGCCGCTCGTTTCGGCCACCGGGTCGTGCGGGATGGGGGAGAAGGTCGGCACCGCCGTCGCGAAGCGCCTCGGACGATCGCTGCTCGAACTTGGTGGCAACAACGCGATGGTCGTGATGAACGACGCCGACATCGACCTGGCGACTCGGGCTGCCCTCTTCGCCGCGGTCGGGACTGCAGGCCAGCGGTGCACGTCGCTGCGTCGCCTCATCGTCCAGCGAGGTATCTCGGATGAGATCGCCCGGCGTCTGGTCTCCGCATATGCCACGATCCAGATCGGTGATCCGCTCGACGACGCGAACCTCATGGGTCCCCTCGTCGACGCCTTGGCCGTTTCGAACTTCTCCGCTGCGGTCGGGATCGCTCAGGAGCAGGGCGGCGAACTGCTGTGCGGCGGTGGCGTGATCGACGGCCCCGGCTACTTCGTGGAACCCACCATCATCAAGATGCCGGTCGATGCTCCGATTCTGCAGATCGAGACGTTCGCCCCGATTCTCTACCTCGTCGAGTTCGACACGGTGGAAGAGGCAATCCAGATCAACAACGGTGTCACCCAGGGCCTGTCGTCGGCGATCTTCACCGATTCGGTGGGTTCCGGCGAGACGTTCCTGTCGGCGGCTGGGTCGGACTGTGGCATTGCGAACATCAACATCGGTACGTCCGGTGCTGAGATCGGTGGTGCCTTCGGTGGAGAGAAGGAGACCGGAGGCGGGCGCGAATCCGGTTCGGATGCGTGGAAGGCCTATATGCGGCGCCAGACCGTCACGATCAACTGGTCCGGTGAGTTGCCGCTCGCGCAGGGTATCGAATTCGGATGAGTTGGTTCTCGGCACTCGCCGAGGATGATGACCGACTGGCCCGGGTGTTCACGATCCTCGGGGTCGGAGGCCTGATCGCCGCCGTCGTTGCCGGAGTCCTCGGCATCGCCGTGGTGCTCACGGCCGCCAGTTCGATGGATCGTTCGCTCGTCGTGACGGCGGATGCGGTCACGGCAGCCGATGAGACCGTCGCTCTCGCTGCGGACACCGTCGGCATCGTTTCTGAGTCGTTCGACACGCTGGTCCCGTCTGCCGACATCGCGGCAACGGCGTTCGAAGACGCGGGCGCGGTGATCGCAGGAACGACGCAGGTCGTGACCGCCGATGTCCCGGACGCCCTCGACGCGGTCCTTGACGCGATGCCCGCCATCGAGAGTGCCGCATCGGTCGTCGATGGTGCGCTGCGAGTGCTCAGCTTCGTCGGAGTCGACTACGACCCGGAGGTGCCGTTCGGCGAAGCGGTTGCCGAATTGGAAATGGCGCTCGCACCGCTGCCGGCACAGTTGCGGGCCCAATCCGAGCCGCTCAACGCCCTGGCGGTTGACTTCGAGGCGTTCGGCGTTGCGACGGCCGAGATCGCCGACGATCTCGGCGCTCTGCAGGTGCAACTCGACGAGGCAGCGCGCCTGCTCGACGAGTATTCGTCGACCGCTGAAGAGGCAACGCTGGTCGTTGCCGACATCCAGAGTGATCTGAAGTGGCAGCGCTGGCTGATGGTGATCGTGGTGCTGTTGGTCGCCGTCGGCTTCGCCGCAATCCAGATCGTCCCCCTGGCCCTCGCGGAGCGTCTGAAGACAGGGCTGTCGAAGCTCGCGTAGGCTTCAACTGGTGACTGATGACCGGCGACTATCCAAACCGGTAGCCGACGCTCCTCACGGTGGCGATCCAGGATGACCGCTCTTCCCCGAGCTTGGCCCGGAGGCGGCGGACGTGAACATCGACGGTTCGTGAGCCGCCGTAGTAGTCGTAGCCCCAGACCTTCGAGAGGATCTGCTCGCGCGACCAGACCCGTTGCGGATGCTCCACGAAGAAGCGGAGCAGTTCGTACTCCATGAACGTGAGGTCGCGCGGCTTGCCGCCGATGGTTGCCTGGTAGGTCGCCGTGTTGAGTTCGAGGTCCTCATGGTGGAGGATCGGATCGCTGTACTCAACGGCCTCGATGCGGTTGAGGCGGCCGAGGCGCACCGCCAACTCGCTCTGGTCAACTGGTGTGAGCACGAAGTCGTCGAAACCGTCCCGGTCGCCGAGGTCGGCGGTCAGCGTGCGGTCGACGACGAGGAGGACCGGGACGCCGTACGCCTCCCTGAGTTTGCGCGCCACGATGACGGCCAGGCCGGCATCCTCGGCAAGTTCGACAACCGCTGCGGACCACCCCTGCTCGGGTTCGCGACGACCGGCCTCAGCGACGTCGGCGATCGGGACCGGACTGTACCCAGCCGAGATCAGCGCACCCGTGAGGGCGGCCGACAGCGTGGGGGGGAAGACGGCAACGAACATCAGAGCACAGGGAGGTACTCGGAGAGTTCGTAGCGGGAGACGTGCTGTTCGTAGCGCGACCATTCACGACGCTTGTTCCTGATGAACCACTCGAACACGTGCTCGCCGAGGGTGGAGCGGACCAGTTCGGACTCCTCCATCACGTGGAGGGCCGAGTTGAGGTTCGACGGAAGTCGCTCGATGCCGGCGGCCTTCAACTGCTCCGGTGACATCCCAAGGACGTTGTGGCCCATCTCGTCCGGGAGTTCGTAGCCGTTCTCGATCCCCTCGAGACCGGCTGCCAGGATGACCGAGAAGGCCAGGTACGGGTTCGTTGCGGGATCCGGTGACCGGTACTCGATCCGCGTCGAGTCGATCTTGCCCCGCTTTGCAGCCGGGACGCGCACGAGGGCCGTCTGATCGTTGCGAGCCCACGTCTCGAACACCGGGGCGTCGAAGCCGCCGACGAGGCGCTTGTACGAGTTGACCCACTGGTTGGTGACCGCCGTGATCTCGTTGGCATGGCGCAACAGACCAGCGATGAATCCATGGGCGACCTTCGACAGGCCGTACTCGGCGCCTTCCTCGTGGAACGAGTTCATCTCGCCCTTGAACAGCGACAGGTGCAGGTGCAGCCCCGACCCGTCGAACTCGGCGAGGGGCTTGGGCATGAACGTGGCGTAGATGCCCTGCTCCATCGCGACTTCCTTCACCACGAGGCGGGTGGTCACGATGCTGTCAGCCATCGTCAGAGCGTCGGTGTGACGGAGATCGAGTTCGTGCTGCGACGGAGATACCTCGTGGTGAGAGAATTCGACCGGGATGCCAAGCTCCTCCAGAGCGACGATTGTGGACCGGCGGTACTCCTGGGCGACATCGAGGGGCGTGAGATCGAAGTATCCGCCGCGGTCGAGCACCTGAGGTTCGGGGCCCGAGTCGGCGAAGTAGAAGTACTCGATCTCCGGCGCGACATAGAACGTGTAGCCAAGGTCAGCGGCCCGCTTCATGGTCCGCCGCAGGACGTAGCGAGGGTCACCCTCAAATGGCTCGCCGTCGGGGGTGACGATGTCGCAGAACATGCGCGCCACGCCGGCGTCTCCCGACTTCCAGGGAAGGATCTGGAACGTCGTGGGGTCGGGCCGGGCGAGCATGTCCGCCTCGTAGGTGCGAGAGAATCCGTCGATCGATGAACCGTCGAAAGTGAGGCCGTCCTCGAGCGCAACCTCGAGTTCGGCGGGTGTGATGGCGAACGACTTCAGGAACCCCAGGACGTCGGTGAACCAGAGTCGGATGAATCGGATTCCCCGCTCTTCAACCGTTCTGAGGACGTATTCGTGCTGTCTGTCCATGAGTGTGTGGCCTCCAAGGGCCACCATCGTACGGCGTTCCCGCTGTGGCGCCAGCCCTCGATCGTCTCGTAACACAGCATTCACACAACGGTTACCGGCGGGTAACGACCCGCTGGCATGCTGCCGGGATACGTGGTGGCGGAGCACGCCTGCTTCGCCGCACACACCAACGGACATCGGAGGAATCAATGGCGTATCGAGCTGAGTACATCTGGATTGACGGTCAGAAGCCGACCTCGAAGCTGCGGTCGAAGACCAAGATCGTGCCGTCCGGCGAAGAACTGCCGGTCTGGGGCTTTGACGGGTCGAGTACGGAGCAGGCGCCCGGGAACCTCTCAGACTGCGTGCTGAACCCGGTGTTCGTCTGTCCCGATCCGATTCGTGGTGGGGACGACGTCCTCGCGTTGTGTGAGGTTCTAACGCCGGACATGGAACCGCACCCGTCGAATACGCGGGCTGCAGCAGTCGCTGCGTTCGAGAAGTACAAGGATCAGGACCCATGGTTCGGGCTCGAGCAGGAGTACACGTTCTTCAAGGATGGCCGTCCGCACGGTTGGCCGGTCGGTGGGTATCCAGCCCCTCAGGGCGGCTACTACTGCGGCGTCGGCGCGGATGAGATCTGGGGCCGCGACGTGGTCGAGGAGCACACTGAGGCGTGCATGGCGGCTGGTCTCGAGATCTCGGGTACCAACGCAGAGGTCATGATTGGACAGTGGGAGTTCCAGATCGGGCCGCTCGGTCCGGTCGAGGTCGGTGACCATCTCTGGATGGCTCGCTGGCTGCTCTACCGCATCGCCGAGGACTACGACATCTCCGCCCACCTCAATCCGAAGCCCGTCGATGGTGACTGGAACGGTGCCGGGATGCACACGAACTTCTCGACGACTGCCATGCGCGAGTCGTACGAACCGATCATCGCGGCGTGCGAAGCGCTCTCGGTGAACCCGGAGGAGCACATCAAGGTGTACGGGGCGGGCATCGAACGCCGCCTGACCGGTCTCCATGAGACCGCACCGTGGACCGAGTACTCCTACGGCGTCTCGGACCGTGGCGCATCGGTGCGGATCCCCTGGCAGACCGCCAAGGACGGCAAGGGCTACATCGAAGATCGCCGCCCGAACGCCAACGCCGATCCGTACACGGTGGCGGCCCTCATCACCGGCAAGATCTGCGGAGCGCTCGCCGAGTAGCGCAGCAAACAGGCGACACATCTACCGAGCCGAGAAGCCCACCCCCTCGTCCGTGGGGGCGGGCTTCTCTTTGCGGTGTGGGTCTTCGCCTATCTGAGAGCGAGGACCGCGTCGATGACGAGTTGGACGGCGAGGGCGGCGAGGAGGATGCCGAGCACCCGGGTGATGACGGCCGTTCCGGTGTCGCCGAGGAGCCGGTGAATCGGAGTGGCGAGTCGGAACCCAACGTACGTGAGGATGAGGACGGCGAGAAGAGCGCCGATCAGGATCGCGAGATACTCGGGTTGGCTGTTGATCTCGGTTGCGAGCACCAGGATCGTGGCGAACGCTCCCGGGCCCGCAATGAGGGGAATCGCGAGCGGGAACACCGCGACGTCATCCCGGGTGCGCGCTTCAGCCTCTTCAGTCTCGGTCTGGCGCTCGCGCTTGGCGAACACCATGTCGAACGCCAGTTTGAAAAGCAGCAAGCCTCCCGCGATGCGGAGGGCATCGATGCTGACTCCGAGGTAGCGCAGGAACGGTTCACCGATGAACAGGAAGACGATCAGGATGCCGCCGGCGATGAGTATCGCCCGGAGGCCGGTCGACCGGCGATGCTTTGGCGTGTATCCGTTGGTGACGCCGAGGAACAGGGACGACAACCCGATGGGGTCGATGATGACGAAGAGCGTCAGGAATGCCGTTGTTGCGAAGGCCACCGTGGTCCACCGGTCGTGTTGAGGTCGTTCGAAGCCGGGCGACTGTAACGACTCGTCGGCGCTGTGTCGAGGGTGGAAGGCTTGCCGAGGTCAGGTCCGCGACACCACCACGAACGCCACCACGAATACCACCAACGCGTGCGTGACCGCGGTCACTCCGTGATTTGCGGCGCTGTTTGAACCGCCCGACGGAGCGCCGAGGTCGCAGCAACGAGGAGCGCCGTGGCTCCCACCATCTCGAGCGCTTCCTCGAGGATCATGGCCGGGTCGTAGATCGAGGCCTGTATCGGTGCTCCGCCCCAGTTCTGAACGAGTTCAAGCGCCAACGCGACGAACCAGACCGCCGCAACGACAATGAGCGGTACCGCGATGCGCGTTTGGTCTCGATACCGGCGGAGCACGCCCCACCATGCCACGGCCGCCAGGGCCATCACCGGAACGTAGAGAATCTGCCAATCGATCCCCGACCACCGCTCCACGCGCTCATGGATGGCGCTGCCCTCGTCGAGGGCCAGCCACGCCAGAATCGGCCACCAGATCCAGAGCGCCAACGACCGGGGTCGACTCGTCACCGCGACCAGGAACCACCAGAAGGCGGCGGCCCACAGGAGAGCCGACGAGAACCGTGTGGCGAATGACGCCTCGGAGTCGAGATTTGCGACACCCCAATCGGGGAATGCGGCGCGCTGCAGGATGCCGAACGCAACAGCCACACCGATGCCGAACCCTGCCACCGCGGCAACTGCCCCGGGAGGCACCTTCGCAGCCAGCACGGCGACGCGGCCCGGCCTTGGCGGCTCCACCACCACGGGATCGGGACTGGTCATCGACACGATGCGTCGTTCATGCTTGGAATCAGCTCCCTCTCTGCAAACGACGTGGGCGGGCAAGAGCCAGACTCGCATCGATCCCGACGGCCAGCGCGGCCGTCGAACACCCTGAGATCACACGGGTCCAATGAGGTCATGAGGCACACGACACTGTCGGAACTCAACGGTGGGATTGTCCCATATCCGTTGCCTCCAGCATCCGACGGCGACCGGCCTCCCGGCCGCGGACCTCAGCGTTCGTCGAGAAAGAGGCGGAGCGGGTGACTCTCAGGGTCGAGCATCACCCGCACGTGCTCTTGGGGTTGATGGTCGGCAAGGCGTGCGCCGTCGTCGGGTGCCCAGACGGCCCCCGCTTCGAGATCGTCCACACCGAAGTCGAGAGGGATCATCATGAGGTGCTCGCCGGCAACCGGGGCCCAGGTTGGAGCGAAGTCGCTGGGCTCCCACCGGATCTCGATCTTCTGCGATCCATCCGGTGATCGCGACAGCGCCCAACCATCCACGGGTGGGCGTCCCGGTCGGGGTCCTTCACTGCGAACAATGGGCCAGCCGAGGAGACGTTCGTAGAAGCGGACACGTTCGAGCGGGTGAGCGGCGTCGAGCACAGGACCGGCGAGTCTCAGCATTGGTGCGGACACGACTACTCCAATCGCTCAGCACCATCGAGTCTTACACGCTGGACGTCGAGCTGCCGGCGCCGTTGGGCACAGCGGGCATCGGGATCGGGGACGACCCTTCCCCAGGGCGCAGATCGCCCGGTCCGGCCATCCTTCGTGCCTTCGATGCGGGACTCCGTCTCAGAGTGCCCTTCCGCGTGCCAATCCACATCAGTACGGTTGCGGTATGGACATGTATGTCGTGTGTGAGAAGCGCCACGGCAAGGTGCGCCAGGCGGCGGAGGCGATAGCAGAGTCTGCCGCAAGCCATGGTGTGGCCACGCTGGTGCGCTCGATCGACGAAGCTGTCCCCGAGGATCTCGTCTCCGCCGACGCGGTTGTCGCTGGGTGCAAGGTCCAAGTCGACACGCCGTTCGGAGGAGGGCCGACCAAGCGGCTGCGGGAGTGGATCGCGGAGCTTCCGGCGCTCGACGGACTCCCGGTTGGTGTGTTCTGCACGTATGCGTTCTTCCCGCATACGTTCGCCGATGTGACCGCCCGCACATCGGAGGCGCTCGCCGGTCTGAGCGGCGCGTTCGCCTCCAAAGGTGCAGTGGTAGTGGCTACGCAGGGCCTCCACCAGGGAGAGTTCGACGCTGCGGCGGACGGGTTCGTGTCGAAGATGCTCGGGGACGGACCAACGTAGATCATCGACTCCGATCGGCCTCCGACGGAGTCGACTGAGTCGCTCGTGTTCACTCGGGCGCCGGGTGGCTACGGGGTCGCGGCCTCTACGGCGTCGATGGCGGTGAGGAACTCGTCGGTCAGTGTCGCGTACGCCGCCACGGCTTCGCGACGGGCGGTCCCGTCGTCCGGGGCACGAAGACCTTCGATCACGGCGTCGACGCCTGGAGGGAGGGCTGCGGCGGCTGTCACCGCATCAGGCCAGACCGCGACGTACACGTCGGGAGCATTGGTTGCGGCGACGCTGTCGCTGAGTGTCTGCGCCTCGACCGCCGAAGCCTCGAACGACGCCAGCGTGTCGGCGAACGACGCTTCGTCGTTCTCCCACGCGGTGTTGGCGGCGTCGATCTCAGCGGCGATCCTGGTTGCGTCTGATGCGTATTCGTCCACGAGTTGGAGGAACGCTGCGAGGTCCGATGGGAGGGTGGTCGACGTTGTTGAGCCGGCCACCGTGGTCGTCGTGCTTTCGGAGGCCACAACCGTGGTCGTGGTCCCGACAGGGATCTCCGCGGGCGGGAGCGCGTTGACGAAGAGATAGGTGATTCCGATCAACGCGGCAACCACAACGGGGAGGATCCAGCGTCCGTGCTTCGGGTCTTCCTTGCTCACGGAGGCCAGGATAGGCGGTCACGGAGCAAGGCAGCGGTTACCCGCAAAACCACACGGCGAACAGCCCCCGGATGGTTACGCTCAAAGCCATGGAGCTACGCGGAAGAGTTGCGATCGTGACCGGCGGAGGCGTGCGCGTCGGACGCGCCATCGCGCTCGGCCTGGCAGGCGCAGGCTGCGACGTCTTCATCCACTACAACCGATCCGTCGGGGCCGCGGATGAGACAGCCAATGCGGTGCGCGGCCTCGGTGTGCAGGCAGCGATCGGATCCGTCGACCTGTCCGATCCATCGACCGGCGGCGAACTCATCGCCCTTGCCGAACAGTCCCTTGGCACCCCATCGATCCTCGTCAACAGCGCCTCAGGATTTCCGACCGATACCGTCGGTGACGTGACGCTCGACGACTGGAGACGAACCCTCGATCTGACCCTGGCGTCGCCGGTCTTCGCGACCCAGGCCCTCGCCAACACACTTCCCGAGGATCTCGACGGTGCGGTGGTGAACATCACCGACGTCCGGACCCAGAGTCCGTACCGGGAGCACTTCAGCTACATCGTTGCAAAGGGCGGGATCGATACGTTCACCAGGACGGCGGCTCTGCAACTTGCCCCCCGAATCCGGGTGAACGCCGTTGCGCTCGGCGTGATCCTGCCGCCACCCAACGAGGACGACGATTACGCCGCCCGCCTCGCCGCCGAACTGCCGCTTGAGCGGGTGGGAGGGACGGCACCGGTGGTTGCTGCCGTGCTCTCCCTGCTCGAGAACGATTTCGTGACGGGAGAGATCATTCGGGTCGACGGAGGAGGGCACCTGCTGTGAGTCACCAATTGCTCCGGCGTCGCCGGTCGCCGGTCGCCAGCCGTCAGTTCGAGCGGGGGAGGGCCACATGAACGGGTTCGATCAGATCCACATCAAGGATCTTCTGGTCTCGGGGATCTTGGGGATCAATCCGGATGAGCGGGTGAATCGCCAGGACATCCTCATCAACGCCACGCTCTGGGCAGACACACGCCCGGCAGCGGCGAGCGACGACATCGACGATGCCGTCAACTACCGAACGATCACGAAGCGACTCATCAAGCACATTGAAGATGGTGAGCCAATGCTGGTGGAGCGACTCGTTGCAGAGCTGGTCGAGACCTGCTTCGAGTCAGACGATCGCGTCGCTTCGGTCGAGATGACCGTGGAGAAACCAGGTGCCTTGCGCCATGCTCGTTCGGTCGGAATCACGATCAGCCGGACCAGAGAGGAGTCTTCCGATGCGTGACGGAACGGCCAAGGCCATCATCGCCATTGGCTCAAACATCGAGCGCGAGCGCAACCTGCCGGAGGCGATCCGACTTCTCCGTCGTGCCTCGAACATCACCGTCGAGAAGGTGAGCCACTTCTACGAGAGTCCGTCGGTCGGTGGGCCCGCAGGCGCTCCCGACTTCTTCAACGCAGCGGCTCTCATTTGCACGGAGCTCGGTCCCGTGGATCTGCGGATGGCCCTCCGCGCGATCGAGCAGGAGCTGGGTCGAGAGCGGACCGATGATCCGGACGCGCCGCGCACGATCGACCTCGACATTGCCTACTTCGGAGACGTCGAGATCGACCATGACGGATGGGTGCTCCCGGACCCCCTGGCGGGCACCGCCCCGCATGTCGCGATCCCGATCGCGGAAGTTGCGCCAGATTGGGTTCATCCAAGTGACGGTCGGACTACGAAGGAAATAGCGAAATATGTAGGTCCAGGAGAGGTTCGTATTGTCATGGCTATTCACCTGAGCACTCCCTATTCACCTCGGGCACCCGAAGACTTCGACGATGTTGCGGACGTCTACGCCCCGAAGTTCGAGGGCCTCGTCCGCGAGCAACTCCTCGAGATCGGTGAGGATCCAGATCGCGAAGGCCTGCAGCGCACGCCGCTGCGGGTCGCCAAAGCGATGGACTTCCTCACGAGTGGTTACTCGACCTCGCTCGAGGAGGTCGTGAACAACGCCGTGTTCGACGCGGAAGGCGCCGAGGAGATGGTGCTGGTGAAGGACATCGAGTTTTACTCGATGTGCGAGCACCACATGCTGCCGTTCTTCGGGAAGGCAGCCGTCGCGTATCTCCCGAAGGGGAAGATCATCGGCCTCTCGAAGGTCGCACGGATCGTCGACGTGTTTGCCCGCCGTCTCCAGGTTCAGGAGCGATTGACCAACCAGGTCGGCGACGCCCTCACCGAGATCCTTGATCCCCACGGCGTCGCGGTCGTGATGGAAGGGCGGCACCTCTGCATGATGATGCGCGGCGTCCAGAAGCAGGAGAGCGCCATGATCACCAGCGCCATGCGCGGCACGTTCAAGGACGATCCCCGCACTCGGAACGAGTTCCTCGACCTCATTCGCTGAGTGTGTTCGGAGCGTCGAACGTTCGGTAGCCTCTGACCGATGCTTCTCGACACACTCGGCAGACCATTGCGCGACCTGCGCGTGTCCGTCACGGACCGCTGCAACTTCCGCTGTGCCTATTGCATGCCGCGCGACGTGTACGACCGCGATCACGTGTTCCTGCCGCGCGACGAGATCCTCACGTTCGAGGAGATTGAGCGACTGGTCGGATTGTTCGCCGATCTCGGCGTCGAGAAGATCCGGCTGACGGGTGGCGAACCGCTCCTCCGGCACGGCGTTGCCGATCTGGTGGAACGAGTCTCGGCGGTCGACGGGATCAAGGACGTGGCGATGACCACCAACGGGAGCACGCTGGCTCGCCATGCGCAAGCGCTCGCAGACGCGGGCCTTGACCGCATCACGGTGAGCCTCGACGCCGTAGACGATGCCCGCTTCCGCCATGCTGCCGACGTTGACTTCCCGGTGGCACGCGTCCTCGAGGGCATCGACGAGGCGAAGAACGCCGGACTCTCCCCCGTGAAGATCAACACCGTGGTGCGTCGCGGCCTCAACGACGATGCCCTGTTGGAGATCGCGGGGATGTTCCGGGGGACCGGGCACATCGTGAGATTCATCGAATACATGGACGTCGGTTCTTCCAATGGATGGGAGATGGACGATGTCCTCGGGGCCGAGGAGATCCTCGCAACGATCGGTGCCGAGTGGCCGCTCGATCCCGTCGAACCGAACTACACCGGCGAGGTCGTGAACCGCTGGAGCTATCGCGACGGTGCCGGCGAGATCGGCGTCATCGCGTCGGTCACCGACCCGTTCTGCGGCGACTGCTCACGTCTACGCCTGTCCGCGGACGGTTCGATCTACACCTGCCTGTTCGCGTACGCCGGTACCGACCTTCGCGACGCGATGCGCGAGGGAGCGACGGACGAGGACCTCGCCGGAATCATCACCGACGTGTGGGAGGCCAGGGCCGACCGGTACAGCGAAGAGCGCTCCGGCGTGCCGATCGGACTCCCGAAGGTTGAGATGTCCTACATCGGTGGCTGACCGGTTGCTGGTCGGAGCCGTCACCGGCGAAGCCGGGGCCGGCGCCGTTGGTTCGCGGATGCACCGTCGCCTGGGCCTACGCTCGGGCACGTGACCGACGCCGCACCCCACATCGGGACCCTGAGGGAGAAGCACCTCCATGCCGCCCTGAAGCGCTGGTACTCCAGGCCGGGTGACCGGATCGAGGTGCCGGTCGACCGGTTCGTCGTCGATCTGGCCCGTGACGATCTGCTGATCGAGATACAGACCCGCGGGTTCTCCTCGATGAAGCAGAAGGTCTCAACCCTTCTGGAGCTTGGATGGAGGGTGAGGATTGTCCATCCGATCGCCGTGGACCGGTGGATCGTGAAGATCGACGGCGACGGGACCGAACTCGGGCGCCGGCGGTCCCCTCGACATGGGACACCGATCGATGTCTTCGCGGAACTCGTGAGCTTCCCCGATCTTGTGGCGCACCCAGCGCTGGAGGTGCACCTGGTGATGACCACCGAGGAGGAGTACCGCCGGCATGCACCCGGCCGAGCCTGGCGACGCAAAGGTTGGATGGTGATCGAACGTCGCCTGATCGACGTTGTGGACACGGTGATGATCTCCGGTGTCAAAGACCTCGCGACGTTGATCCCCGCCGGACTTCCCGAGACGTTCACGACGGAAGACCTGGCAACGGCCCTCGGGCGGCCGCGCCGTGTTGCGCAACAGATGGCCTACTGCCTGCGCAGCGCCGAGGTCCTCGTTCCGGTCGGCAAGGCCGGCAACACGGTCCAATACCGGCAACCGTGATCCGTCGGCCGGGGACGCTCGATAGCCAAACCGCTTGAGAACGGCACGCGGCAAGATCGTGCTCGAAAGGTTCTGATCGAGAACCCGCGCTCGCCGAGGCCTCGGCCTTCGTCAACCGCAGACGACCGTTCCCCCGTCGTCGACGTTGCTCGGCGAAAGTTCGTACGCAGCGAGTTCGGGTTCGAATTCCGGAGTCGAGGCGAGGTCCGACTCGGCTTGTGACGTCTGTCCATCCGCTGCGCCGCCCTTGACGATCTCCAGCGTGCCGAAGAGCGTCCCGACGGTCTCCGTCGGGATCTCGGTCAGGTAGTACAGGAGCGACCCGCAGGAGGCGACGCCCGCTGGCGGGTCGGCCAACTTCGGGACTCCATCGCAAATCTCGTCGACTGTTCCCTCATGGGGGGAATTCGAGATGTTGACCCATCCTCCGACGGCAGGATCGAAGATCGAGTTGCCGGCGCAGGTCGGGGCGCCGCTCGAGGCGTCGAAGCCCCGGTAGAGCACGACGTAGTGATTATCCCATTGATACCAATGTGCCTCGACCGATCCCTCGGGGAAGAGATCTGCCCCGGCGGCCGAGTAGGGCGCAAGAACGCCCACGATCGGTGTTTCGGCGACCGGTGTGGCACTCGACCCCTCCGTGGTGGTCGTCGTCGGTGCGGTGGTGGTCGTTGCTGCCGTTGTGGTGGTCGCCGCGGTCGTGGTGGTTGCAGGAACAGTGGTTGTTGTCGATGTCTCGGTGGCCGCCGTGGTCGTTGAGCCGTCCTCCCCGGTCGACGAACTGCACCCTGCAGCCACGAGGATCACCGCCATCGAAACGCTTGGCAAGAAACGAACCTTCATCAGAACCCTCCCCGGTCTGGATGAACCGCCACCGGCAACCCTACGCGTGCCCGTACCGCCCTGGGATTCGGTTCTCCTCCTTTCCCAAGCGGGAGGAATCCCCGGCGACTTGAGACTGACGACCTCAGGATCGCGGAAACAATGCCTATCCGCATCTCTTGATGTCATCTGACATTACAGATACGTTCGATCCATGGAACCTGCCATGGCGTTATGCGCCGGAATCGCCATTGTCACCCTGACGCTGGGAGCGATCGGATCGCTGCCGGTCGCCGCCCGCCGCCTTGGTACAGTCGATATCCCGATCCCCATCCGACCGATCGTCGCGGTCCTGGTGATGGCCAGCGTGATCGCGGCACCGATCCGTCCCAAGGCCGCATCGGCGACGGTTGCTCCTCCGATCGTTCGTCTGTCGGACGCGGCCGACGTCGGGGACATCGCACCGGCGACCCCGCGTGCCGCCGAGACCCATCAGGCGGCGGTTCAGTCCGACCGACCGGACACGCCCTACATCGTCAAACCCGGTGACTGCCTGTGGCGTATCGCAGGAGAGGTCCTCGCCGCCCGAGGCGGTACCGGACCATCAAGACTCGAGATCGCCCGCTTCTGGCCGGCGATCTACGAGGCGAACCGGCCGCTCATCGGCGATGACCCGAATCTCATCCACCCAGGACAGCCACTCCACATCCCGGAGGTATGACGTGGACGAATACGAAGAGATCCCGTGGAGCACCCTTCTCACGGAGGATCGCCAGGGACGAACCAAGACCCTCTACCTGGCAGCCGCCGTCATCGCTGCGGTGGTCGTCGGATTCGTCGGGATCCGATGGCTCACCGCTCCCGGTCACGGAGACGATGCAGCCCTGGCAGCCCCGGTCGAGTCGACGACCACCGAGGTGGTGACCGAAGCGTCCACCTCGAGCAGCACCAGCACCACCGGGGTGCTTTCCGAAGCCGACCTGATGGCGGTTCAACCGTCGATCGCAGAACTCTCCGCGGTCGCACGGGCGGAGTGGTTCGTTACGGACTACTTCACCGTCGACGGACCGATCCCGGAGGAACTCATCTCGGCGTTCGTCAACGACGCGGCGCTCCCGAGCCTATCCGCAACCGATGATGCCGACATCTCCTATGTGGAGTGGGCGAGGGCATTCGACATTCGTCCGACCGCTCGCGGCTATGCCGTGTCCGTGGTGTTCCGTTCGCTGACCGAGGAACCGGACGGGGCGTTCATCCGCAGCCCGGTGCGTGCCGTCGACGTACTCGTCGCCGTGGACGGCGGCCAGACCGCGATCGTTGACCTGCCGATCCCGATCATGCCTCCGGTGTATCACACGATCGATGGATGGATGGAGACGGAGGGAGAGGCCCACGACGAGGCCGTTGCCGCAACGCTGGAGTACGCCGGCATGTTCGATGAGAGAGCAGAGGTTGTCCAGAGCGGCTCGTCCGGTCCCGACTGGAGGGTCGTCTTCACGATTGGCGATCGCTCCGGCAACCGGTGGCCGGTCGTCATGCGGTCCGACACGATCCCCGGCTCGTAGGGCGGCTGCTGCGCCGGACCGGATCGGCGTCTCGCTACGCTGGCGGACATGCAGCAGCAGCGAACCCTTCGTGATGCCTGGCTCTCGACGCTCGCCGAACTTGGCGCTGCCGAGGAGTCCGACACTCTTGTCGTTGGACCGTACGCCGACAGCGTCGCCAACCAGCTACCGGCACCGACCGGCGACACGACACCAACCGTCTCAACACTTCTCGTGACCCCCGTCCCCGAAGGTGCCACACCGACCGCAACCGGATTCCCGGACGGAAGCTTCGATTCCGCCGTTGCCCTCTCCGCCTGGGACGGTCCCGCCGGCGTGTTCGACGTTGTCGCAGAAGCCGTCCGGGTCGTCCGCCCTGGCGGGACCGTGTGGCTGGGCGAGATCGATGCCAGGGGGCTCACCGAATCGATGCCGGCGGCCCGGCGCTACGGATTTCTCTATCAAACCGAACAATCGATCGCCGACGAAGCACAGTTCCGATTCCGCGCGGCGGACGGACTCGGCGTCGACGCTGTGCGTGCTGGGCTGCGGGATGTGGTCGAGAGCCGTGCGGATCTTCCGGCCGCCGTTGCCGCTTCTGCAGCAGAGGGCGTCGAAGCGGTGCGATCGGGGATCTGGCCCGGTACGGCGCTGCTCGACGGAGTCGCCATGGACCGGGTGCTGGCGCAGGTAGACGCGTCACTTCAGCCGCCGATCGAGTTCCCGATCGTCTTCACACTGCCCTGGATCGTGGTGAGGGGACGGCGTTCCTGAGAATGACTCAGGCCCCGAATCGCTGCTCGAGGAGTTCGGTCGCCACCGGGACGATCATCTCCCACGACGCGTCCGGCGTCTTTGACAAGGTCACGAAATCGGCGGTCATGAAGATGCTCATGATGCCATCGATCGCGAGGAGCGCGGCCATGGTCGCATCGTCGGTCTCGGTGCCGGCGACGAACGTTGCCGGGCCTCCGACATCGACGCCGACGCCGAACTTGAGGGCGTTCGGATTGGGAGTGCTGGATACCTGTACGGTCATGTCCTTCGAGCGTAGCGTCCGTACGTCGCCGATGAGATTCGACTCGTGATCCTCGGAGTCGACGTCGGCGGGACATTCACGGACCTCCTCTTGTGGGACGGATCGACGATCCGGACCGCGAAGCTGCCGACGACCACGTCAGACCAGAGCGAAGCCGTTCTCGCGGGTTCGCTCGAACTCACCGAGCACGTCGACACCTTCCTCCATGGCACGACGACCGCGACGAACGCGCTGCTCGAACGGGACGGTGCGAGAACGCTGCTCGTCACCTCGCCGGGCTTTGAGGACGTCATTGAGATCGGACGGCAGGATCGTCCGAGCCTGTACGACACCTTCGCCGACCGACCCGACCCGCTGATTCTGCGGTCGGACCGCATCGCGGATCTCTCGGCGGTCGACCCCGGCGCCTATGAGGCCGTGGCCGTGAGCCTGCTGCACTCCTACGAAGACCCAACCGATGAGCAAGAGATCGCCGCCGAATTGGCCCGCGTCGCGCCAGACGTCGCTGTGTCGATCTCAAGCGACGTCGTGGCTGAGTTCCGCGAGTACGAACGTACGTCGACGACCGTTCTCAATGCATACCTCATGCCGGTGGTGGCCGCCTATCTCACTCGTCTCGAAGCCGGGGTGCAGGCGAGCGGTCTCGCCGACGCAATGGGTGTCATGCGCTCGTCCGGCGGATTGATCAGCGGTGCGGATGCCGCGGCGCTGCCGGCCTCGATCCTGCTCTCCGGACCGGCAGGAGGAGTCGTGGCAGCGGCCGCCATCGGAACGGCGCTCGGCCGCGACCATGTCATCGCGTTCGATATGGGGGGGACCTCAACCGATGTCTGCCGAATCCAGGACGGTCGGCCGGAGATCTCCTATGAACGGGAGGTCGCAGGCTTCCCGTGCCGGATGCCATCGGCGGCGATCCACACCGTGGGTGCCGGCGGTGGGAGTATTGCCTGGGTCGATCCGGGAGGGTCGCTCCGAGTCGGCCCGAGGAGCGCCGGCGCCGAACCAGGACCGGCCTGCTACGCGCGGGGAGGGAATGAGGCGACCGTCACCGATGCGAACGTCGTGCTCGGCCGGATCGCCGGCGATGCCTCGCTCGGCGGGCGTCTCTCGATCCAGAGCGTCAGGGCCACCGAGGCACTCGGCGTCCTCGGCGCACGGGCCGGATTGGTCGCCGAAGAGGCGGCCCTTGGCGTCGTTCGTGTCGTAGAGGAAGTCATGGCCGGAGCGATCAGGACCGTCTCGATCGAACAGGGCGCCGATCCGCGGGATGCGTGGCTCGTCGCGTTCGGAGGAGCCGGTGGCCTCCACGCAACGGCTCTGGCCCGGTCGCTCGACATGGCGGGGGTCATCATCCCGCCATACGGCGGCGTCTTCTCCGCCGCAGGCCTGCTCCTCAGCCCGCCGAGGGTCGACCTGGCGAAGAGCATTCTGATCCGCGAAGGCGACCGTCCGGATCCCGCCTTCGACCAGTTGTCGGAAGAGGCGCTGCTGCGGTTTCCGACCGGCGACGTCGAGACCCTCGCTGATGTCCGCTACTTCGGCCAGTCGCACGAGATCACCGTTCCGTACACCGTCGGAGACGGGTGGGAGACCCTCGGTTGCCGCTTCCATGACCTGCACCGGGAACGCAACGGGTTCGATCGCCCCGGTGATCCCATCGAGGTCGTCACCGTGCGCGCCACCGTCACCGGCCGGGCGCACATCGCCGCAGCGGACGCCTTCGCCTGGGACGCTTTCGGAGAGCCCAGGCTGGGAACGCGGACCGTGATCACGACTGCTGGTACGACTGAGGCAACGGTCTGGTCGCGGACCGGCCTTCGTGTCGGCACCGTCGTCGATGGAACGGCCATCATCGAGGAGCGGGAGGCAACCACCTGGATCGGGCCCGGGGAGCGGGCAGAGGTCACCCGCACCGGTGCGCTGGAGGTGACGTGGTGACGGTCGACCCGATCACGCTCGAAGTCGCACGCAACCGCTTGGAAGCGATCGCCGACGACATGGGGATCGTTCTGCGGCGGACGTCCTACTCCCCAAACATCAAAGAACGCGCCGACTGCTCTGCTGCCTTGTTCAATCCGACCGGCGAGATGCTCGCTCAGGCGGAGCACATCCCGGTCCACCTCGGATCCATGCCGGCGTCGGTCGCGGCGGTCCTCGATCGGTTCGGAACGGACGCAGAACCCGGTACGCAGTTCGCGGTCAACGATCCGTACGCCGGGGGGACCCACCTGAACGACCTCACGCTCGTTCGCCCCGTCTTCGTGACCGGACGATTGGTCGCATGGGTCGCCAACCGCGCCCACCATGCCGACGTCGGCGGCGAGGCGCCCGGTTCGATGCCGGCACACGCCACTCGGGTCGACCACGAGGGACACGTCGTGTCACCGATGGTTGCCGTGCAACGAGGCGAGTGGATCGCGGACTTCGTCGAACCGTTCCTAGCGGCGACGCGAACGCCGGCCGAGCGGATCGGAGACCTGTCGGCCCAGATGGGGGCAAACGAAGCGGGGGCGCAACGCATCGAGCGCTTGGTCGCTTCTGAGGGCATCGACCGCTGGCACGAGGTGACGTCTGCGCTCCTCGCCTACGGCGAACGCAGGACCTCGGTCGCCATCGGTGCCCTGCCGGACGGTGTCTACCGGTTCACCGACTATCTCGAGTGGGGCGATGAGGACCTGCCGATCACGGTCGCGGTCACGGTCGACGGCGAGGTGCTCAATGCCGACTTCACGGGGACGACACCCCAGATCGCCGGGAACATCAACGCCGTGCAGGCCGTCACCCGCTCCTGCCTCTACTACGCGGTCCGGGTCGCGACCGACCCGACGATCCCCGCGAATGGTGGGTGCTACCGCCCGATGACGCTCACGACTCAGCCGGGCACGATCGTCGATGCCGCACGTCCGGCCGCCGTCGCGGCGGGCAACGTCGAGACCAGCCAGCGGATCGCCGACACGCTGCTCGGTGCTCTTGCACGAGCCGCCCCCGACCGGGTTCCGGCTGCCGGCCAGGGCACGATGAACAACGTGTTGATCGGCAACGATCAGTTCGCCTACTACGAGACGGTCGGTGGTGGCCAGGGCGGACGGCGCGGCCGGGCCGGGCAGTCCGGCATCCACACCGGGATGACCAACACCAAGAACACCCCCGTCGAGTCGCTCGAAGCCCACTACCCGTTCCGTATCGTGACCTACCGGCTGCGCTCCGGATCCGGCGGTCGGGGCACGTACCCGGGGGGCGAAGGGATCGAGCGCGAGATCGAGTTCCTCAGCGATGCCACCGTGTCGCTGATGGGAGAGCGACGACGGCTCCAGCCATGGGGCTTGCAGGGTGGAGAACCCGGGGCCTCCGGTGAGGACTGGCTGATTAGGGACGGCATCCCGGAACGGCTTCCCGGCAAGTGCACCGTCGCGGTCGAAGCCGGTGACCGGTTGCGGGTGCTCACACCCGGCGGCGGGGGTTGGGGCACCGCCTGAGGGTCGGAGCGTTGATCAGACGATCACGACGTGAACCGCTCGCGGCCCGTGGACTCCGAGATTGAGTTGCTGTTCGATGTCGGCGGTCCGGCTGGGGCCGGTCACATACACGACGTTGGCCGCTTCAGTCAGATCGACGTCATCATCGGACATCCAGTCCATCTGAGATCGGAAGATCCGATCGACCGGGAGCAGTGCGATGTGGACGAGGGGGATGAGCGAGGCCATGCGGGGCCGGCCGGGTCCCGACCGAATCACGATCGACCCCGACTCGGCAAACGCCGCCTCCGCACCCGTGAGGCCGAAGCGAACATCGAAGTAGGTGCTCTGGTGTGTGCCGCGACCTTCGTTGTCCCACGGCACCGTCGAAGCGATCCGACTGCATCCGGCGGCGACCAGTCGTTCGGCGGCCCCTGGGATCGGGAGGGAGGCATCGTCCCAAGCGATGAGGCATCCCGGGCCATGCAGCGCCACGATCTCGTCGAGCACCGCGAGGCCTCCGGTGGTGTGGACCGTGCCGTCAACCGCTTCGAGGGAGGCGGTGAATCGTTCGAGCAGGTCTACGTGAGAGCGGTCGGGGACGACGCCTCCGCCGTTCAGGGGTTTCGGTGCCGGGACGGTTCCGATTCCGAGCGAAGAACGGACGCTGCTGAGAAACGCTTCACGATCCATCGCGTTGCCTCCACCACTTCCTGAATGACACCCGTGCCGGGGCCGGCAGGTCTCGACCCGACGTCCACGCTCCCCCGGGTCCGGGGAGCCGAGAGAACCAGCCGTTCCCGGAGACTCGCCCACCGGCCGAGGCGGCACCGATGGCCGACTTCCAGGCTGTCGATCTCGTGGCCGCGATCCGATACGCCGACATGGCTGGGTTCAGCCACCCGAAACCGCCGCCATCCTCGACGACCCGGTTCCGCGTCTCGACGAGCATCCCGGGGAGATCGATCCTGGGCGGGCAGACTTCGAGACATGCGCCGCAGAGGGTGCAGGCGTACGGCAACTCCTCCCGGCCTTCGAGACCGAACAGCGCTGGGGAGAGAACCGATCCGAGCGGTCCCGAGTAGACATCGCCCCAGGCATGGCCGCCGACGCTCCGATAGACGGGGCAGATATTGAGGCACGCACCGCATCGGATACACGCAAGGACTTCTGCCACCTCGGAGCCGAGCACGTCCGACCGCCCGTTGTCGAGGACGACCACATGCAGTTCGTCCGGACCGTCCGGATCATCCGGGCGCCGAGGTCCGGTGACGATATTGGTGTATGTCGTCAGCGACTGCCCGGTGGCCGACCGGCCGAGCACTTCGAGCATCACCCCGAGGTCCTCGGGCGTCGGCACAACCCGTTCCATCCCCATGACGG
>Ga0316191_10000776_pt1 | contig 21384 bp, 18 predicted proteins | sample Eddworburr2cm_MG_FD_204928 | JGI IMG/M metagenome (GOLD analysis project Ga0316191, IMG submission 204928) | Coastal sediment microbial communities from Maine, United States - Eddy worm burrow 2 cm | ecosystem: Environmental > Aquatic > Marine > Coastal > Sediment | place: USA: Maine... | reverse complement strand
AGTCGACGCCGGGCAGTTCATTCAGCGCAGCATGGATGTAATCGTAGCGTTCTTCAAAAGCCATCCGCATTTCTTCCACGCAGCCCTGTGGGCCGGTCAAGGCCGCCTGGGCCGCGGCTTGCGAGATTGAACTGGCGCAGGAGGTGCTTTGTCCCTGCACCTTCTTCATGGCTTTCACCAGGTCGGCGGGGCCGGCCAGGTAGCCGATCCGCCATCCGGTCATGGCATAGGCCTTGGAGACACCATTGATCACCACGGTGCGCTCGGCCAGCTCCGGGCAGGCGTTGAGAAAAGTGCGGAAGGGGCTGCTGCCCCAGTAGATGTGCTCGTAGATGTCGTCACAGGCGATATAGATCTTCGGGTGTTCGATCAGCACATCGCCCAGCGCCCGGTATTCCTCTTCGCTGTAAACCTTGCCGGTCGGATTGGAAGGTGAGTTGAAAATCACCATGCGGGTGTTTTCATTGAGCGTGTTCTGCAATTCCTTGGGGGTGATCTTGTAGTCGTGTTCCGCCGTGGCAGCCAGGATCGCGGGTTCGCCGTCGGCCAGCTTGACCATGTCCGGGTAAGACACCCAGTAAGGGGCGGGGACAATGACTTCGTCGCCCTTGTTCAGCACCGCCACCATCAGGTTGTAGAGGCTCTGCTTGGCGCCGTTCGACACGATAATCTGATCCAGTCCGAACTGCAGCCCGTTTTGGGACCGGAATTTGTGCACGATAGCCTCTTTCAGTTCCGGTGTGCCGTCGACCTGGGTGTAACGGGTCTTGCCGGCGTGGATGGCGGCAATGGCTGCGTCACGGACATGTTCCGGCGTATCGAAATCCGGTTCGCCGGCGCCCAGCGAAACGATATCCCGCCCCTGCGCCTTGAGGTCCATGGCTTTTGCACTGACCGTAATGGTGGCGGACGGTTTGATCTGGTCGACTTTGATCGAGGTTCTCATCGTAGAAACATTCCTGGGCGCTATTTCATCAGGGGGATGCCTTCAGCCACTTTCATGTCCACAGCGATATCCATGCGGTTTTCCAGCTGCATCAGGCGAACGACTTTGATATCCGGCAGGAACTGCCGGAATTTCTTCACGTATTTTTCCTTGGTGCGAATGAATTCCTTATCGACACCGAAAGTCCGGTCCAGCAACTTCTTTGCCAGGGGGTCTGTCATGCGGTCTACATTATTGGCATATTCCACGATAACGGCGAGGCGCTTGTCGCCGACCTCAGCCATGGCTTTTCGGTATTCCCGGTAAACGGGCCAGAATTTTTCCTTCTCTTCCTTGGTGAAATGCATATTCATCACGATCTGCGTGTTGCGCTGGTCGTCGACCATCTTGCGGGAAATGTTGACATTCCTCTGCGCCTCGGCGGTCAGTGACTGCTGGGCTGTCAAAGGTGAGGAAACCAGGACGCAAATGAGCAGGGCAATTAGTTTATTCATCGTCGTATAATAACAAGTTTGGGATTTGGAAATACATGTCTTCGAGCGATTCGAAACTCTTTCGGTTACACAGCGATTTCAAGCCCGCGGGAGACCAGCCGCAGGCGATCGCGGGCATGTTGGAAGGACTCGAAGACGGCCTGGTGCACCAGACCTTACTGGGCGTGACCGGCTCGGGCAAAACCTTCTCGATAGCCAACGTGATTCAGGAAGTGCAGCGGCCGACGCTGGTAATGGCGCCCAACAAGACCCTGGCGGCTCAGCTCTATGGCGAGTTCAGGGAGTTCTTTCCCGAAAACGCCGTTGAGTATTTCGTTTCCTATTACGATTACTACCAGCCGGAAGCCTACGTTCCCTCATCAGACACCTATATCGAGAAAGACGCCTCGGTCAACGAGCACATCGAGCAGATGCGCCTGTCGGCCACCAAGGCGCTGCTGGAACGGCAGGACACCATTATCGTGGCGACGGTATCCGCCATCTATGGACTGGGCGACCCGACACAGTACCTGAGCATGGTGTTGCACATGTCACGCGGCGAGATCATCGATCAGCGGCGTATCCTCAGGCGCCTGGCAGAGATGCAGTACAGTCGCAACGACATGGAACTGCGGCGCGGCACCTACCGGGTGCGCGGTGACATCATCGACATATTCCCGGGCGACGAGGAAGCGCAGGCCATCCGAATCGAACTGTTCGACGAGGAAATCGATTCGATCTGCGTGCTGGACCCGCTGACCGGCGAGATTCTGCGTAAGCTGCCGCGGGTCACGATCTACCCCAAGTCGCACTATGTCACGCCGAGGCAGGTCGTTCTGGACGCCGCAAAGGCCATCGGTGAGGAATTGAAGGAGCGCCTCGAAATCCTGCGCGACCAGCAGAAACTGGTGGAAGCACAGCGGCTGGAGCAACGAACCCGCTACGACCTGGAAATGATGCTGGAACTGGGTTACTGCAACGGCATCGAGAATTACTCCCGGCACCTGACCGGCAGGGGGCCGGGCGAAGCACCGCCCACCCTGTTTGATTACCTGCCGGAAAAATCACTGCTGGTGCTGGATGAAAGCCACGTGATGGTTCCGCAGCTGGGCGCCATGTACAAGGGAGACCGTTCCCGCAAGGAAAACCTGGTCACCTACGGCTTCCGTCTGCCTTCCGCGCTGGATAACCGGCCGTTGAAGTTCGAGGAGTGGGAGGCGAGGGCGCCTCAGACGATTTTCTGTTCGGCGACACCGCGTCCCTACGAACTGGAACTGTCGGGTGGTGACGTGGTGGAGCAGGTGGTCAGGCCCACCGGGTTGATCGACCCGGAAGTGGAAGTCCGGCCGGTGGCTGACCAGGTGGACGACCTGCTGTCGGAGATCAGCAAACGCACCGCGCTGGGTGACCGGGTGCTGGTCACCACGCTGACCAAGCGAATGTCGGAAAACCTGACCGAATACCTCGCCGACCACGGCGTGCGCGTGCGTTACCTGCATTCCGATATCGACACCGTGGAGCGGGTAGAGATCATCAGGGACCTCCGATTGGGCGAATTCGATGTGCTAGTTGGCATTAACTTATTACGAGAAGGTCTTGATATGCCAGAAGTTTCATTGGTTGCAATTCTAGATGCTGACCGCGAAGGCTTTCTGCGTTCAGAGTCCTCCCTGGTACAAACCATTGGTCGCGCCGCGCGTAATGTCAGGGGCAAGGCGATCCTCTATGCCGACCGCATCACCGGCTCGATGGAGCGGGCGATGTCGGAGACGGACCGGCGACGCGACAAGCAGATCGCCTACAACGAAGAACATGGCATCACGCCTCAAACCATCCTGAAGAAAGTGTCCGACATCATGGAAGGCGCCCGTGACGATTCACACAACCGGATGAAACGGGTAGGCCGGGTGGCAGAGGGACCGGCCGGCTACGACGATGTCACGCCTGAAAATCTCGGCCAGGCCATTGCAAAGCTGGAAAAACAGATGTTCACGCATGCCGAATTACTGGAGTTTGAAGCAGCTGCGCAGGTCCGTGATCAGATCAGCAAGCTGAAAGAGCGGGTGCTCAAAGCATAAAACGCTGCATCATCGACTTTTACTTGATCAAATTCTTCGAAGTGAAATTCGAGGCGACCTGAAGTTTGCGCAGCATGGATTGCTTTTTGCACTGGTGAGCCTGCATACGCTGCAGGATGTCATCAAGGGTCTGCACGGCTTCAGCTATGTGCGGGCCCTTGTTCAGCATGACGCACTCTGCCGCCTGGCTGGTGGCGGCATCGGTGATTTCAGCACGGGAGGCATGACCCCGCCGGGTCAGGCCCTCCAGTACCTGGGTTGCCCAGATCACCGGTACATGGGCGGCTTCGCAGATCCATAACATTTCTTCCTGGACTTCGGCCATTCGTTTGAAGCCGCACTCCACCGCCAGGTCGCCACGCGCGATCATCACACCGCAGGCCGGGAATTTCATCGCTTCGAGGATGAGCAACGGCAACCGGGCGAATCCCCAGCGGGTCTCGATTTTCAGCACGACAGCCACTTCTTTGCAGTCTATCTTTGCCAGGTGATCGTGCAGGTCACGGACGTCTTCAGGACGGTTAGCAAAAGACAGTCCGATCATGTCAGCATGGCGCGCAGCGAATTCCAGGGCCTGCAGGTCATTGTCGTTCAGTGCCGGCAGGCTCAGCTGGGTATCGGGAAAATTGATCCCTTTGCCACTCGCGAGTTTTTCCAGCGGCCTTCGTGTATGCGTGATACGCACCTGCATCCGCCCGGGGCTTTTCTTTTCAATGATGCCGGATATGCGCCCATCATCGAAACAGACCGTTTCACCCCGGTGCGTGTCCCGGTAAACCTCCGGGATAGGCAGTGAAACCTTGCCCGGGCTGAGCAGGTCGCCGTTATCGTCACGCAGGGCTGGCTGGCCGGGCTCGCCCGAGTTAACGATCAGCAGTACGTCGTCGTTGCGGACGTGAATCACGTTTTGCTGGCAGGGCAGGGAGCTGATGCGGGTGGTGTGCTCGTGTCCGCGGCGCCGCAAAACCGTACCGTTCTCGACATAAGACGTCTTGTTGCACTCTGCCCAGCAACCCTCGGTCGTCACCTCCCTGACCCTCCAGCGGCGGTTGGAGTCACGGGCATCGCGTAACAGGATCAGGTCGCCGACGCGGCAGCGGGACAGCCAGTCAGGCTCGACCACCAGGCAGGCGTCGGCTGTTTCGGATTCGCTGCGGTTTTGCTGGTCAGAAGTCAGCCAGATTCGCGCATGGCGCAAAACGTGTCCCTGCGCGTTTCGGATCGGCTTGATCCTGGCCACGGCCGGCAGCAACTCCATTGGCCCGGTCCGGAGCTTGGGCCCGCCCAGGTCCATGAGAATACGGCAGGATTGACCCGTGGCCCTTTCGGCATCACGCAGGTGCCGGATCATTCCCGACCAGGTTTCCGGGTCATCATGGGCGCAGTTGATTCGCATGCAGTTCATACCGCTGCTGAGCAAACGGTGCATCAGCAGGTAATCGGTGGCCGCCTCGGCCGGCATCGTTACCATGATATGCGTGCGCCGATTCAGCGGGTGATCGCCAAATAGCCTGTGCGTGTTATTTGCCAGACGTTTACTACCGGCGTCAAAGGCTTCCTGCGGTGACGCGGTCTCGCCATGAGAAGGATGTGTGCCATCGAGCAGGTAAAGATTGTTCAGGACGGCATCCAGGGTCGCCATGACGTGCGCTTCCGCCCGGCCCAGCGAAGACAGCCCCAGCCGTGACAGCTGATCCTGCAAGGGCCGCAGGTCGTGGCTCCTGAAGGCCAGGTAATGCAGCAGATTCTCGGCGCTTACCTTGTGCGCGGGCGGCAACCCGAGAATCTGGGATTCGCCCTGTTCAGCCTGGTTTTCGAGTTCCTGGCGCAGAGTTTCAAGTTGCTCGATCAATCCCTTGATGGGTTCGGCAGGGGGGTGTTGTTGTGATGAAAGGCTCATGTGACCAACCTCCGCCATAACTATAGCGCTTTCGTTGACTTAGCGCATAAAAAAACCCCGCCGGAAGGCGGGGTTTTTCTTATAAAGCTGGCTGGGTGTTGCTTAGCCTTCGGTGTTAACGTTTGAAGCCTGGGGGCCTTTGGGGCCGTCTTCTACGTCAAAGGTCACTGCCTGGCCTTCCTGGAGTGATTTGAAACCACTGCCCTGGATGGCGGAGAAGTGAACAAACACGTCTTTGCCTCCGTCAGAAGGAGAAATGAAACCAAAACCTTTGGACTCGTTGAACCACTTAACGGTACCTGTCGTCATTGCTGAAATTACCTTTATAAAATTAAAAAAATCTGATCAATCGTCGACGTCATTAAAATCAAAATACAGGAGTTTTTAATCGAAGCTTCTGAGGTGACCTATAGGACTCGCAACCAATCTATAAAAACAGACTGAATTCGAAACTAACATATTGTTTTTAACGGATTACCATCTGTGCAAAGCAATCGTATATCCGATCCCTGTAAAAAACAAGTTAAATTTATGTTACTTCGCAAGGGTTGCAGCGGTCCACGGAAGCGTCGCACAGCGGATTCTGGAAGGAAAAGATTTCACACCCAGCAGCGGGGAAAGCGTTTCGGTTTCGGGGAGTTCGATCTTTCCCTCAAGGGCTTCGCGCAGTTTCCGGTTGAGGATTTTCAGCTGGTCCACGGTCTGGCCCGGGATGCAGTCGCACAGCAGTGAAGCCGAGGCCATGCAGATGGCGCAGGCCTCGCCGTCGAACGCGGCGGCCTCTATCTGTCCGGAGTCGATGCGCAGTTGCACCCGGATCCGGTCACCACACAGCGGGTTGTATTCTTCGTGTTGGTGGGTGGGATCGATGGCCACCCCGAACCCTACCGGATTCGCGGCGTGCTTCTTGATCGTGTCGAGGTACAACCGTGTCAGCTCGTTTACCATTCGATGTCCACCCAGACCAGGTGATGATCCGACACACCGGCCAGTGCATGACCGGGTTCAGCAGCAGCCGGCCAGAACACGCCGCAGCCGCTGACAACCAGGTCGCTCGAAGGTAAAACGTAGTCAAGTCGCAGGTTACCGGTGTAGCTGTCGTTAAAGTCCGCGGTGTCGGCTGCCGGGTCACTCCGGTGTGCTCCGTTCAGCCCGCCCTGGATCCGGCTGGCTTCCGCCCCGCCGTTACTCACCGGGGTACAGACCGTGCTTATTCGAGGCGATTGCAGCAACTGGCCCATAGCGTTTGCAATGGAATCGCCGTCTTGAGGGTCAGCGTTGAAATCGCCGGCGATGACGAACGACGCACCTTCAGAGATACCGCCGGCAACACCCTGGTCATCGACGATGTAGGTGTCATCTCCGGCATGGATGTAATCCCGCCAGAATCGGATTTCGTCGAAATTGCGCCGGCCGTTACGATCTTCGGCGCCGTCAAAAACCGGCGGAGTAGGGTGGTGGGCCAGCAGATGCAGCGGCCGGCCTTTGACATCAAAAACCAGGTCCCAGTGACTCTTCGAGCTCAGGCGGAGTTGGGCCCATGTTTCGTCAGAGTAGAAATCGCTGCCGTCCGGATTCACCGGCCGAAGCGCGCCCGGCATCCTGGCCCAGCGGAACTCGCGGAAGCTGCGGCTGGCCGTCAGCGGGTAGCGCGAAAGCACCAGCATTCCATACTGCCCGGGGAACTGGCCAAAACCCCAGGCATCGCCGGGGCCTCCGGTTTCGCCGTCACCATCCAGGTCCAGCCCGCTGTCCGCGCCCGTATTGACAGGTGCGCGGTAGTGCCAGGGGTAGTGAATGGCCTGCTGCCCATTGTGTCCGTTAGCCAGGTAATGGTCGTTCAGCAACGCTGCAGCATCTATGGAAGGGTCGTAATCGAACTCGTTGAGCAAGACGATATCCGGCCGCACCCGCTGCAGAATCTCCGCGATCTTTTCGAGCTTTTCGTTATTCCCGGACACCAGCGCGTGTCCCATCTGGCCCTCACTTTCCAGGCCCATCGCAATGTTAAAGGTGGCGACGCGGACAGTGGCCGCCGATTCGCAGGACGAGGTCAAGAACAATGCAATCACCACAACAGCCAGTCGATACATGGCCGTATGATATACCGGTGTGAGCCGGCCCCAACAGGAAAATTGAATATGCCCTATATCAAGGTCATCAGCCCGGAAGAAGCCACTGGCAGACTCGACAATATGTACCAACTCGTCAGCGGTCCCGGCGGCCAGGTCGACAACGTGTTGCAGATCCACAGCCTGCGCCCGCATACCCTGCACGGGCACATGGCCCTCTACAAGGCCGTGCTGCACCACCCCCGCAACAAGCTGCCGGTCTGGTTCCTCGAGTGCATAGGCGTCCTGGTCAGCATTCTCAACGACTGTAGCTATTGCGCCCGCCACCACAGCGCCGGCCTGAAGCGGCAACTGAAGGGCGATGAAGTGAGCTATCAGGCTTATCGGAGTCAACTGGACGAAGATCAGCCCGGCGAACCGTTCACGCAATCCGAACAAGCTGCGCTGGAGTATGCCCGAAAACTCACTATCAACCCCGGTGATATCGGACAAGCCGATGTTGATGTGATGAAAGCGGCTGGACTGGGCGATGGAGAGATTCTGGAAATCAACCAGGTGACCGCCTACTTCGCCTATGCAAACCGGACCGTGACCGGCCTGGGAGTCGATGTCGCCGGTGAAATGCTCGGTCTATCCCCCGACGAATCCAAAGACTGGCACCACGGCTGAGCTCAGACATTACGCGAGCCGACAATCTCGTGCCGGGCGAGCCGGAGGGGAATGGGGCCTGTTTGCAGGACCGTAAAACGCCGGGAGCGTTTTCCGAGCGAACAGGGACGTCTCGAGCGTGTCCTGCAAACAGGCCCCACTGCGCTCCGGCGCATCATGGCACCGAGCCTCAAGAGAGTCCCACAATTTTCAAAAATAGGTAAGATATGGGCATGAATTCCCGAATCGTACGAACCACATTCATTCTCGCCTCGCTGGCATGCTTGCCAGGTGTTCTGGTGGCGCAGGTGCAAGTGCGTGCGGAAGCAGTGATAAGTGCGCCGATTGTTGCGGAATTGCCGCTCTCTGGCTCCGTGGTTTCCCCGCGTTCGAGTAACCTGACCACGCAGGAGAGTGGGCTGGTGCTGAGCATTAACGTGGATGCGGGTGACGTGGTGCAGGAAGGAGATGTGCTGCTGGAACTGGACGGTCAGCTGACGAAGCTGGAACTCGATCGGTTGTTGGCTCGCCAGGAAGAGGCGGTACTGGCCTTCCAGGATGCGAAGCGGCTGGCGGACGAGGGGCGCAGGCTGATCAATGACCGGAATATTTCCAAGTCCCAGTTCGAGTCGAGGCTGGCGACCGAGGCGGGTGAAGAAACCAGGTTGCGGCAGCTGGATTCGCAGGTGCAGAGCCAGCAGGTCAAGCTCGCGCGGCATGTATTGAAGGCTCCGTTTGCCGGCGTGATCGGGTTCAAGCATACCGAGATTGGGCAGTGGCTGAATGCAGGGAACACGGCATTTCAGCTGGTGCAACTGGATCCTTTGCGGGTACAGGCCAATGTGCCCGAGCGTTATTTCGAGGAGATCAGGCCCGGAGTTAAGGTTTCAGTTTCCGTGGATGCACATCCGGGAAAGGTGATTCATGCCGAGGTACAAAGCATTGTGCCGGTAACGGATTTCAAGACCCGCAGTTTCACCGCGCGCATGGACGTGCCCAACCCGGAGCGGGAACTCGCTCCGGGTATGTCGGCCCACCTGGTGTTTGAGCTGGGGGGGCTGGAATCCAGGGCGGTGCTGCAGGTGCCGGCCGATGCCATTGTTCGCCGGAATGACGGCAGCGCGGCGGTTTGGGTGGTTCGGGATGGCGTTGCCAATGCGGTGCCCGTGACGGTCGGCCGCCGCAACCAGCAGAGCGTGGAAGTCAGTGCGGTGGACCTCCGTGAGGGCGATCTGGTTGTGACACTCGGCAATGAAAGCCTGAGACCGGATATCCCGGTCACCGTGGCGCAGGAATAAGCAGCGTAACGTGATTCGGTTCTCGCTTGAAAAACCGGTCATCCTTTCCGTCGGGATCATCATCGTCAGCCTGTTCGGCCTGGCGGCCCTGTTCCGTGTACCGTTGCAACTGATCCCAGATCTCGATCCGCGAATCGTTACGGTTCAGACGTTCTGGCCAGGCGCCAGTCCGCAAGACGTTGAAAAAGAAATCCTGGTAGCGCAGGAGGAGTTCCTGCGTAATGTGACCGGCGTCGACCGGATGATTTCCACCGCATCGTTCGGGCGAGGAACCATCGAACTGGAATTTCCGTTCGGCATGGACATCAATGAGGCGCTGATCCGCACTTCCAACTCCCTGTCGCAGGTTCCCCGTTACCCGGAGAATGTCGATGAACCGCGTATCACCAGTGAGTCGTTTTCCCAGAATGCGTTTGCCTATTACAGCATCCAGCCTGTGCCAGGTAACCCGAAAGCTCTGAATATTTCCGAGGAAACCGACTGGATAGAGGACAACATCAAGACCCGGCTGGAACGCGTGCCCGGTATTTCCCGGGTAGATATCTCCGGCGGCACGCGCAAGCAACTGAATATTTATCTCGACCCGTCCCGGCTCGCCTCCCACCAGCTGACCGTGATGGATGTCCGGAACGCCATTCGGTCCCGCAATCGTGACGCCTCGGGCGGCGACATGGACTTTGGCAAACGCCGCTACCTGGTGCGCACCATCGGGCGCTTTCGGGGTGTCGAAGACGTCAACCGACTGATCATTGCCGAACGGGACGGTACGTTCATCAGGCTGTCGGATGTCGGTCACGCGGAAATGGGCCAGTCCGAACTGCGTTCCTATCGCTTCAGTGACGGCGAGGCGCAGGTATTCATGTCCATCCGCAAGCAGGTCGGCGCCAACATCGTGGAGGTTTTCAACGACGCTAACGAGGCCATCGCGGAACTCAACCGGGGCCTGGCCAGCGATTACGGGGTTGCCATCATCAAGCGCAGTGATGATGTGCGCTACATTCAGGATTCGGTGTTCACCGTCATCAAGAATCTGCTGATCGGCGCCGTTCTGGCTGTGCTGGTCCTGCGCCTGTTCCTGCGTTCCTGGTCGGCCACCCTGATCGGATCGATCGGCATCCCGGTATGTGCATTGGCGGCATTCCTGGGGCTGCTGCTGACCGGCCGCAGCATCAACGTGATCTCCCTGGCCGGCGTTGCTTTCGCAATCGGTATGACCATGGACAACTCCATCGTGGTGCTGGAAAACATCATGCGCATGGTAGCCGGTGGCATGGAACGCAAAAAAGCAGCCCTGGCCGGTGTGCAGGAAGTCTGGCCGGCGGTGCTGGCCTCAACGCTGACGACGGTCATGGTGTTCTTGCCGGTGGTCTTCCTGGACCTGGAAGCCGGGCAGCTTTATAGCGATATCGCGATTGGAATTTCGGCCATGATCCTGATGTCGATGGTCGTCGCAGTCACGCTTTTACCCAGCGTTTCCGGCCATTTCCTGACGCATCGCGAAGTTCCCGCCGGGCATCACAAAGGTCCCGTTGGTGCGATCGTTCGCGGCGGAATCCATATCGGTCATGGCCTGATGCGCTGGATGTCATGGCTGCTGGACTCAACGCGGCGCAGCGTGATTGCGCTGACGATCACGCTCGCGGCAGCAATCCTGATACCACTGACCATGGCCCCGGCTGCTGAGTATCTGCCGGAAGGGGAAGAAGCCAAGGTTTTTGCCCGTTTATTTGCACCGCCAGGCTACAACCTCGAGACCATGGTGGACATCTGGTCTCGAACGGATCCGCAGGTGACCAGCCAGATCGGGGCTGACGGATCGGATTACCTGTCGGGTAAGACGAACATTCCGCCGATTGCCGGCCAGATTTCCTGGGTCAGTCCGGGCAACATGACCTTCGTGACCACGCCGGCAGACCGTAATGACACCGAGGCCCTGGTGGGCGCGCTGACCAAACAGTTCAGGGCCGAGCCCGGCATGCGCAGTTTCGCCAGTCGCGGCTCGATTTTCAGCGGCAACCAGGGTGGCAGCCGCAGCATCAATGTCGAGTTTTCCGGGCGCAACCTGGAGCAGCTGTTCAGTACGTCGATGCTGGCCTTCGACAGGGCCAATGAATTGTTCGAAGGCGTACAGGTCAACTCCGACCCGTCGCCGCCCACGCTCAGCATGTCGCAGCCCATCGCACGGATACAACCCGACTGGGAGCGTGCGGCGGAACTGGGCATCACCCAGAGCCAGCTAGGCTACACCATGTGGGCTTATTCCGATGGCGCATTCGTCGACGAGTTCTTCCTGGACGACGACAAGATAGACATGTACCTGTATTCGACCGCCGGGGCCATCAACCAGCCGGCAGACCTGGAAAACATCATGCTGCACACACCCGACGGCACGGTCCAGCTGTCCTCGCTGGCGCAGGTGGAAGAGACGGTGGGCGCTTCCAGTGTCCGGCGCATTAACGGACTGCGCACCGTGACACTGGGCATCATTCCACCGCGAGATGTGCCCCTGGAAACCGGTGTGGCCATCGTGCAGGAGCAGCTGGTCGAGGGTATGCGTGCAGCCGGTGAAATCCCGGCCAGCATCACGGTCGGCATCACTGGCGCCAGCACCATGCTGGAGCAGACCCGGGCGCAGATGGGTGGCAATTTCGTGCTGGCCATCCTGATCGCTTACTTGCTCATGGTGGCCGTCTTCAGCCACTGGGGATTCCCCCTGATCATCATGACCACGGTGCCTATCGGGATTTCCGGCGGACTGGTTGGCTTGTGGTTACTCAACGCGCTGGGCGTCAACCAGCCTTTCGACGTGATCACCATGCTCGGCTTCCTGATCCTGATTGGCACGGTTGTCAACAACCCGATCCTGATCGTCGAGCGGGCTGTGCGCAATATAGAAGAGAAAAGTATGGCGATCCGCGATGCGGTCAAGGAAGCAGCCCACGTCCGCCTGCGCCCGGTAATGATGTCGACCATCACCACCGTCTGCGGCCTGTCGCCGCTGGTACTGATCCCGGGGGAGGGTACGGAACTCTACCGGGGCCTGGGCGTCATCGTGCTGTTCGGACTGCTGTTTTCCAGCTTCGTGACATTGACTATCCTGCCCGTGTTCCTGGCCCTGCTCCTGGAAGCCAAGGCCAAGTTCACATCAGCTTCCCGCGCCTGACAGGCTCACCGCGATGGTAGCGCGAGGGGGTGGGTGACTTATGGCAGGACCGTAGCCCGCCGGGAGCGGGCTCCGAGCGAACACGGACGTCTCGAGCATGTCCTGCCATAAGTCACCCACCCCCTCGGGCGGTCCACACACCTGAACCTTCAGCTATGTCTTTAAACGTTAGTCGCCAAATGCGGCTTGGCATCAAACGGATGCGGATGATCCTCCACCAGGTTCTCCGCCAGCAATTCCACCAGGCTTTCCAGTTCGTGATCCCATTTCCAGTAGGCCTTGGAGTCATCCATGGTCAGGCGGCAGTTGGCGCAGGCTGAAATCAGCATGTCGGCGCCGGTATCTTCCACCTGCTTCATCTTGATCTGGAACACCTTGTGGCGCAGGTCAGCCGCGCGGCTCATGGCCTGCACGCCACCGCCACCGCCGCAACACCAGTTGAAGTTACCGGTGGGGGTCATTTCACGGAAGTCCGTGCAGTCCTCCAGCAGGTAACGGGCCGATTCTGTTGCGCCGCCACGGCGTGAGATCTGGCAGGGATCGTGATAAGTCAGCGAGCCATCCACCTTGTTGAACTTCAGCTTTCCTTCCTTTTTCAGTTGCGCCAGGAACTCGGTGATGTGCACGACGTTGAAAGGCAAAGGCCGGCCGAGGATATTGGCGCCGGACCAGCGCAGTACGCCGAAGGCATGGCCGCATTCCGGAATCACTACTGTCTTGGCGCCGATTTTCTCGGCAGCCCCCACGATTTTCTCGATGGCGTGTTTGGCGATATGCGATTTGCCTGACAGGAACCCGAAGTTGGTGGACTCGTAGCCATCGGTTCTGAACGTCCAGTCAACGCGCGCCTGGTTCAACAGGCGGGCCATTGCGACGATGGATTTCGGGTACTTCATCATTTCGATCGAGGACACCAGCAGCAAAACTTCCGCTTCGTCCCTGTCCAGCGGCAGATCGACCTCGTAGTCGTCCTCCAGCCATTCGACACGGCCATCGAATACGGCCGGGGTTACGCCCAGCGGGCTACCCTTGGTCAGCACGTTTTCAGCGGCTTCCATCAGGTCCTCGGGGCCGCGCCCTGCTGCAGCAAAAGCCTGCCGCGAAGCCGCGACGATCGAGGCGATGTCGATACCCATCGGGCAGACCTGCGTGCAGCGTCCGCACATGGTGCAACTGTCGTACAGCAGTTCTTCCCATTCCTGAAGGTCTTCTTCGCTAACGGTCGGGCCGCCGAACCAGCTCCAGGGCCACTTGGTCTTGCGGTGGGCCTTGGCCATCGGAAACAGCTTGTAGGCCGGCGTGTACTTGGGATCGCCCGTGACTTCGTAAAAGTGGCAGGCAGTCGCACACTGACCGCAGTGGATGCAGCCTTCAAGATAAGCCGCGAGGTTTCCGCTGTTGAGTGCCAGGAACTTGTTGGCAGCTGCCTGGGCGTCGGATACTGTCTGAGTATTGGCATTCATCTCTAGGTCACCTTCACTTGCACGTGTTCTTCACCGTCGGGGTCCATCACGTGGACCGCGCAGGCGATGCAGGGATCGAAGCTGTGGATGGTGCGCTGGATTTCCAGCGGTTGATCCGGGATTAACAGGTCGTGGTTGTCCATCAGCGCGGCCTCGTAGGCGCCGGGCTGGCCGGACGGATCACGCGGGCCGGCATTCCAGGTGCTGGGCACCACCGCCTGGTAGTTGTCGATCTTCTTGTCCTTGATCCGGATGTAGTGGGCCAGGCCACCGCGCGGCGCTTCCATGAAGCCCACGCCCTTGCACTCTTTCGGCCAGGTGGACGGATCCCACATTTCCTCGTTGTGCACCGCCAGGTCACCGGCCTTGATGTTGGCCATCAGCTTGTCCAGCCAGATCGACATCTGGTCGGCGATGATCTTGGTTTCCAGCGTCCGGGCCGCGGTGCGCCCCAGCGTGGAGAACATCGCATCGATCGGCGCATCGAGTTTGCCCAGTACGGCGTTGGCCAGTTCCTGGGTGGGTTCGTGGCCGGAGGCGTACAGCATCAGCACGCGGGACAGCGGGCCAACCTCCATCGCGTGGCCTTTCCAGCGGGGCGCTTTCAGCCAGGAGTAGCTGCCATCCACGTCGAGGTGCTCGAACGGCGGTTTGGGGCCGTCGTAGTTCAGGTTGGTTTCACCATCATAGGGGTGCAGCCCGGCATTTTTACCCACCGAGTAGTCGTACCAGGAGTGGCCGACGAATTCCTGTACCTGGCTGGGATCGTTCAGGTCAACTTCGTGGATAGTCGACAGGTCGCGGTTAAGGATCGCGCCACTCGGGATCATCCAGGTGGTGGGGTCGTCCAGTCCTTCGGAGGGGAAATCACCAAACGTCATGAAGTTGCCCAGTCCTTCGCCGCGGGCGAACCAGTCCTTGTAGAAACCAGCGATCGCCACGGTGTCGGGTACGTAGACCTGGTCAACGAACTTACGCATCCGGTCGATGATGTCGCGGATCTGTCCGAAGGCGACGATGTTAACGGCCGTCGAGGCTGAACCGCCGGTGGCGGAACTGGGGTCGTTGCTGATCGGGGAGGGCGCGCCGCCCACCAGGAAATTGGGGTGCGGGTTCTTGCCGCCGAAAATGGTGTGGATCTGTACCACGTCACGCTGCCATTCCAGCGCGTCCAGGTAATGCGCCACTGCCATCAGGTTGGCTTCAGGAGGCAGCCGGTAGTCCGGGTGCCCGTAGTAGCCGTTTGCGAAGATACCTAGCTGGCCGGCTTCGACAAATGTTTTCAGCTTGGTCTGGGTATCCGCGAAGTAGCCGGGGCTGGACCTGGCGTAACCGGAGATCGACTGGGCCAGTTGCGAAGTGGCCTTGGGGTCGGCATTCAGGGCCGAAACCACGTCCACCCAGTCCAGCGCATGCAGGTGATAGAAATGCATCACGTGGTCATGCACGTACTGGGCGGCGATCATCAGGTTGCGGATCAGTTGCGCATTGGGCGGAATCTTGTAACCCAGCGCGTTTTCAACAGCGCGAACCGAAGCGATGCCGTGGACCAGCGTGCAGACCCCGCAGATGCGCTGGGCAAAAGCCCATGCGTCGCGCGGATCGCGGCCCTGCAGGATCAGTTCGATACCCCGGACCATGGTGCCTGAGCTCCAGGCGCCGGTGATTTTCCCGTCATTGCTGCGCTCTGCTTCGATGCGCAGATGACCCTCGATACGGGTGACTGGATCAACTACCACTCGTGTCATGAAAAATTCTCCTTAATTACTGCTGTCCGGTTGGCGTCAGCCAGAGGACAGCTCAAATTGTGCTGTTGAGCGCAGCCGGTTTTCGGCGAAGCCGAAAGAAGGGAAGCGAAGCTCATAATTGCGCGCCGCGGTGGCTCAGGTGCGCGCCGGTCTGACTGCGCGTAACGAATACCAGGAAAAAGTGCATCAGTTTGCCGAACGGCAGCCATACAAGGAACAGCGCGACGCTCAGGATGTGCAGGGCGAGCAGGGTTTCATAACGTGCGCCCAGGTGGCTGGTGGCGATGATGCCCGAGAGTACCGGCAGGAATGTGACGAGCCAGCTGAACCAGTCATCGAAAGTCGAAATGATGCGCTGGGCCGGGTTGGCGAAGCGCATCACCAGCGCTGCAATCAGCGACACCAGCGTAATGATGCTGACAGCATAAATGACGTTGTTGGGCAGCGACGGCCATGACAGGCCGGTCAGATCCTTGAAGAACAGGATATGCGGCGCCAGGGCGAACACGATGATAGCCAGGCCCACGTGAAAAACGTAGCCGTTGACCAGGCCAAACATCGTGCGTTGCTTATAGGCTGCCTGCGGCCAAAGCCTCCGGATGATTTCACGGATGGCAGCGGAAAAGGCCGATTTCTCACGAGAGCTGCCGGCGGAGGAGTCTTTGGTCCGCCACAGACCAAACAACGAGACGATGCGGAATGCCAGGCCCAGAATGAAGACCGTGATGGCAAATGTCAGTACCGGTCCGCGTGCAAATTCTAGCAGTTCCATTATTTGCCCTCCTTCAATACTTTGTTTCTCTTGTTCCGGGCGATGGCCGCACTGGCGGCGCCGATTGCAGCGCCGGCGACGACTGCGCCTCCAGCCCATTTCAACGGATCACCCTTGGCGGTGGACAACGGCTTGTAGAAGCCGCCCATGTCCCAGAAATTCGGTTCGGAGCAACCCAGGCAACCATGGCCTGACTGGATCGGGAATGATACGCCCCCGTTCCATTTCAGCGTGGCGCAGGCGTTGTAGGTAACAGGTCCTTTGCAGCCCACTTCGAACAGGCACCAGCCCTGCCGCGCACCTTCATCATCGAAACTCTTGGCGAACATGCCTCGTTCGTAGAACGGACGCCGGTAACAGCGGTCATGGATGGCTTCGCCGAAAAAGGCTTTGGGCCGGCCCAGGTGGTCCAGCTCGGGGATGCTTCCGAAAGACAGCAGGTAAGAAATGACACCTGTCATCGCTTCGGGAATCGGCGGGCAGCCGGAGATGTTGATGATCGGCTTGTCAGTGATGATGTCCGAAATCGCTACCGCGCCGGTCGGGTTCGGATTGGCGGCTGGAATGCCGCCGAACGTCGCGCAGCTGCCCACCGCGATCACGGCGAAGGCGTCCTTGCACGTCTCTTCCAGCATCTGCAGGTTGGTAATGCCGGCGATAGTAGAGTAGATGCCGTCGTCCTTGAGCGGTACCGAACCGTCCACCACGACAATGTATTCACCGGCGTTTTCCTTCATCGCGGCTTCGCGGGCCGCTTCCGCTGCATGGCCGGAGGCATTCATCAGCGTATGGTGGTAATCCAGTGATATGAAATCGAAAATCAGGTCCTCGATCGATGGCGAGTGGGCGCGCGTGATCGACTCAGTGCAGCCGGTACACTCCTGGAAAGACAGCCAGATCACCGACTGGCGCCGGGCGTTTGCAATGCCCTGGGCGATTGCCGTTGCCGCGGTTGGCGGCAGGGCCATGATCGAGGCCGTGTAGGATGCATATTTCAGGAAAGTGCGGCGTGAAACACCGCGTTCCGTGAGCATCTCACCCAAAGTTTTCTTGTCAGACATCGGTTGTCTCCAGTTCTTGTTTGAGCCGTGCGGCGGCTACTTCTATATCAACAGGATGGGTCATCAGGATTTCGGGTATGCGGCAGACCGAGATTTCCTCGGTTGCGATCTTTCCACCGGCGCCCTTGTGGCGAATCCACCAGACACCGGGGTAGGTTGTTTCCCAGACCTCGGACTCACCGGCCAGGTCCAGCTGTGCCTGCACTTCACCACGGCCAAGCACTTCTTCCAGCTCCATGCGGTCGGCGTCGCTCAGGGGGAGACTGCGCAGATCAATCGAACCGGCCTTGCCTGATTCGGAAAGGGCTTCGAGCATTTGCAGGATTTCGGTCAGCACGGACAAAGCCATGCCGGTGGCACGTTCGCTGAGGCAGGGTGCGGCGCTATCGCGCGGCATCTTGCCAGCCCCGGGTCAGTGAGGTGAGGGCTTCGCAGGCCATCGGGATGGTGGCCTTCACCTCGGGTGTCGGTTCCAGGCCCCATTCGACAGAGGCGGGCTGGATCGCGATCAGTACGCGCTCATCGGGGCTGCGGCCACGAATGGCTGCAGCGGAGAACAGGTCGTACAGTGCGACTTCATGAACGCTGCGGCGTTTGCCGGAAAGTTGCTGATCAATTTCCTGGTTGCGGAAAATGCGCATCGTTCCCGGTATTTCGCCCAGTTCGGAGGCATCGACAATAAACACTGCATCGGCGTCTTCGATTTCCGGCAGCAGCGACAGTCCGATAGTCCCGCCATCCAGGACTTCTACATTGGGGTCGGGATTCTGTGAGGATTTGAACAGTTCTGTGACGTGGACGCCGATACCATCGTCCTGCAGGAGGGTATTTCCAATACCCATAACGAGGACTTTCCTTGAACCGGATGCTGCCATAACTGCTCTCTGGTTATATTATAATATTAGGATAAACTAATACATTGTTATTAAGTTTTACAGGCTGCATCTTATAATTCCGGAAAGCGAATCTTATTGACCTTGATCAAATGATGTTGACCTTGATCAATAGCGCTGATGCGGATTTGAATTAAATTCATTTTCATACATGAATTTGTTGGAGACTGACCATGTGCCTGGGCGTACCCATGCGAATCATCGAAATCAACGGCTTCAATGCCCGCTGTGAAGCTCGCGGAATCGAACGCAATGCCAGCCTGTTTTTGCTGCAGCACGAAGACCTGCAGGTCGGTGACCTGGTGATGATTCACGTGGGCAATGCGATCCAGAAAATGACCGAGGAAGATGCGCAGACCGCCTGGGACCTGTTCGACGAAATCTTCGAAGCGGAAGCCGCGCTTAATGCATGAGTTGTCGATCTGCCAGGGTCTGATGCGGCAGGTAGAACAGGTTGCCGCAGACAACAAAGCGCGTTCCGTCGAACGGATAATTCTGCGGGTTGGCGGATTGTCCGGGGTAGAACCATCTTTATTGCAGCATGCCTTCGAGATCGCCCGGGCAGGCACGATCGCCAGCGAGGCAGAACTGGACATTGAAGAAGGCCCCGTCGTGGTCAAGTGCCAGGAATGCGGCGCCAGCAGCGCGGTGAAGGTCAACCGCCTGATCTGCCAGTACTGCGGCGAGTGGCGGGTCAACGTGGTGGAAGGCGAAGAGTTATTATTGTTGAGCGTGGAAATTGAAACAGGATAAAAGCGCAGGCAGAGGGTGTTGCGGTTTTCGGCAAAGCCGAAAGAAGCGACAACCGGTTGCCGAAGCGCACAGCCCCAACGAAATCAAGGAGCATTGTTTTGTGTGAGACTTGCGGTTGTACTATCACTCCCGGCAACCAGCACCTGGTCGGCCCGGACGGCAAAATGGAGCATACCTCCGAGGGTAGGGCGTCGATTGAGGTGCTGAGCGGCCTGTTACACGAAAACGATCACCAGGCGGCCCACAACCGTGAACACTTCGACCGTCACGGCGTTTTGGCCATCAACCTGATGTCTTCCCCCGGTTCCGGCAAGACAGCCTTGCTCGAAGCGACCATCGAAGCCATTGGCAAGGAGTTTTCGATCGCGGTCGTGGAAGGCGATCTGGAAACAGAGAACGACGCTGAGCGTATCCGCGCCCATGGCGTTCCGGCGGTGCAGATCACCACCGGGCAGGCCTGTCACCTGGATGCGCACATGGTGCACGACGCGCTGCATGAAATGAGCCTGGACGATGTCGATATCCTGTTCATCGAGAATGTCGGTAACCTGGTATGCCCCGCCAGCTTCGACCTGGGACACCATATCAATGTAACCCTGCTGTCGGTCACCGAGGGCGATGACAAGCCTGCCAAGTACCCGGTCATGTTCCGCGCTGCGGATGTCATGGTGCTGAGCAAGTCGGACCTGCTGGACGTGCTGGACGATTTCGACACGGCCAAGGCGGAGCGCCATCTGCGTGAACTGGCTAACCCGGCACAAGTCATGACCCTGTCTGCACGCCGGCCGCAAACCATGGAAGCCTGGCTCACATGGCTGCGCATGTCCGTCGAAGCCCGTCGTTCCGGTGAGGACATGAGCCCCAGCATCCAGCCGGACGGCGTACATCTGCACGAACCGGCCTGAAACCGTGACTTCCGCCCGTACCTGGCTGGAACGTATTCGCAGCCTGCCACTGCCGGATAAAGTTCGCGTGATGAACGTCTGCGGCGGGCACGAACGCTCCATCACCATGGCCGGGCTGCGCGGCGCACTGCCCGAACAGGTTGAGCTGATCCCCGGGCCTGGCTGCCCGGTTTGCGTCTGTCCTGAAGAAGATATTTATGCCGCCATCCAGCTGGCCCGCCAGGGTCACATCCTGGTGGCGTTCGGCGACATGCTGCGGGTTCCCTGCAATGCACCGAAGGCCGAACCCAGGTCACTGGAGGAGGCCAGGGCCGCCGGCGGTGACGTGCGCCCCGTGTCCTCGCCGGAAGAAGTGCTGGGCATTGCCGAGGCCCACCCGGATCAGGAAGTCATATTCTTTGCAGCTGGTTTCGAGACCACCACTGCGCCTGTCGCCGGGTTGATCGCCAATGGGCTGAAAGCCGGCCTGCCACCCAATCTCTCCATTCTTTTATCCGGACGATTGACCTGGCCTGCTGTCGCCTTGCTGCTGGACAGCGATACCCCGGGTTTCGATGCGCTGGTGGCGCCTGGCCATGTTTCGACGATTATGGGACCGGAGGAGTGGGAGTTCGTACCGAAAAAGCATGGCATTCCCGCCGCAGTCGCAGGGTTCACGACCGAAAGCCTGCTGGCGTCGTTTTACTCCGTGTTACGCCAGGTGATCGAAAAAAGGCCGTTTCTGGATAACTGCTACACCGCGGTGGCGCAGCCTGGTGGCAACCCCACGGCATTGGCCGTGCTGGACCAGGTCATGGAAGTTACTGACGCCAACTGGCGGGGGATCGGGGTGATCCCAGGCTCCGGGTTTGCGCTCCGGCCTGAACTGGCGGAAATCGACGCACGAGTCCGGTTTGATATCAATCCTGATGAAGACCGTAAGCGTGCCGGTGAGATGCCTCCCGGGTGTGATTGTGCGCGCGTGGTATTGGGCAAGATCTATCCGAATGAATGCATTTTGTATGGGAAGGCGTGTACGCCAAGGAAGCCTATTGGGCCATGTATGGTTTCGGATGAGGGGGCTTGCAGAATCTGGTGGGCATCAGGGGTTCGGGAGAATACTGAGGGAGCGGCATGAGGATCAGTGCCAGGGGGCGGGGTGTTACCTGGCCCTCTACAGGACACGCTCGAGACGTCCATGTTCGCTCTTCGGCTGTTCCCGACAGCCGAAG
>Ga0316191_10000775_pt1 | contig 21390 bp, 17 predicted proteins | sample Eddworburr2cm_MG_FD_204928 | JGI IMG/M metagenome (GOLD analysis project Ga0316191, IMG submission 204928) | Coastal sediment microbial communities from Maine, United States - Eddy worm burrow 2 cm | ecosystem: Environmental > Aquatic > Marine > Coastal > Sediment | place: USA: Maine... | reverse complement strand
GGCACGAGTAGAGTCCACGTTATCGCTCTACCGCTGACCAGAGACCAACTACTCGGAGCAGTGGTCGAGGGTCACGCGGACATCGCGGCGGGCGGGCTGACCGTGACTGCCGACCGCCGGCAGCTGGTGGACTTCTCCTCTCCCTGGCTGACCGATGTCAGGGAACTGGTCGTCACGGGACCGCTCGCGGTTGCGATCGCGAGCCTGGATGAGCTGTCCGGCAGAGAAGTTGTGGTGAGGGTGTCCAGTTCCTATTACGAAAGCCTGCTGGCACTGAGCGAAGCCTTCGTCGCGGCGGGCAGGCCGGCCATAGACATCCTGCCGGCCCACGAGATCTTCGAAGACGAGGACCTGCTGGAGATGGCCTCGGCTGGCATGATCAGCATCACGGTGGCGGACGATTTCGTGGCACGATTCTGGTCGCAGGTGTTTGCGGATCTGACCGTGCATGAAGACCTGGCCGTGAGAGAAGCGGGCGCCATCGCCTGGGGCTTCCGCAAGAAAAGTCCGGAGCTGAAGGCGGCAATCAATGAATTTGTCGACAGTAACCGGCTCGGCACGAAGACGGGCAATATCGTCCGCAACCGTTACCTCAACGATCCGGATCGCGTGGTCAACGCGCTGTCCGGCGACCGTCTCGAACAACTCTCCAGGGAGGCGCCGTTCTTCCGGGATTACGCGGAGCGTTTCGATCTTGACTGGCTCCAGCTCGCCGCCCAGGGATTCCAGGAGTCACGACTGGACAACCGCAGACGCAGCGCGGCCGGCGCCGTCGGCATCATGCAGGTCATGCCGCAGACAGCACGCATGATGAAGGTCGGTGATTACAAATCGATGGAGGGCAGCATCCACGCCGGCGCCAAGTATATGCGTCACCTGATCGACCAATATTTCGATGACGAGAATATCGACCCGATGAATCGATGGCTGTTCGCCCTCGCCGGGTATAACGCCGGTGGCGCAAGAATCAGTCGCTACCGGGAGAAGGCAGCGGCGGATGGTCTGGATCCCGATCGCTGGTTTGGCGAAGTGGAAAAGGTGGCCGCCGACAGAATCGGATCGGAAACCGTCAACTACGTGCGCAACGTGATGAAATACTACCTGGCGTACAGGATGACCTTCGAACGAGAGGAACTTAGACGCGATGTGCTCGCGCGCCTGACGCGTGCGGATTGAGTCCGGGCGTGGCCGAAAAAACCGGCCTTACATGCCAAGCTCCCTGCAGGCGGTCTCCACGACCAGTTTGTCGTCTTCAAAGCCGATCAATGACTCGCGGTCGTCCTCCGCGTCCGCCTCCATTACGAAGTACAACACGGCTGCCTGGACCATGCGGCGATGCTGCTCGCCCGACTCGACGGTCAATGTGTCGATCAGTCGATAACAGCGATTGGCGATCGCCTGCGCTGTGTTCACATCCATGTGATCCACGTCCCTGGACGATACCTCCACGCTGACAAGATAGGTCGCCACGCGGCGGCGCAACTCCTCGCGCGACAAGCGCGGACCCGCCATCAGCCTCTGGAACAGGGCAGCGATGGCCTCGGGCAGCGACTCCATGACCCTGGCCACTGAAAGTTCGCCATCGGGAGTGTGATCACTGTTCAAGCTCGACTCCTCTGCAAGCTGCTGCGATCCTGCGGCCCGCCGTTGCCGTCGACGAAACAGCGACCAGCAGGCGAAACGCTACGACAACTCAGGGTTGGCCGGCACCCGCCTTCCAATCGCGGATGTACTCGATCTGTTGATCCGTCTCAGGGATCTGCGGCTCCCACGCACTCTTCTCCATTGAACTGTAGAGGATGGCGAGCTTGCGGATCGCCCGGTCGCCGTCCAGGCCACATTCCACAAGATAACAACCGATGGCCACGCCGGTGCGTCCGACGCCACGATTCGCATGGATATAGGTCGTCTGTCCGCGGCTGATAGCGTCACTGATCTCGCGGAAGATGGCAGCCATCTGAACGGGGCTGCGCGGGATTCCCCGGTCGCGGATAGGGTGATGGCTGTACTGCACATCGACCCCGAGCATCTCGGCTTCCCGTCGCAGCGCCTCCTCGTAGACAGGGCATTCCTTCCTCTCGGACAGGTCGATAAACTGCCCGATCCCCGAAACCAGGAACCGGCGGATACGCCGGGTCGCCTCGTCAGGGCCCGCCACGCCCGGATGCTCCCCGGCGAGAAGTATGTCCGGAATCACCCAGAATGAGTTGTCTATGGGTTTCGTCATGCTGTCTCAGTCAACTCCCCGTTCCGGGCGCTGAAGACTCACCTGAGTATGGAACCGGCCACCGCGAACGACTGCTTCCAGCGTGCGGAAATTTGCCACATCCTGCGACGGATCCGCGCCCAGCACGAGCAGGTCTGCAATCTTGCCGGCCTCCACGGTTCCAATTTCGCTGTCGCGCTGCATCGCCCGGGCGCCGTTCTGCGTCGCCGCTACGATGACGTCCATGGCCGGCATCCCGGCCGCCTGCATGGCCTCCATTTCAGCATAGATCGATGGCCCGGCCACCGTTAAAGGATTGCCCGCGTCGCTGCCCATCGCGATCGTGCCACCGGCCTCATGAACGGCCATCAGGTTACCGACCATCACTTCATATGCCCTGGCTGCGCGGTCTGCGTAGGCATCAAGTCGGTCACGGTCGAAGCGCCCGAACTGGCCGGATTCCGCCGACTGCGAGATCTTCACCAGCGTGTCCTGGTCGACACAGCGGTTGGGATCATCCACCTCCGGCGGCGGCTCTCCGGTCAGCACGGATTCGTACATCTTCACGTACCCGCTCCTGACGACCAGAGTCGGCATGTATATCGCCTCCCGCGCCGGGTCGGTCAGCATACCGAGGAATTCCTCGTCGACCGGCTCGTCCTGCACGCTATGCACAAGCACGCGCGCTCCAGCGCGCAGAGCAACCTTGGCTTCGCGAAGCTGCGTTGCATGCACCAGCAACTGCACGCCATATGTTCGGGCCTCATCGCCGACCGCAAACAGGCGGGCATCCAGTTGTTCGCGCATCTCCGCGGCGGGCTTCAAGAACCAGACTTTCACGGCATCGGTGTGATTGGCCGCCAGATACCGAACGCCGGCCCGCCCCGACTCTTCGTCGTTCAATTCAATGATTCTGCGTTCCGCGGGAAGCACCCACTTGGGCGGACTAATGGGACTGATGAGCGGACCCGCGACCGCGATATGGGGAGCGAAAGCATCGCCGCGAACCCGTTCTCTCAGGGTCCACGTCCAGGGGAAGCCGCCGACGTCGAATGCCGCCGTGACGCCCGAGCACAGATAGGCTCTGAAATACCTCTGCGGCATCGTCCGCTGACGGAACTCGACGGCCTCGAACGGGTAGATAGATCGGACATCCAGGGCGTCGGGACGACCATCACCCCATGCTGTCTGGTCAAAGTGCACATGCGCATCGACGATGCCTGGCGTAATCCATCGGCCGGAGACATCGACCAGGCGAGCTGAGTCCACCACGCTGCAGTCTGACGAAGAGCCGGCACACTGGATCCGGTCACCATCAATCAGCACGACCGCATCATCGACGGGTGAGCCCCCGGTGCCATCGATCAGGATCCCGCCGACCAGCGCCACCAGCGTCGACGCCACCGGGGTCGGGTCCCGATCACCAGTCGCCGAACGGTCCGAACACGCCGCTAACAGGCATGCCGTGGAAGCGACAATGGCGAATCGTGTGGGCAACCCAGGCAATCTGCGCATGGGGCGTAGTGTACTTATGCTGGGTTACGGGTAAAGGACCGAACACGGACCCGGTCCCGAAGACCCCTTGCCGGTGTAAGGGAGCGATCGGCGAGCGACCCTTGCGCAGGCGTGGAACTCCCCGGGCCCTTGGTTGCAATGTAGCTGCTGGCTTGCCGCTACTCTTTGGGCGGATTGTAGAGAGCCCACGGGAGTCGCTAGGACCGTAGGCCGTAGCCGGGTGGCCAGACCGCGCCGGACCATGCCGACGTGGACAGCTATTCCTGACCCGCGAGGCGGTCCGCCCAGCGGGTAGTCTCCGGCAACCGGTAGCGCGTCAGGCAGGCAAGCGTGTAACCGATCGCCGTCTCAAGGGAGACGCGATGACCCGTTGATACGAACAGCGGCCGTACTCCCACTCGAGTCCGCAGCACCGCACCGATCCTCTCCTCCCCGTCCATCAGCGGCGTCCAATCGCCCTTGTTTTCCGGAACATCGGCATGGCTACCGATCAGCCGACTCTTGGCCACGCCGATGGTCGGCAGTCCCGTCAGCACCCCGAGGTGACAGGCCAGCCCGAATCTCCGCGGGTGTGCGTACCCCTGCCCGTCACAGAGGACGAGATCCGGCGCTCGGTGCAATTTGTCTATAGCCTCGAGCAGCACCGGTATCTCGCGGAATGACAGCAAGCCCGGGACGTAAGGAAACGACGTGCGCCGGCGCGCAAGGGCGTACTCCTCGAGTTCCAGGTCCGGAAAACTGAGGACCGCCACCGCCCCCTTGGTGGTCTTGAGGCCCTGCTCGAATGCCACGTCGGTTCCCGCCACATACCTGACTGCCCCGAGGTCGTCCTCCCGAACGACCCGTCCTTTCAGATCTTGCTGGATCTGCCGGGCCTCGGCCGGAGTGACTTCCCAGGAGTGAGCCGTCACGCTTTCATCCGGCCGCAAACGGGCGCGGGCCAGGTCCCTTGTCGACGAGGTCCTGCCATCGGTGGAGATCTGTCGTGGTCGACGGGACACGCATTCGGAAACCGGGGCCAAGACACATACCGGACGAGTCTAGCATCGGACTATCATGTGCAACGGTGCTCTGATTGAACCGCTAGTGACGTTTGTAACCCGGACATCGACGCCTATACTGGCCTCGCCGAACGCCCACAACCACAACAGCGACGCGACGGGACCCAATGGAGAGAGACGACGCCAGCCGGCCGAAGTCTGGCCGCTCGGTACAGATACCCAGCCTTCGAGATGCGATCACGCCGGTCGTCGTACTGGTGCTGCTGTTATCGCTCTCGGTCTACCTGTTCGGCGACGACTCGTCCTACGGCGCCAATCAGGTGGCCCTGATCATCGCATCCGTCGTGGCCAGCTTCATCGCGATCAAGAACGGTCATCGCTGGCAGGATCTACACAATGCCATCTCTTCCGGTATCTCGGTGGCGATCGGAGCCATGCTCATCCTGCTCTCGGTAGGCGCATTGATCGGCAGCTGGATGCTGGCCGGCACTGTGCCGGCGATGGTCTTTTACGGACTCGAGGTCCTTCATCCTTCAATCTTCTATGCGGCCACCTGTCTAATCTGCGCGCTGGTCGCCGTCTCTATCGGTAGCTCCTGGACAGTGGCCGGAACCATCGGCATCGGCCTGATGGGCGTCGCCATCGGGCTCGGCCTGAGGCCAGAGATCACAGCCGGTGCGATCATCTCCGGAGCGTACTTTGGGGACAAGATGTCGCCCCTGTCGGACACCACCAACCTTGCGCCTGCCGTCGCCGGCACCGAACTGTTCACCCACATCCGGCACATGGCATGGACCACGGGCCCTTCGTTCCTGATCGCGCTGTTCCTGTTCACGATGATCGGCATATTTTCCACACCGCAGGGTGACAGCCTGCAGCTCGGAGGTTTGTCCGAGGTCTTGCGGCGCGAATTCAATCCCGGACCGTTCAACCTGCTGCCTGTCGTACTTATCGTCGGGATGGCGATCAAGCGCATACACGCGCTGCCGACAATCCTGGCGGGCGCCGCGGCGGGCGCGGCGCTCGCGGCAATCCTGCAGCCCAACCAGGCGATAGCTCTGGCCGCTTCTCCCGAACTGCCGGACTGGCTGGCCGTCATCAAGGGCGTATGGATCTCCCTGTTCGACGGTTACGTGTCAAACACAGGCGACGCGACCATCGACGACCTGCTGACCCGGGGGGGGATGATCAGTTTCCTCAATACGATCTTCCTGATCCTGACGGCACTGTCGTTCGGGGCCGTGATGGAGCACACGGGCCTGCTCGAGCGGATGATCGCGGCCCTGGTGCGCGCGGCGCGTGGCACCGGGTCGCTCATCTCGGCCGTTGTCGGAACCACGATCCTTTCGAATATCGTCACCGCGGATCAGTACATGTCCATCGTCATCCCTGGCCGGATGTTCAGGGAGGAGTTCCGTCGACGCCGACTCAAGGCGCGCAACCTCTCGCGCACAATCGAGGATGCCGGCACGCTGACCTCGCCTCTGATCCCCTGGAATACCTGCGGCGCCTACATGGCTGCGACCCTCGGAGTGGCAACGGTGGCCTACCTGCCTTTCTGCTTCCTTAACCTGATCAATCCCCTGGTGGCCATCTTCTACGGAATGCGCGATATCAAGATAGAGAGATACGATGACGACGAGCAGATACCGGCCATCGACCATGCCTGATTGTCATCGCCCGGAGCAAGGCGACGGATCACGGCTGGCGGGGCCGGCTACAGACTGCCCAGGTACTGCGGATCGTGAGAGTCTTTCAGGAGCGGCCTGTTCACCAGGCGGAAGTCACTGAAGAACATCATGAAGCGCTCGTCACTCCCGGGCGAGAACACCCCGACACGGCGTATCTTGCGCAGGCGAAGCTGTCGGCCTTCCGGTCCATTGCGGATTGCCTCCATCGGGATCTGGTAGAGGTTGTAGCCAGGTTTCACGACCATGGTCAGGTCGGTGCGGTCACCTTCGGCCTTCTCCCTGCGCTTGTCGTCGACCCGCAGGATAATCTCCCGGGGAAGGTCGAGTTCCGAATAAACCTCTATCTGCAGGGCGTTGTACCCGCGCCAGTCCGTATAGGGCTCGTGCACCATGACCCCGGCGCCCGGCACGGTGTCGAACAAGACCATCGCTGTAATGCGCTCATTCCTGGATTTCCACTGTGTCGGCGGCATGCCGACAAACAGCAATGAGTCACGCACCTCTATGAACCTCTGCTGCCATGCATCGGTCATGTCGACCACCCGCGGATATGCGCCGTTCCGACCCGCGTACGACAGGGCCACCGGGAACAGCGACTGCATGATGATCACCAGAACCAGTAAGGAACTCCAACCGATGATCCGGCGCGGCCGACCCCGCAGACGGTCATGTTCCCGGCGCAGTGGACGATCCAGTGCGGCGCTGAGAGTGAGAAATGCGAGACCGCCGAGGATGTTGCTCAACAGCCGATCCTCGGCCAACGGGGAGGGGTCGGGGAAGAACAGCTGCAACCCGACGCTCATTACGACCACCGCGACGCCAGCCACGGCGTAGTAGAGCGAGCGCTTGCGTATCCAGCGTCGCCCGACCAGCGCGGTCAATTCCAGCACGATCAGCCCGCCGATGCCGAAGAACAGCACATGGCGCAGTCGGTAGAGCTCGAACAGGAAGAGATTGCTGCTGGGCGGGTCGTCCGCGATCAGCACGATGCTGGCCAGCAGAAATGCGGCAACATACAAAACGACCAGACGGGCAGCAGGCCCCTTTGCCCGCATAGTGCCCGCCCGGATTTCGTGAAACGGCTCGGTCGCGTTGTTATGTGTCATGCGACTCCGGTTTTACGTCACCGCGCGAACGGACCCGGTCATCTCCCCCTGGAGCGCGTCGCCCGCCCGGACCAAACTACTCCGCGGATCGTTTGACGGCAATCCTGCAAACCATGCTCAGTCCTTCGCCTTGCCGAGATCATCGAAGAATCTGCGGGCATCCGCGGAGTGTCGCTGACGGTACGCCGCACAGATTGCGACGGTCTCCTCCGTCTGCCTGAGCACTGTCTCGAGCCCCGGAACATCATCGTCGAATCGGCCAAACACAGTCCGCAACCGATCACTGTCTCCCGGGGTGCAAAAACCGTTGAAGTAAGCCGGCAGGTAGTGCCGGTAAGCAGCGGGGAAGCGTTTCACCAGCACAGGCGCATTGCCCTCGAACCAGTCCCAGGTGCCTTCCAGCCGGGCCGGATGAGCCAGGGTTGCAAGCAGTGGCGATGTCTCGCTGTCACGTACCGACTCGTCGAGCAGCAAATTCCTTGCCCGGGCCAGCATCAACGGATCCTCGGCAGAGCCCAAAGCCCTGAGAATCTGGCTGCGCAGCAAAGTATGATTCGATTCGCGCAGCAGTCCGACCAGGTGATCGAAGAACTCGGCAGGACTATCCTGTACCGCGACCACCAACGCTGTCCCCACCAGGTCGGGAGCGAGCGCCGTTGCTGCATCGCCCTGCCCGGGCGGATAGCTGACATGGGCACGCCCCGCTGTTGCAAGCGTCGCACGGAGCTCCGGATCGCGCGCATAGGTAGCCAGGAAACTCGTCACCGCACTCGACAGCAGGGCCGCCTCTTCCGGCGATTCCGCGCCATCCGGGAGCCCCAGAAGCTCTATTCTCCGACCGTAGATAGCGCTTGCGTAGGCCGCCGCCAGGTCTCTCTGCTGCGGCCCGAGGAGATGATCAAACACTCTCTCGAAGGCACTGATCGATGCCACGATCACGGAACGTTCGCGGGCCCCGGCCAGTGTCGGCAGAGATAGGAGATAGTCTTCTATGCCGCTGGTCCCCGCCGCCAGACCCGCAGTCAGGCTATCGGCGAGCGACAGCCGCTCGCGAGGACTGATCCCGGGGCCGGCACCCGCGATCAGAACGCGGGTCTGAGCGTCCGGCAATCGCCATCGATAGTAGCCGGCCGCCGCGCGATTGGGCATCACCCAGCCGGGACAATGATCCGCGATCCTGAACTCCGTCGATCTGTCGTCGAGCAACAGACAGGGCTCGCCTGCCGCGGCGTCCTGGTCGTCCTCCCAGGACAGACACACGGGTATGGTCCACGCCTCGTCGGGCGAGAACCACGCGCCGTCGGGAAGGAAACGTTGCTGCGACAATGCCACCCTGGCGCCTTGCGAGTCGCACTGTAGCTGAACCGAGAGATACGGCACGCCGGGCTGGAACAGGAAACTGCGGAAAGCGTCTTCGAGTTGCACGCCGCTCCCTGCCGTCTCCTCCAGTGACTCGATCAGATCGAAAACAGTGGCGGTCCCATAGGCGAAGCGCCGCATGTGAAGCCGGACGCCCTCGCGAAAGACGTCACTGCCCAGATAACTCTCGAACATAGCCAGGACGCTCGAGCCTTTCTCATAGGTGATACTGTCGAATGCCGCGTACATGCCTGCTGCATCGGCGACAGGTTCGCGTATCTGCCGCGCCGCAGACAGGCTGTCTTCGTCCATCGTCGCGAGGCTGCGGGCCAGCTGGCTGCGATCATAGTTGAACCCCGGGCGCCAGGCTTCCATGCCGCGGGCCTCGATCCAGGTCGCAAACGCCTCGTTCAGCCAAAGATCATCCCACCATGGCATGGTGACGAGATTACCGAACCACTGGTGCGCCAACTCGTGAATGTGGGTCGAGCCGAAGGCCCTTTGCTGCGCGACCGGCGGGTCGTCATCCAGGAGGATCATGCCCTCCTCGTACATGATCAGGCCGGCGTTCTCCATCGCGCCCAGGCGGTCGCTCACGGCGACGATATCCAGCTTGTCGAACGGGTAGGCGATGCCGAAATAGTCCTCGAGATGCGCCACCATCGGGCCAGTATTGTCCAGCGCGTAACGCAGCTTGTCGCCCTTCCCGCGGACCGCGATCCCCCGCAGCGGGATGGACTCCTGGCGCCATTCGTTGGCGGGAATGCTGTCCCACTCGACGACATCCAACGGACCGACGGCCAGTGCGAACAGATAGGTAGGCAAGGGTCGGGTCGTGGCGTAGCGGACCCGCTTCCTTCCATCGCCCAGCATCTCTACGCCGATCTCTGCGCTATTGAAAAATGCCAGATTCTCCTTGCGAGTGATGATGGCGACGTCGAAGGGGGTCTTGAAAGCCGGCTCATCGAAACCGGGAAATATCTTGCGTGCCTCGATCGGCTGCAGGTCGGTGAACGCGTAATAATCACCCTGCTCTTCTGTCCGGTAGAGACCGACCAGACCGCCGGAAAATTCGCGGCTGTACTCGAATACGAGGTGAACACGCTGGGGCTCGATCACCTGATCCAGGCTCAACAGGACGATCCCGTCGGCATGCACCTGCTCATAATTCGCCTCGACTCTCGAGCCGTCATCGAGGAGCACCCCAGCCAGCGTGACCTCGAGACCGTTGCCGTGCAGCCATATCCGGTTCAGCGGGATCGTAACGTCGATCTGTATCTCGGCACGGGCGTGGAACTGCGGCTCGTCGGGGATGACAGTCAACTCGAGTGCGTAGGCCACGGGGACGACGTCGCGTGGCAGCGGGCCAACCGGGACACGCTCCTGCGCCCGGCCGTCAGGGCCGGCGACAGTCACATCGCCCGGTGCATCCTGGTGACCGCAAGCGGCCAGCAACAACATCAGGGCCGGCAGTAGAGAGCTTGGATATTTCATCGACTGTGACCGCCCGCAGGTGGTGCTGCGGACGGCGCGGAGTATACGCGCCGACGCAATGCAGCAACCAGCCGCACTGCTGGTGTAGCGACGCGGAACGCCCTAGAATCCGCTGTCGCCACGGGGAACCTGTTCCGGATCGGGCACTCTACAGCGTAACGACGCTCAACTTTTCTACGGAAGACATCCATGTTGCGAACCACTTCAGCTGCTATTGCCGGGGCTCTGATGCTGGCGCTGTCAGCCTGCGACCGGGGCACCGGCAGCGACGGCCAGGCGGCTGCAGGGCCAGGCGATCCGGAAACTGCCGAGCCGACCCAGGCCGCACCAGCAGGGGAACCGTCGATCGACTGGTTCGACGGCGATGTCGACGCGGCGTTTGCTCTCGCCAGCTCTGCAGGCAAGCCTCTGTTCCTCTATTGGGGCGCGGAGTGGTGCCCGCCCTGTCATCAGATCAAGGATCAGATCTTTAGCAAGCTGGAGTTCATCGAGAAGTCCAGGCTGTTCGTGCCCGTGTATCTGGACGGGGACACAGAAAGAGCGCAGAAACTCGGCGACCAGTTTGGCGTACTCGGCTATCCGACGATTATTGTCTTTAGCGCGGACGGCAAGGAGCTGACGCGCATCCCCGGAGGGCTCGACATCGGGCTCTACGCCGAAGTGCTTGATCTCACGCTACAGGGGGTCCGCCCCGTTGCGGAGATCGTCACGGCTGTCATGGCCGGGGAGACCGTCAGCGACGACGACTACCGGCTGCTCGGGTTTTATTCGTGGAGCCAGGACAACGACCGCGCATTGGCGGGGATGGACAAAGTTCAGGCATTCGAAGTCATGGCGACGTCCTGCCCTGCCAGCCTGGCATCCGCCTGTGCACGACTTTATGCCGAATACCTGCGGGCGGCGCTTGCGGCGGAGAAAGACGAAGAGAACCCACGGTCGATGTCTGCGGCGCAGAAGGGATTGGCGCTGGAACGCGTCCATGTGATTCTCGCCGACGATGATCTGTCCGCGGCCAGCCTGCCGCTGCTCATCGGTTACGCTGACGATGTCGTCCCGGGTCTGACGGAAGCCGGCTCGGCAGAGCGTGAGGACCTTGTGGGCGCCTGGAACGCCCGACTGGACGCGATCGCTGTCGATCCCGACACATCGCCGGCCGATATGCTCTGGACGCGATATGTGGTGTTGCAGTTCGCGAAGCTGGACTCTGGCGATGAGGACCTGCCGGAGACCGAGGTGAGCGCTGCGAAAGAGGCCGTCGATCAGGCCAACGTCGAGGCAACGACGACCTACCAGAGACAGGCATTCATGAATGCGGCCTGGTACGTGCTGACAGAGTCCGGGCAGCAGGAATACGTCAAGACACTCCTGCTCGAGGAACTGGAAAAATCAAAGCAGCCGTATTACTTCATGCCCAGTCTCGCTCGTCTGGCCGAGAACGGTGGCGATACCGAAAAGGCCCTGTACTGGCTCAGGAAAGGCTACGATACCTCCAGCGGATCGGCGACCAGATTCCAATGGGGCTACTACTACGTCGACGGCCTGATCCGCATGACCCCGGAGGAACCGGAGGCGATCGCCCAGGCGTCTACCCAGCTTCTGTCCGAGCTGGACGGGCAGCCCGATGCCATCTACAACCGGACCGGCCGGATCATGAAACGACTCGGCACGAAACTGGCCGAATGGAATTTCGACGGCCGCTACGACGAGCAGATTGCGGCGATCCAGCTTAAGGTCGACTCGCTTTGCGCACAGATACCAGACGGCGATGCTTCGCTGTCGACCTGCCAGATATTCATGGAAGAAGCCTGAGCCCACAGCGCCGCAGTCGAACTCGCGCGTATTACTCCAGCCAGATGTCACTGATGTGCAGCTCCAGTGGCTCTTCCGGGCGACTGGTAAATAAGATCAGCTGCCAGACCTGAGACAGGTCCATCTCACGGCCAACCGGCGCGTCACGGATGTCTTTTAGCGGAATGCTGACGTCGTTCAGCCCGGGCTCGATGCTCAAGGTCCGATTGAACCGATCATTGTGCTGTTGATTGTGGAGCGCATCTTCGATCCGGATCGTCAGGTGCACCGAGTGGTCCCGCGTGGAGAACACCTGCATCCGGTAGGCCTTCATCCGGGTCCAGTCCGGATACACTTCGCGGATGGCGACGCCGGGCCAGGGGTTCTGCGGAAAGCTGATGACCGAAACCCGATGGCCGGACTTCTCTGTCCAGCCCGCCGGTGCGGGCACCAGGCCGATATCAGCTCGCTGGGCGCTGATGAACGGCTGTTGCCAGCCGCTGTCCAGGTCGACGATCCTCGGGAACGCGGCGCTGCGCATGCCGTAGTGCCATGCCAGTTCGAGCAGCGTCCAGGAGGCGACGAACAGCGCGAGGCTTGCCGCACCCAGCAGCAGCCCCCTTGGCGCGCGCGAATCCGAGTCCCACAACAGCGGATCGAACGCAGACCGGATCACCAGAAAACAGATGGCTCCGAGGAGATTGTGTACCGCATCCTGCACTTCGACCTGGCGGCTCGCCATATTGATCTGGGCAATCTCGGAAACGAGGCTGATCAGCGCCACGACCACGAAGGCCAACAGATAGTGTCTCAGCGGTCGCCCTGGTCCGGCCGGCAGGAAGGCGCGCGCGGCCACCAGAGCCAGCAGGGCCACTAACCCGAATAGCGGAATATGACCGAGATTGAAAATCTCTTTCCACAGCAGAGTCGGCTGCGGCGGTCGGCCCGCCACCAGAACCCAGAGCAATGCAGCGATGCCCACAAGCGCCGCCATCCCGCGGATCCAATCCCGCCGGGGTGCCATGAGGCTCACCGGCTATCCCGGGGTCGCGCATGCCGCGCCGACCAGACGTGCCCTGGCACAGAATGAGCCGGCGTTGCGCCGCCGGAGGCGTCGCCAGGTCCCATGGCATGGAAAGCGTGTCGGTAGATCATTCCTGTTCGCAATACTTCGCCGCGCTGCCCCTGACCTTGTCGACAGGATACTTACGCTCGTTCTCGACAAGCTTGACCTGCACCGCATCGGGCAGATCGACATCCAGCTTGTCAGCCAGCCGCACAAGGTAGATCAGGACATCCGCCATCTCCGCTTCGATCCTCTGTCGTCTGTCCGGTTCGGGAGCATGGCTCTCATCCGTCGTCAGCCACTGAAACTCCTCCAGTAATTCAGCTGTCTCCACGATCAAGGCCATCGCCAGGTTCTTGGGCGAGTGGAATTGTTGCCAATCGCGTCTGTCGGCAAAGTCGCGAAGCTGGGCGGAGAGCTTGGTGAAGTACTCGGTATCCATGGCACCGCATTATGGACCGAGTGGATAGAAAAGGGGCGCCGAAGGGCGCCCCGATTGACTCGCCGACAGCAAGCTATCAGAGGTCCTGACTAGCGGGGCACACGGATAGTCAATTGTGCGCCGACGCCCGCATGGTCAGAGGGCCACAGACCGGTCGGCGATTTGTCGGAGGCGTCATCCCCGAGGACTTCAGAGCGGACGCCCCTGACGACCGGGCCGCCATAGTGGTCTGACGGTGGCCGCACCCAGATCAGGTCGATCCTCTCGTCGAGCTCCGAGAACTCATTGTCCAGCAGATCGGACTGGCAACAGGTGTCGCCCGCATCCCAAGGTCCGCCGCGCGCATCCCAGCTGTCCACGTAACCTGAGAGCCTCAGTATTTCGTAAGGCGTCGGACAGTCGAAAAACAAGGGGTTGTCGGGGGTGGGATTGGGGACCGCACATTGAACGAAGGCACCATCCTTAGCAGATGAGTTGAAGTCCCCCACCGCGACGATGGTCTCGTCGATGCCACCGAGGATGGTGGCCATCTCTGTTGCCTGGGCTGCCTGTACCGCCCTGGCGAATGGATTGCCGCTGACCTCCAGGTGGGTGTTGAAGAACACGAAGCTCCGCCCATTGATGGCCGCCTGCATAGCGGTCCAGCCTCGAGTGAATTCAAACGCCCCGCCTGCGGTCGGCACGGTCAGATTTGTTGAGTAATTCATCGCCAGCGCACCGGAATAATCAACATCGGACCGGGCGAGAATGACGTCACGGTCAATCAGACGTACATCGAAGAACGGGATCGAAATGTCCGGTGTACAACCTGGCAGCACCGGCTGCGGCGGACCGCCCGCATACGCCAGGGCCGGTAGCTCCACGTCGGCGTTAATAACTTCCGCAGCGACCTCGTACTCCAGCCCTCTGGCGTCCAGCGCCGCCAGCAGAATATCCAGGTAGTCTGCAAACTCATCGGTGGCCGGCTGGCTGCCGCCGATGGCGGCATCCCCCGGACACTGGGTCAACAGATCCGAGACCTCCTGCAGGCCTATAAGGTGCGGCTGCTGCGCCTCGATCAGGTCAGCGAGTGCCTCTGCCCGGTCAGGGAAGTCGGTGGCCAGGATGTCCTGGAATATCTCGGTGACCTTCCCAGGCACCTCCGCGGGCGTCTGTGCCTCCAGGATCTTGAACAGATCAGCACCGACGTAGATGTTCTGAGTCATTACGTTGGCCTGTCCGGCGCGGAATGCTCGCTGCTCGCCAGCCGCTGCCGCGGTGGCAAACATGACCAGGCACACGCCCGTCACCATCAAGCCCCGTATGTTGTTTGTTTTTCTCACGTCGAGCCTCCTCCCCAGGAATGATCACTCGGCTGCAGTATAGACGTGAGTGAATGCCATCATGGCATTGAGGGACTTATGTAAAACTTAAGCCATTCCGACAGTTACATCGCGAGTTCGGCGCCACAGGGCGATCTCCTGAAGCTGCGCAAGATAACAGCACGAAAAGTCCCAGGGCGCCCAGCAGCCACTGCCCGGCGCCGGTCAGGACGTCGGGCCGGAGGATCAGTACCCCGGTGGTACAGGCAACCCAGGCCAGGTCCGCGGCAACGATGCCCCAGGCCTCGGGAGCCGTGACTCGCCCCTTCCAGGCAAGGTAGCCGAGACGGGCGGCAAACAGCACCAGTGCCGTTCCCACGCCAGCGGCGACCGCCGATGCCATTGGCCCCAGTACCTCCGGGCGAGACCATCCCGGCCAATCTGCGATGTAGGCGGGCGTTAACAGCGCCACGAATCCTGTGCTGACAGAGAAACCGGCATTGATAGCAAAGCCTCTGAAAAGCAGTTCATTTTATGTGTGTTCATACCTTGATTTTAACTTGATAAATATATAGTACTTGAATAACCTATAGTTTAGATGCTCGATTCGTCAAGTTTCCCCTGAGTCATTCCGTGGCCAGACGTAGCTACAAGCAGGCCTGCTCCCTCGCACGTGCTCTCGATGCCATTGGCGATCGCTGGACACTACTCATCATCCGCGATCTTCTCCTGGGCCCTCGCCGCTATGGAGAACTGCAGACCTGCCTGCCGGGAATCGGCACGAATCTGCTCGCCGACCGGCTAAAGTCGATGGAGAAGATAGGGCTCGTGCGTCGCCTGCCGGTGGACGCCGGCCACCGCTGGGAGTTGACTGAGACGGGCCTGGGGCTCGAGCCCGCGCTGATGGAGATGGTCCGATGGGCGATGACCACCCGACTGCCGGCTCATGGTGACGAGGCCAGCCGTCCGGAATGGGATCTCGTTGCCATGAAGGCCCTGTTTGACCCGCAGCGTTATACCGGCGCGCCGGACCGATTCCGCCTTGTCCTGAATGGCCTGCCGGCCATTCTCGAAGTCGTTGGTGAGGCGCTGGAGGTCGAGCAGGAAGATGGCGGGACCGCGGCTGCCACGATCGAGATGGATGGGACGACCGGCTGGCGGCTGGCAACGGGAAAGGTCGGCTTCGAGAACGTCCTGGCCGACGGTCGACTCAAGATCTCCGGAGACAAGAAGGCGGCACGTCAGTTGCTCGAGGCCTTCGCCCTGCCCGGGCAACCGGGTTAGCGAGTTTCCAGCTGCTTGAACTTCTGCTCGAGCGGCTGGGCGAACATGGATCCCCCGTCGGGCATGAGCGCCTGCTCCCAGGTTCCGTAGATCGGGTTCGGCAACAGGAACCAGACTGTGCCCCAACGCTCTCCGTAAGAGTCGGCCAACCTGACCCGATCTTCGTCGGTCGCCCCTGCCGGGATACTGACGAAGTCCCTCAGGTCGTCTCCGACCATTTGCAACACCGAGTAGCGCTCCGCGACATACTTCCGCCGGGTCGTCTTGTCCCGGGTCCACTCCGGACGCTCCCTTCGGGTCAGCAGCACATCGAAATCCGATCTCAGCGGGCATCCCAGCGCGACCAGATTCCGGCGCGTCGCGTCCTCCAGATCATGCTCACGATTCGTGACGTAGAAAATCGTAACCCCCATCGCTGCCGCTGCCCGCAGGTACTCTAACGCGCCGGGGACGGGTGGCGCCGCCGACTCCTGCACCCACGCCCTCCAGGACTCCCGGTTGTAACCTCTTCTCGCGACGATGCTTCTGGCGGTATGCCCCGAGTTCTCCAGTATCGTCTCATCCACATCGACGATGATCGCCGGTGGCCGCGCATCGTCAACGGCCCCGAGCGCGACCGCGGTGTTCGGAAAACCGGCAACGGATTGCACCAGCCTCTCAGTCGCGAACAAATAGACCTGGCGGGCCGATACCTGGTACTCGGCACTGGTCTGAACCCACAGGGTACTGTGCAGGCGCTCGTCGGATGGCGTGGCGGCGCAGCCGGCCAGCAGCGCGGAGACGACGAGGACCACGAGGAAACCGGATCCGCCTTCGCCCGCCCCTGTCCGCCAAGGACTCGTGGCGTCTTCTGTAGCGTGGCCGACACGGATCATTCCGGCTCCCGACAAGCAATTGAGCCCCGATTATAGGGACCGCCGACCGGTCAGGCAGCAGATTCCTGCAAGCGGTCGCGCTGACGGATCCTGGCGGTGCATTCGTCGCAGCAATCGAGTGTAGCGGCCGGTCCCTACAGCCCTGGGCCGCAAGCTCATCGGATAATAGAAACCCGGCTCGGGCAACGGATCCGGGCAGCCCGGATGCAGCGAGCGCCAGTAATCTTCGGTAACCACAAGGGCCGCGTACCGGCTGGCCATCGAGTTCAGTATGCTGGTGCTATTGGCGCCGTTGCCTTCGACCTCACGTCACTTGCAGCTCGAGCCACAACACCGTACGGTCGTCCGCCACACGCTTCCCATAAGCGTGTATCAACGGATTCCGACACCCAGGCGGCCCGGGCTCCCGCAGGCGCGCCCGGGTCTCAACACCGGTGAGCAGCTGCCATGAAAAGTTTCAGACTCCTTGTCCTGTCGAGCCTCGCACTGCTGTCTCTGGCCTGCGGTCGCGAGGATGCCTCCGATGCCTCACCCGCCAAACCCAATGCTGCAGATCAGGCCGCGCCGTCGCAGACCATCGAACCTGCTGCGGGCATCAGCGAAATCGCCAGCCGGTATTCAGAGCGCTGCGACGCAGCTGCCGACAAGATCGCCGGTCTGCTCGCGGAACTCGAAGCCGTTGGATCAGATCCGACCCTGTCGAATGTGTTCGGGCCCTTCAACGAACTGACGCGACTGATCGACAACAACATGTACGAAGCCCAGCTGTTCTTCTACGTACACCCGGATGCCGACACGCGGAAGATCGCTGGCGAGTGCGATCAGAAGTTTCAGGGGATCAATACCCAGCTGTTCCTGTCCAGACCCATCTTCGAGGCATTCGCCGCGGTCGACGTCAGCCGGGAGGACGCCGAGACGCGCTATTTCGCCGACAAGCAGCTGACGCTGTTCAAGCAGAATGGCGTCGGCCAGGACGACCAGACCCGGGCCCGCATCCAGGCCCTCAAAGACGAGATTGTCGGCCTGGAGAACGAGTTCGCAGCCAACGTCGCCGGCGACGTACGCTCTATCATGGTCGACTCCGTGGACCAGCTGGCCGGCCTGCCGGACGACTGGATCGAGGCCCATCCGCCGAACGAGAACGGCGAGATCATCATCACCACCCAGTACCCGGACTACTCGCCCTTCATGCGCTATTCGCAGGACGAGAGCCTGCGCAAACAACTGTATTTCGAGTACAACAACCGCGCCTACCCCGCTAACAAGGAGGTGCTGCGAAATCTGGTGGACAAGCGCAATGAGATGGCGCAGCTGACCGGCTTCGCGAGCTGGGCGGACAACCAGAACGCCACCAAGATGTCGGGCAACGCGGCGACCGTGCGAAGATTCATCGACAAGGCCGCTGACGCCGCTGAAAAAAGGGCGCACGGCGACTATGCGCTGTACCTGGACCGACTTCGCAAGGATGATCCGGATGCGCAAGCCGTCATGCCCTGGCAGGGATCCTTCATCGGCAACAGGCTGCGCCAGGAGCGCTTCTCTCTTGATGTGGCGGAGCTGCGTCCGTATTTCGAGTTTCACAAGGTCCGCGACGGCATCTTCGAGCTTACCTATGACCTGTTCGGGTACACCATCCGGCCCGTCGAAGCGGAGGTATGGCATGAGAGCGTGAGCGCCTACGAGATGTGGGACGGCGACGAACTGCTCGGGTCTTTCTTCCTCGACATGCACCCCAGGGAGAACAAGTTCAACCATGCCGGCATGTTCCAGATCGACGTCGGCGAGCGGGGCAGGCACCTGCCATCCGCGGCGCTGGTCACCAACTTCCCCGGCGAGACCGGCAAGGGCTACATGGAACAGCGTCAGGTCGAGACCTTCCTGCACGAATTCGGTCACCTGGTGCACTGGCTTACGATGAACCGTCAGCGCTGGGTCAGGAACACCGACCCGGAGTGGGACTTCATCGAGGCGCCGTCGCAGATGCTGGAAAACTGGCTGTACGATGTCGATACCGTGCAGAGCTTCGCCACCAATGACGCCGGCGAGCCGATCCCTGCCGACATGATCGCCAAGACCCGGGCGTCGAATGACTTCGGCCAGGGGATGTTCGTCTTCGGGCAGATGGCGCTCGCCGACCTGTCTCTCAGTCTGCACGACCGCGACCCGACCGACTTCGAGATCGACGAGCTGGTCGAGGCAATAGACGATCGTTATCGATTGTTCGGCAAGGCTGAAGGCGCCCATTATTTCGCCGCCTTCACCCACCTGTCGAATGCTCCTTACGCGGCGTCCTACTATCTCTACATGTGGTCGCTGGTGATCGCCGATGACATGTTCAGCCGTTTCCAGGCCGAGGGGCTACGCAATAGGGAGACGTCTTTCGCGTACCGGGACCGGGTACTGGCCAAGGGCGGTTCCAGGCCGGCCGCTGACTCGGTCGCCGACTTCCTCGGCCGGCCATACAACTTCGACGCCTTCGAGAAGCGGCTGACCAGCCAGGAGTAGACATTCGCCTGCGTCTGGCACGGCCGGCCTCGTGCCGGACCCACGCCGTGACGGACCCACATTGTGAGCGTCCGGTCGCGGCGTTACGCTTGACCGCCCGCCCGGAGAGGACGACAACCATGAACGCAGATGCCGACACCATCACCACCGATGTCCGCTCCCACGTTTCGGATGAAGAGTGGCGCATCCGGGTCGATCTTGCGGCCGCCTACCGACTGGTGGCCCATTACGGGTGGGATGACCTGGTGTTCACCCATATCTCCGCAAGAATCCCGGGGCCGGAGCATCACTTCCTGGTCAACCCGTACGGCATGCTGTTCGATGAGATCACCGCCTCCAGCCTCGTTAAAGTGGACCTGCAGGGCAACAAGGTGCTGGAGTCCGCTTACCCGGTGAACCCGGCGGGGTTCACTATCCACAGCACAGTTCACGAGGCCCGGGCCGACGCTCACTGCGTGATGCATCTGCACACCAACGCCGGCATCGCCGTATCCATTCAGGAGTACGGGCTGCGCGCCCTGTCCCAGACGGCGTTGTTTGCCGTGGCCGACCTGGGCTATCACGACTACGAGGGCGTCGCCCTCAACGAAGAGGAGAAGCCACGACTGGTAGCTGATCTCGGAGATCACAATTTCCTGATACTTCGCAATCACGGCACCCTGACCGTGGGCGGCTCCGTGGGCGAGGCTTTTCTGGCCATGTACATCCTCCAGCGCGCCTGCGAGATTCAGGTGTTGGCGGCGTCCGGCGGCGGCGGTCTCACACCTATCCCCGACGCCATACTCCAGGGCATCCTGAAACAGGCCGACCAGGTCACCCTGGGCCAGGGTGGCGCGCTGGTATGGCCGGGGTTGTTGCGCAAGGCGGAGCGACTCGACCCCTCATTCCGGAACTGACGCCGGGGACCGAGCGTGGCGACCCCGCAGCTGGTCATCGGCAATCGCAACTACTCGACCTGGTCGTTACGCGCCTGGCTGTTCCTCAGGCATCACGGCATCGAGTTCGAAGAGACCCGGCTGGCGCTGGACACGGAGGAGTTCCGGCGGACGATCGGAGACTATTCGCCTAGCGGCAGGGTCCCGGTACTGATCCACGGGCCGCTGCGGGTCTGGGACTCGCTGGCCATCTGCGAGTATGTTTCGGACGTCTTCGACGGCGTGCACGGCTGGCCGCAAGATCCTGTAGCCCGCGCCGGGGCCAGGTCCGCCGTTTGTGAGATGCACTCCGGATTTGCTGCGCTCCGCGACGAGTTACCGATGAACTGCCGTGCACGTCAACGCCATGTCATCCTCAGCCCGGCAGCAGACCGCGACATCGGCAGGATCGCGACCATCTGGAGTGAGATGCGAACCCGGTTCGGGACCGGTGGGCCGTGGCTGTTCGGTCGGTTCTCAATCGCGGACACCATGTTCGCGCCGGTGGCGATGCGCTTCCTGACCTATGGCGTCGCGCTACAGGATGCCGCGGGGGCGTGGATGACGGAAATGCTGGCACATCGGGCCATGCGGGAGTGGATCGCGGCGGCGGAGCAGGAGCCGGAGATTATAGCGGCAGAGGAGAGAGGTTGAGCGACCGGTTCAGTTCTTACCCTTTCCTTTTTTCCCGTCACCACTTCCGCTGTTACCGTCCGGGTCCTTGCCGGTACGCCCCTCTGAGGCTGCATCGGCATCGTAATCCTTCTGCCAGGACTTCTTGCCCGGCTGTTTCCGGTCCTGTTCCCTGTATTGCTCCTTGATCGCCGCACTCTCTTCCCTGCG
>Ga0316191_10000774_pt1 | contig 21390 bp, 17 predicted proteins | sample Eddworburr2cm_MG_FD_204928 | JGI IMG/M metagenome (GOLD analysis project Ga0316191, IMG submission 204928) | Coastal sediment microbial communities from Maine, United States - Eddy worm burrow 2 cm | ecosystem: Environmental > Aquatic > Marine > Coastal > Sediment | place: USA: Maine... | reverse complement strand
AGCCAGAACAAGGCAAATTAGACTTCTCAAAAAAGGACTGGATTTAGGCACCGAGGGACACGTGAAAATCAGCAGGAATGAACTCCATGCCAGAACATAAAGCATTTATCGATACCAACATCATCATCTACGCTTATGATGTGACTGCTGGAAAGAAACACGAAACCGCCAGAATAATCATAACCGACCTGTGGGATTCTGGGCTTGGTGTCCTCAGCACTCAGGTGCTTCAAGAATTTTTTGTCAATGTCGTTCAGAAAATACCCAAGCCGGTAGATAAACAGCAGGCTAAAGAGATTGTTAGAGACTTTTTAAAGTGGCATGTTGTTGTCAACACTGGAGATTCCATCATTGATGCAATTGATATTTGTTTAAGATTCGAGTACTCATTTTGGGATTCTATGATTATAGAAGCGGCCATCAAGGGCGGTGCAACAGTTCTAATATCAGAAGACCTGCAAGACGGTCAGGTTATTAGTGGTGTCACAATAAAAAATCCTTTTTAATACCTCTCTAAAAGCAGTCAATAGCTTGCCGATATATTTCATAGCGATGTTCCGGTTGGCCATAAGGTTCAACAGATCCGCCATCTGTGGACCCCTCAGCCAGCAGGGCCTCGAACCGTTTCAGAAGCGCTATCATTTCCTTCCACCAGCCCAGGGAATCGCAAAGCCAGCCTCTTGAAAGCAATAACTATCCTCGCCTTTTCATCTTACAATCCGCTCCAGTTGCTTTGCTCGCGCCCAACCCCGTTTATCTTTTGACAGGTGCAGCAGTACCCAATCCCCCTCGGAGCGTTCATGATCCACAATGGTCCCTTCATGAATTTTGAAAAGGGCGGTATCGCCTGGATCAGGACCGGCCCGTACCTCGACTTCATCAGACAATACGACGGCACGATTATCCGTGGTAAACTGGTACCATTTCAACGCCAGTGCGCAACCACCGATGCCGATAAATATGACCAGGAAAATAGATAAATAGAAGGACCATTCTGTTTTTTTGTATAATCTGGTGCCAAGTATGAAAAAGAAGAAAAGGTTAAAAATAGTAAAAACCCAAAAAGCTTCATACAGATTCAAACTATCAAGTCCTAGAAAGTCGGCCAGCGAAAACGTTTGAAGGTCGCCGACGGCATCCACGGCCTGATTTCTGGCATGTGAAAGATTAAAAATAAGATCGTCGTCTCTGGGAATCAAAAGACGGGCTCTTTCAAAAAACAGTATCGCTTTTCCAAGATCTCCAAGGCGATAATAGGCCTTTCCGAGATTATAGAAAATATGGCCGTTTTCTATTCCATATAGTGTTTTTTTATTTGTATAAATTAGGGAGACAAACAGGTAAGTTATCTGAACTTGAGAGGTCCCGCTTTCACGAGAAACATAATTTCACCTCCATAGCAAAATAAAATTTAACTAATTAATTTAATAATGAAAAAGTGGCAAAATTATTCATGTAAAACCAGCTATTCGGTATGGTTAGCACGAATTTATTCACTGAAAATCAGATGTCAATATACCCCCAAAAACTCAGAACTACTGATGTGTCGTAAAATCTGATGCAACACAAATGTCTGTGGTTGAGCCAACAACACTGGATCTCGGGCGAATCGTTCTGAATTTTATTTCTTATCTTTTATGGGTCATATTACCAAAACAAAGGGTGTCGCTATAAACCGGTGGATGTTTCGTTGCAATATCCACTGGCGTCGATACTAGCTTTTTATTGATTTAACCTGCCCGGCGGATTTAATCCATCCAAGCACCGCCATTCACATTAATTGATTCGCCGGTAATAAAGTCCGCTGAAGACGAGGAAAGAAAGAGGACAACTTTCGCTACGTCATCAGGTGTCTGCAAACGCGATAGGGGCGTATCGTCCACATACAGACGCTCGATTTCCTCATGCTTCAAACCCCTCAGTTTTGCCTCCCAGGTTATTTCGCGCTCCTGCATGGATGTTCGAACATATCCCGGGCAGACGGTGTTAACGGTGATGGCGTGCTCGGCCAGTTCGCCTGCCATGGCTTGGGTCAAACCGACCACTGCAAATTTAGAGGCGACATAATGGGATAGATAGGGCGCATTGCCGCGCTTGCCTGCCATACTGGCGATATTGATGATTTTGCCTCGAATCCCCTGTCCGGGATCCATGGGCTGCGTGACCATGACCCTGGCCGCGGCCTGGGAACACAAAAAGACCCCCTTAGCGTTGACACCCATGTTGGTATCCCATTCTTCCTCGCTCAAATCAAGCAGACGGTTCATGGAACTGACGCCGGCATTGTTGCACCAGACGTCCAACCGGCCCCAGCGGTTAACGACGGCTGCCACGGCAGCTTCGGCATCGATCTTTTTAGTAACATCCAGTTTCACAGAGAAGGCTTCACCGCGAGATGCTGTGATTTCAGCGGCAACCTTCTCGGCACTGCTTATATTGATATCAGAAACAGCCACCGACATACCAGCCGCAGCCAATGATAAGGCAATTGTCCGCCCAATCCCGTCTCCTGCACCCGTTACCGCCGCAATTCTTTTTCCATCTGAAGCCATCTTATAAACTCCCGTGTTAGCATTCCCGTCATGGGGTTTTTCAAATTAAAATGGAAATTCCTATACTTTCGAGTTACGTTTCATTTCCGCGGATTCGACGCGCCCTTCTTTCCCTTGGCCTTCGGTGTCGGAACACTTTTGCCGTACCCCCAGATCTTTCGGTGGTAGTCTGTAAAGTGCGGCGGGTAGTCGTGCTTGGCGATATGCACGTCGATGAGCACGGGTTGGTCCCGATGGTTGGCTTTCACCGCAGCCTTCAGGGCCGCATCCACTTTGGCGGGATCTGTAACCTTTATCCCCTTACAACCCTGTGCCCTTGCCAGTTTGGCAAAATCGGGCGAAACCTCGAAATTTGTAGCAACCTCGGCCTGCCTTTCAAGCTTCTGAATATATTGCGGCCAGCCGAGGGCCCGGTTGTTGAGAACGACCCAAGTAACGCCGCATCGGAGCTCTGCAGCCGTGGCAAGCTCCATCATGGCCATCTGCATGGCGCCGTCGCCGCAAACGCAAATCACATTTTTCTCGGGCAGGGCCATCTTGGCGGCGATAGCGCCGATGACGCCCATGCCCATGGCGGTTTGTTCGGCCATGGGCACACAATCACCGGCATCTTGCACCTGATAATAGGGCCAGTAGTACGTCCACAGATCGGCACCACCGTTTTCATGAACCATGATCGTGTTGCGACCGAAAATCCGATTGATAGCGCCCACCACCTGACGGGACCGGATCGGCCGGGTTTGCTTGGCGACTTCTTTGGCAACACGTTTTAGCAGCTTGTTCCTGGATGCAGCCACCGACTTTTCCCGCACACGCTTGGAGGGCAGGCTGTGCCCATCGAGTGCGCCGGCAAGATCGTCCAGTGCCAGTGCAGCATCGCCGAGCAACGCGACATCGGGCCTCAGATTCATTGCCATCGCCTCGGGTTGAATATCAATTTGAATGAAGCGCGCTTTCCGCGGCCATAACCGCCAACTACCCGTCGAGAAGTCTTCCAAACGCGAACCGACGGCGAGGACTAGATCGGCATCGTCAAAATAGCGCCGGCCCGCCTCGGTAAAGTACAGACCCACCTGGCCCAGGGCCAGGTCGTGGGTTTCGGGAAAAATTCCCCGGCCGCCCGGTGTGGTGAATACAGGCATACCGAGCTTTTCAGCGAGATTATGGATTTGGGCAAAGGCGCCGGCACTGACTGCGCCGGATCCGCATATGGCCAGTGGTTTCTTGGCAGCGGCCAGGAGTTTTGCGGCTGCCTCCACGACTTCTTTCTCAGGTCGGGAGCGGTGGCGCGGCAAAGATGGCTGATATTTCGACATCGTCGTCTCTCGGAGGGCCAAATCGGACGGGATGTCGACAAACACTGAGCCGGGGCGTCCGTTCTTTGCAAGCGAAAATGCACGCTGCATGACCCAGGGCGTCGTCTCAGGCGCCACGATCCGTGTTGCCCACTTGGTCACCGGTCGCATCATCGGGACCGAATCCAGTTCCTGGAAGGCGCCCCTGCCGTCGGTCGTCGTTGGCACACCGTTGGATAGGGCAATTACCGGTAGAGATCCGGATGTCGCTTCCAGAAGTGCCGTCACCAGGTTGGTGATGCCGGGGCCCGGATTGCCATAACACACCGCCGGCTTTCCGGTTACGCGGGCATGGGCGTATGCGCAGGCAACGCCAGAATGTTCGTGACGTACCAGCACGTTTTGGATATTGCTGTGACGGGCCAGGTCATCGACCAGGTGGGTCGGATTGCCCGATAGTCCGAATATGCGTTCGACGCCTTCGGCGACAAGCGCCTCTACAACCATGCGCCAAGGTGACTTTTTCATCAAGAGTCCCTCCTAATAGCTATCGTTGAGCGGGTAATGGTAACAGATGTAATTTTCGATTTCGCTGACGACGATGCTCACCGACGTGGCACCGGAATAACCTGGCCGCTTTCTTTCTCGAACAGGTGCATCAAATTCATATTGGCGTAAAGTCTCAGGCGCGATCCGATCTGTGCGGAGAAAGCACGTTCCAGACGTGCTGCTATTTCCTTGCCGTCCGGCAGGCTGACGATCAACACAGTCTCCGGCCCCAGCGCCTCGACGGTTACGACATCGACATCCACCGGCACATGATTCTCGTCGGCCGGTTCGGTATGCAAATCCTCCGGCCGAATACCTAAGGTGCAAGTCTTGCCACGATGCGCACCGTATGAATCTGCGAAGCTATCCGGAACAGGCAGACGGGTGCCGCCCGCCTCGATGACAAGGCCCGCTTCCGTCTCATTCAACACAGCATCGATCAAATTCATCGACGGGCTGGCCAAAAATCCGGCAACAAAGGCGTTGGCAGGATTGCGGTAAACCTCGAGCGGATGACCGATCTGAACGATGCGGCCACTCTGCATGATGCAGATGCGCTCGCCCATGGTCATGGCCTCCACCTGGTCGTGGGTGACGTGGATGATCGTCGTGGCCAATTCTTGATGCAGCTTTATCAGCTCCGTGCGCATGGATGTGCGCAGCTTGGCGTCAAGGTTCGAAAGCGGTTCGTCGAATAAATAGGCGAACGGCTGACGCACCATAGCCCGGCCTAAGGCGACGCGTTGCTGCTGGCCGCCGGACAGCTCACGCGGCTTGCGATCCAGCAATTCACTGATGCCTAGCAGTTTGGCTGTATGCGCGACGCGTTTTTCGATTTCGGGCTTCGGGGTCTTACGCAGTTTCAAACCGAAGGAAAGGTTGCCCGCCACTGATTTATGTGGATAGAGCGCGTAATTCTGAAACACGATGGCAAGATCCCGATCGGCCGGATCGACATCGTTAATCCGCTTGCCGTCCATAATAATGTCGCCGGAGGTTACTTCCTCGAGCCCGGCAATCATGCGCAGCACTGTCGTCTTGCCGCAGCCTGACGGGCCGAGCAGCACCATGAACTCTCCATGATTGACTGTCAAGTCAACATTATCCACCGCAACGATATTTGAGCCGAAGATTTTGGAAACACCTTTTAAAACGATTTCACCCACTGTGAATGTCTTTCTATTTAAACGATCGCATATAGCGATAAAGATATGAAGTCAGCGCCAGTATCAATATGAGGAGCGCCACCGACATTGCCGAGGCGCGGCCGATATCAAGGCCGAAAAATGCGGCGCGATAGATAAAATAGCTGATCAGATCTGTCGCAACTCCCGGCCCACCCTTGGTCATGATGTAGATGATGTCAAATGTCTTGATCGCGAAGATGAACCGCAAAAGCAAGGCGATAAATATCACCGGGCGCATCAACGGCAGGGTGATGTGGATAAAGCACAAACGCGGAGAAGCGCCATCCATGCGTGCCGCCTCGTATGGCTCACGGGGCAGTGACGAGAGTCCGGCCAGCAATAGGATCACCATAAACGAGATCTGATGCCAAATATCGACCAGAACCACGGTCCAGAAAGCAGTTTTTGGATTGCCCAGCCAATTGATTGGGGCGATACCGCCCAAACCGATCACATAGTTGACAATGCCCAGTTCGGAGTGAAGCAGCATACGCCACATCAGGCCGACCACCACCGGGTTGATTAGCAGCGGTGCCAACAGGATGATATAATAAAAACTCTTGAACCGGGTGACGGCGTTCATCGCCACCGCCACCGCCATGCCGAGAGAAAACTCAATGACCACCGAGGCGATGACAAATTTAAGTGTCACCCACAGGGAAGTGCCCAGGTACGCTTCTTCCAACATCCCCCGATAGTTTCCAAGACCGATAAAATTATCATAAGTCGGTTTGATCAAGGTGTAGTCGTAAAAACTCGTCAGTAGCGCATAACCCAGAGGAAAAACCACAACCGCCAAAAGAACGGAGAGACCGGGCATCACGAGCACTCGCCCAAAACGCCTGTCCCTCCGTTTGATGGGTGTTGTCTTTTTCAAAAACCAATACCTGATGCTGCTCGGCTTAAAGCCGGATTACTTGGAGAGTTTGCCATCTTTAATCAACAGCTTCCTGAAGGCTTCAGCCGAGGCATCCAGGGCTTCCTTGATATCCTTTTCGCCGGTGGCGGCAAGGTTGAGCTCCCGGCCCATTTCTTCCACGAGCTGCGTGGTGTAGGTAAACACCGGGAATTGCTGGGCGCCGGCCAGGATTTCTCCCAGAATCGGATAATAGCTGCGAGCTGCAACGACATCCGGGTCGACAAATATTTTCGTCTGAGTGGGAGCACCGCCCAAGAGCGCACGCTTCTTGGCGATCTCATAAGACTCTACCCACTTGAGGAATTTCCAGGCAGCTTCCTTGTTCGGACTGGACTTCGGGATGGCCCACCCCCAGGCACCGTTCAAACCGCCCCCGGGATTGGGCGTAATGGCGACCTTGCCGACCACCTTCGAAGACTCGGGATCTTCGAATCCGGCGAACATGATATTGAAGGTCTGCAAGCTAAATGCCTTGCCTTGCGCCAAGACGTTGAAGCCTTCATCGAAGCAATAGCTCTCGGACCCGGGAGGGCTAAATTTTTGGAGTGCTTCGCGATAAGCAGTTAAAGCCGCCACACCGGCGGCGCTGTTAAGGGTCGGGTTCCAATTGCTGTCGTTGTATTGACCGCCCAGAGCGTAGAGATAGTTTGACCACTGCATGGATATGCAGTCACCGCGCTGACCCTGGATAACAGTACCGAACATATCGGTCTTGCCGTCGTTGTTTGTATCGCGTGAGAAAAATTCGACCTGCTTCCAGTATTCGTCCCAGGTCTTCGGAATTTCCAAGTCCATGTCGTACTTTGCTTTAAATGCCGCCTGCTCCTTCGGATCTTCGAGCATGTCTTTGCGGTAGATGATGGCCATTGAGTAGTTGTAGAAGGGAAGCATGTAGAGGTTATTGTCAACGCGTCCCACCAATTCGATCAACTTCGGCACGTAGACGCCGGTATCGAAGTTGTCGCGTTTGACCAAATCGTCCAGCGGCATCAGCCAGCCGGCTTTGGTGAATTCTCCGACCCAATAGAAGTCAACGACGATGGCATCGTAGCTACCCTTCGGTGAAATTAGCTGCGGCACCAGCTTCGAATGCATATCGATATAGCTGATCACCTCCATATCAACGTCGATGCCGGTCTCTGCCTTGAACTGTGGCAGAAGCTCCTGAATGTAGCGGGTGTCGGGTACGGATTCCATCAGAAGTCGAATGGATTCGGCTTGAACGAGGCCTCCTATCAACAAAAATACGGTTACCACCAAAAATAGACGTTTCAACATATGCCCTCCTTTCTTTGAAAATGAGACTGGTTTAATTGCTCGGTTCTGCCTTCCTTTGTCAGATGTATTACTTCAGTGCCCCCAGAGACAGGCCCCTTATCAAGTGGCGTCTCATAAACGGTAACAGGAAAAAAACAGGTAAAACCGCACATATGGCCGCGGCTGAGAGTAACGCAATCTCCACGCCGCGATGGGTCTGGAAAGACGATAGACCGACCGGCAGGGTGCTGGCCTGGGCTCCGCCCAAGATGAGTGCGAACAAAAACTCATTCCAACTTAGAATAAAAGATAAAAGCCCGGCTGCAAGCATCCCCGGCGCAGCCACAGGCAAGGTGACATGCAGGATCGCCTGCAGGCGCGTGGCGCCGTCGATACGCGCCGCCTGTTCGAGAAGAATGATGTCGCCTTCGAAAAAGGATACCAGCAACCAAGCCAGAAACGGCAGGCTGATGGTGACGTGGGCGATGATCAGACCGGGCAACGTGTTGAGCAACGATGTTTTTAGGAATAAATTAAACAGCGGCAGAACTAGAATGACCGGCGGCAGCATCTGGCTCGATAAGGTGACCAGGCGTAGCGGCAATCCGCCTGTATTGTAGCGGGCGAAAGAATAAGCCATCAATGCCGCAAGAGGCAACGCCACAAGGGTCGAGCCGATTGCCACGGTCACGCTGTTCAGAAAATAATCGGAAAAGGGATGGACCGTAAATATCTCGACAAAATTGCGGATGTGCGGAATGCTCCATTCCGGCGGGATTTGGTAGGCTTGAAGCTTGTTTGTCAATGCAACGCGCAACAGCCAAAGCAAGGGGACAAGGATAATGCTGCAAAATACGATCAATACGATGTGGGGCAATATAGCGCTGACGACACGACGCATAACACGAATCCTCTTCACAGCCACAGATGGTATCAATTTTATCGTACTGCCTGCCGGGTCCCTTAACATAAATAGGTCAATGCCATTGCCTCAAACTGGGATACGGCTGAGATGTCTACCCCGGCGCATGGAACCATATAGATGTTTATTGTAAATTTCAAGCGATTTTTGGTTAAAAGATTTCAATTACACTCATTTCATGTTAGTTTCTATTTGTTAAAACCGCATCATATTTGCGAAGGATTTATCAAGCAGAATATTTTCGCCACCAAGACACGAAGTTAAATTATCATAAACAGTTTTTGTTTGTGTCTTTGTGCCTTTGCCTGCCCAGTGAAATATTTACCCCGTTGAATTTTGCAAATGATAAATCTATAGTAAACAACAAAGAGAAAGCTATTCAACGGGGCCGTAGTCCATTTCACCGGGTTGGCCACTCTATCCGGCTTACCCGGGTTGGATATGAGTGTTGTAAATTAAATTATGTGAGCCAATGCCTGTTTTTCTCGGACTCGATATCGGTACAACATCGACAATCGGCCTTTTGGCCGATGATGGAGACCGGATCCTGGCAACTGCCAAAAGGGAGGTGGAGTTGTCCTCTCCCAACCCCGGTTGGGCCGAAGAAGACCCAGGACAATGGTGGGCCAACGTCAGTGCTATCGTTCCGGAGCTTCTTGAAAAATCAGGGTGTCAAACCGGTGATATTTCGGCAGTCGGCGTCACCGGCATGGTTCCGGCCGTCGTCCTTCTGGATAAATCGCAGCAATTGCTGCGACCGTCAATTCAACAAAGCGACGGACGTTCCAGCGCCGAGGTGGCAGAAATCAAAGAAGAAATGGATCCGGCGTATTTCTTACAGCTCACGGGAAACGGCATCAACCAGCAACTCGTTGCGAACAAATTGCGCTGGATTGAGCGGCACGAAAACGATGTCTTTAAGCGAATTGCCACCGTCTTCGGATCTTACGACTTTATCAATTGGAAGCTCACCGGCAGCCAATTTATCGAGCAGAACTGGGCCCTCGAGGCCGGTTTCCTTTCCTTGGAAACCCGGAAATTGGCACCCGATCTCATTGCCCTTGGCCATATCGACCCTGCGGTCCTGCCACCCCCCAAGGCGTCGCATGAAATCATTGGCACCGTAAACCGGGAGGCGTCTTCGGCCACCGGGCTTGCCGAAGGTACGCCGGTGATCGCCGGCTGTGCCGATCATGTCGCTTCTGCTTATGTTGCCGGCGTCATTGACCCAGGCGACATCCTCATCAAATTCGGCGGCGCAGGCGATATCCTTGCGGCGACCAATCGGCTCCAACCCGACGACCGGCTGTTTACCGATTTCCACATCGTCCCGGACCTCTATATGCCAAACGGCTGCATGGCTACAACGGGCTCGCTGTTGAACTGGTTCGTTGCGGAATTCGCGGCCAACCTGCCGGACGAGGCCGGTTCGTGCTCAAGCTCCCACGCACGTCTCGATGCCTTAGCCGAAAAAGTACCCCCGGGCGCTAATGGGATCCTTGCCCTGCCTTATTTTCTCGGCGAAAAGACGCCCATCCACGACCCTTCGGCACGCGGAACCTTCACGGGTCTGAGTCTCAGCAACGATATCGGAGATCTTTGGCGTGCCCTTCTTGAAGGAACCGCCTTCGGCTTTCGCCACCATATTGATGTGCTACAGGATATCGGTTATCCGGTGCGTCGTATTTTCGCCTCGGACGGGGGAACCGCGAGCCGCGTGTGGATGCAAATCGCTGCAGACGTGTTGGGCGCACCGGTTCAACTGCTCGCCAATCATCCCGGTTCGTCTTTGGGAGCCGCATGGCTGGCCGGTATGGGAACCGGTACCGTCTCCGACTGGGCCGGTGTCAACCGTTTCATCAATAGCGGCTCTCTCATTTTGCCGAACCCGAAACATCATAGGGTCTATGACAAGCGTTTCGCCCACTATCGGGAGCTTTATGAACGGCTGAGCCCGCTATTTGTCAAAATGGCAAAAGAGACAGAAAGTTGAAGCGAAAATGAAATTAGTGTCACGCCTTCGTTTGACCCTTCAGGACGTTGCTTTCAAAACATTCAATATGACTTCAGTGATCAGTTTTTTTGTTGGAAATAATTAGTGTGTCTCCGACTTTTGCGACAACCCTCAAGGCACCATGTAAATTCTCAATATCTTCCCAGTCATCATATTTAATTACACAATAGGCCTTTTTACCGCTATCCATATAATCCATTAATTGCTGTGGATTTTTAAGTAACTTACCGGTACGATCGGTATAGAATAAAAAGGAGGCCCTGGCTTTGTGGAAAAACTTGATGCTCTTTCCGGGTTCCATCAGCCTATCCAATTTAAGGGCCAATTCTTTAGTGGAGACAAGTGGGCCAAGCAGTGGTGCGATATAGATCAACACTAAAAGAAATAAGGTTGCCGTCATTCCGACAATTGAACCTATAAAGGCCTTGTACTTCTTTTTTGTGACCAACCCGATCGATATGAATGCACATCCTACAATCCAGACAACAAAAAAATTCACCAAGGACAGAGTTATTCCCGTGTCGGCTGTCAGCGAGCCGGGTGGAAACAGCAGCACGTATACCAGCGCCAGCGGCATAATGGCCGCAAAAGGAAGATATGAGAGAAACACCCATTTGTGAAGAATACGATTTGAGGCATAAAGAAGGTCATACCAGAGCACACCCACCAGCATTGCGGCGGCAGGAAATAATGGGAGAATATAGGTTCCGAGTTTTGAGCTTGCTATAGAAAAAAAGATAAAAATGACACCGAACCATATCAGCGCAAAAATTACGCCGTCACCATGCAAGGCCGCTTTTGCACGTATCGCTCGGTAAAGTGCCAGAGGTAAAAACAGGCTCCAGGGGAATAACCCGCCCATCAAAATTGGAATATAATAATAAAAAGGCCTCGGGTGGCGTGATTCCTGAGAAAGAAAGCTGCCGATGTTCTGTTTAAGAAAAAAGTATCCTATGTAGTCGGGATTTCTTAGGCTGATCAGAATATACCAGGGTGCTGCGATGGCTAAAAAAATTAAAAGGCCCCATCCGATCTGCATCTCTCTTAAAAACCGCAGCTGTCTGTTACAAATCAGAAACAGACCGATGATCATCATCGGGAGCACCGCCCCAACCGGTCCTTTGGCGAGAACCGCGAAGCCCAGTGCGGCGTATCCAAATAAGAAAGCAGGCTTACGATGTTTTTCATTTTTATATCCGACGAAAAACAGCGTCAACGCGAGGGTAACAAAAAAAGCCAAACTAATATCATGGACAACGGCTCTGGAAAGAACAATAAACTCGGCGCTGGTTGCCAATACCAGCGCACTTAGAAATGCCACCAGTAATCCGAACATGCACCTTGCCAGCCAATAGGTGATCATCACACATCCTAATCCTAACAGCGCTGCCGGCAATCGTGCCGCAAACTCGCTAAAGCCAAAAAGCAAAAACGAGATGGCGGCCAACCAATTATAAAGAGGCGTTTTGTCATAAAAATTTTCGGCGTTGTATCGGGGGGTTACCCAATCTCCGCTTAATACCATGTCCTTTGATGTAGAAGCATGCATCGCTTCATCGCTATCGCCCATCGGCATGGTTCCCAAACGGAAGAAATAAAGCAGCAGGCAAATGCTGATCAGGATAATTACAAAAAGCGTTTCTTTCTCCCAAAATGGATTTTCTGGCATGTTTTTACAGTATCAATTATAATGACTAACTACCACTTGGTTTAGTCAAAGAATCATATTGCGGTTCGTCTGTAGCCGGGAGCCTATTTTGGGCCGGAAAGGCAGCGGTTAATTTTTCACCTCGAACTTCTTTAACCACATAGGTGGGCCGCATTTTGCTCTCCTGATAGAGCCGACCCAAATATTCACCGATAATACCAAGGGAAATCAACTGGATGCCGCTGAAAAAAAAGATCGCTAAGATAAGGGTGGTGAAGCCACGTGCATCACCGGGGCTGTATCCGAAAATTTTATAATCTCCTATACGGGCAATTAAATAGACCAAAATGGCTAAAACCGACATTAAGGCAGTGATTAAACCCGTGAGGAAAATAATAGTCAATGGAGCGGTTGAAAAGTTAAAGATGCCATCGAAGGCCAGCTTTATAAGTTTTCGGAAGTTATATTTAGCATCACCCGCAGCACGAGCACCTCTTTCATAAACCAGGCCAGTTTGGCGAAAACCGGTCCATGCCCTGAGCCCTCGTATAAAGCGATTCCTTTCGGGTAGTGAATTAATGAGGTCGACAACGCGCCGATCCAATAAGGCAAAATCACCACTGTCAAGTGGAATTTCAACCCGGGCAAAAAAACGATATAGCCTATAAAAGACGTTGTAAGAGAGTCGTTTGAAGAAACCCTCTTTTCGTTTGGTGCGCACGCCGTAGACGACATCAAACCCTTCACGCCATTTGGTGACCATGGAGACGATCAACTCCGGAGGGTCTTGCAAGTCAGCATCAATGACAGCAACAATGTTGCCGGTCGCATAATCGAGACCCGCAGTGATGGCGGGTTGATGACCGAAATTTCGGGATAGCGAAATCACCTTCACTCTGCTCTCAGCATCTGCCAGGTCGAAAAGTATTTCTTCTGTTCGATCACGGCTCCCATCATTGACATAGACGATTTCAAGTTCGAAACTGATATTATCACCAAGGGCCTCGATCAGACGTCGATGGGTCAGTTCGAGGACTTCCTGCTCATTGAAGCAAGGCACAACGACCGAAAGGAGCGTAGGAATCCGTTTACTCATCTTTCCCCCTCAAACATCGAGCTGAGCTTGATTGACCTATCAAACCGCAAAACGAAAATGTGTCTGTCCTTGCCCACTTTAATAGACCCTATGAGCTGTCGGCCAAGGTCTTCAGGCTTCATCCGGAAAGGCCACCGCTTTTTCCTGACGAGGAGAATTTTGTTTGGATGCCTGGACATGTGATCGTAGAGGTCCTCCTCGTTCTCTATCAGTATGACGCGACGACCCGTATAAAAAGAAAAAGAGCCGAGTTCTGTCTCGCCAAAACGATAGGCGACCGGCGTGTCATCCGGGTCGATGAGGGCCGCGATTTTCAGCATGCCGGGGCGATGAGATACGACAGCGTCGGCGGCGGGAACATACAGAATAGCAATCTGGACGATTAAAAGACAAGGGGCAATCCAGAAGGCAGGCATGCCCAGTCCCCCCGGGTGGGCAAGAAGGTGACGGATCGATAAAAATCCAAGCACGGCGACCAGGCTGCCGGCAATGAAGCAGAACCAGGGGGAAGGATAGTCCGCATACCCAAGGAAATTGGCCAGCATCATTGCCGGAACGGCTAACAGCGAAAGGATTGGCCAACTCAAGCTCCAGATACGGCTTCCCAGAAGCTGCTCCCGGTTACCCAGGAAAGCAGCGAGCAAAATCGCAGCAGGAGGGAGCAAGGGGTAAGCATAGAGTTCACGCTTATTATCGGCGAAAGACAGCAGGATTAGGCCGACACCCGCCCAGCAGAGGATCAGGATCTCCATCCGCGTCAAATCTTTTTCCCAGCGCCGCAGTCGGTCAACAGCCTGGACGAGAAGCCACGGCGACCATGGCAGGGTAATCACAAAAAAACCCGGGAGATAGAACAAGGGCCCCTCTGCATGGTGCCCATGCGTGGAACCCAAGAATCTTCCGAGATTCTCGTGGAATATCCAGTACCGGAACGACTCCCCATTGTCATGCAGGGCCAGCGGAACGAGCCAGATTGCCGAGATCCCGGCGAAGGCGATCAGGCCGGCAATGTGCCAGGGGCAAAAAATCTGCCGCCATCCACGAACCCACAATAGGAACGCCAATATACCCGGAAAGATTAGCGCAATACCGATGACACCTTTGGAAAGGAATGCCCCCGCTGCAAACACCCAGACAAGAACTAAGTGCACCTTCCGTTCCCGTTCCTGGTATTCAACAAAAGTCCACCAGGATAGCGCGACGAAGGCAACCAGCGCCGTATCGACGAGAATAAAGTGGGATGCCTGCAGAAATCCGGCCATGCTGGCCAAGGCGGCCGAGGAGGCTAGAGCGATTCGTGCACCTCCTAAGACAAATCCGATCCGGGCGCAGGCGATCAAGGTCAGGAGCCCATAAAAGGCCGAGGTAATGCGAATCGTCCGCGCTGGCTCCCCCTTGAACAATTGGAAAATGGAAACGGCTGTCACATGATACAGGGGCGGCTTTTGCAGGAAGGGTTGCCCGTTTAACGTAGGGACCACCAAGTTTCCCGAATCGGCCATCTCCTTCACAATAGCGCCCACACGGTGTTCGTGGGGATTCCAGAGATCGTGGTCATAGATTAAGAGGCCGCTCACGGCGGTGATGAAAAGCACTACTAAAACAAGCGCGATTTTTCTGTCCCAAGCCTGTTCTTTTTTGAAGATCATGTTCTAAATCCGTTATGATACAGAGTCGATAGAGGCGACGGCCGATATTAAGATCCTGCCCCCAATCATATCACCATATTGATATATACCGAATTATTCCAGATATCAACGGTTTACTAAGAAGCCCATTCCCTAACTGTAATATCATTTGTTTGCAAGATTTTTCTTGCTCAAATCACTGATGAGCCTTAACACATCCTTGGCAACAATTTTTGTAAGGAGCCTTTCGGGAAAGGCTTGTTGAACGATGAATAGTTGGTTGGATTAAGTGGATCGTACAAACCGAATCAACCAATCATCCCAAGAAATGAAGACAATCTCGTAAAAAATCAAAATTCTCGGATTTCGGTCTCAGATAACAGGTCTATATTGGCAGGTTGCGGAAATTTAATTTTATTGAATAACAGCTATTTATGAGGGATGCTAAGCTTTGGCTCGGGGGATAGAGTAGCGACTGTCTCGGCCAGCCAATAAAAAATTAATGGGCTTACGCATAAATTTCGTAAGCCCATTAATATTAAAACAAAGTCTTATCTGTCCGTTATCTGAATCTCGATATTGATTATGAATCCGACATGTTTCACATTCTCAAAATGCAGATTAGGCAAACCACCAGCGCTCACAGATCCTCAAACCATCCAGTTCCTGATTTCCGGCAGGCTTATCGAATTTCACTTTGGTACTGGCCGCGTCAAGCATATTGGCAATTATGGGAATAATAACACCGCCCTCATCTCGAACAATCTGTTGCATTTCGTGGTACATTTCTTTTCTCTTCTTCTGATCGAGTTCGCCGCGGGCTTCGACCAGCAGTTTATTAAACCTTTCATGCTTCCAGTGCATGTCGTTGGCAGGTGCATCGGCAGCATAGGCCATGGTGAACATCCAATCGGCGGTCACCCGGGCAAACCAGAAACAGGCACTCCAGCCCTTTTTGTTCCAGACATTATCCCAGTAGCCGTCCACCGGCTCCCTCACAACCTCTACATCGATGCCCGCCTTCTTGGCTTGCGCTTGCCATAACATAGAAGCATCGACCGCCCCTGCGAAAGCGGCATCTGCGGTGTGCAGTTTAAAGGTTTGCCCCTCAAGGCCGGCCTTTTTGAGATGGAACCGCGCTTTATCCGGGTCATAGTCCCGTTGCGGCAAATCAGTGGCGCTGAATTTCACAATAGGGGCGATGGGATGGTCGTTACCCAAAACGCCGTAGCCCCGCAGAACCGTATCTAACAGCTTCTTGCGGTCAACTGAATACTTCAACGCCAACCGGACGTCCACATTGTCATAGGGCGGCGTGTCGCAAAGCATCGGAAACGTGTACAGGAGGCCACCCGGCACGTTGACCAGTTGTAATTTTGGAGCCCGCCCTAAAAGATGGGCGGTTTTGCGGTCCGGCCGGTTGATCACATCGACCTGCCCGGTTTTTAATGCAACGGTTCGGGCATTTACGTCGGGCATGATGATAATTTCGACTTCGTCGAAATGGGCGCGATTATCCTTGTAATAATTGGGAAAGCGTTTGGCCAAGGTGCGAACGCCCGGCTCATAGCTTGTCAGTTGATATCCGCCGGTGCCCATGACGTCTTCAAAATTGGTTGTACCGGCAGGGACAATCGGTGCACGGGTTTCGGCCAGTATATAGGGAAAGTCGGCATTCGCCCCTTCCAGTTCAAAGATAACCCGTTGCGGACCGTCTTTTTTGAATGCCTTGATGGGTTTCACCAAGGTTCTGATTTGGGACGCCAATTTCTCGTCCTGATGGCGTTTGATTGAAAAAATAACGTCGTCAGCGTCTACATTTTTGCCATTGTGAAACTCAGCCCCTTTCCGCAGGTTAAATACCCAGGTCTTGGCGTCCGGCTTGGCCTCAAAGCTCTCGGCCAAATCGGGAACGGCGTTGCCCTGGTTGTCAATTTCAACCAAAGGATTACGTAAAAATCCCATCGAAGTCATCTGCTGGTAGATATCGTTAAATTTGGCCGGATCCATAGTGTCCGAAGTGGACCCCCCTTGCATACCGATTCTGAGTTGACCTCCCTTCTTAGGTTTGTCAGCAATGGCTTTGGAGCTTAAAAGCGCTGGAGATATTGCAGCAGCAACTCCCAATGCAGAGGCCTTTGCCAGAAACCCACGCCGCGTGATCTTACCTTCTCTGAACATACTTTCAAGCTTTTCCAAGGTTGTCATGATCTTTCTCCTTTTCGCGGCCAAGCAACCCGGTTCGGTGCAGAGGCCGCATGTTAAATCGTTCGCGTTATTTCAAAATTGCTTTTCTTCGAATGCTCCTTTGAAATATCTACCAGATAGGTATCCTTAAACAATTCCACACGCTAGCGCTTCTTTTTCATTGCCTCCATTTCTGCACTAGATTCTTCCACAATAGCGCGCAAAGCGGATTTTGCGTCATCGCTTAAGGGTTCGGGTTTATGATTTGCCAGAATCTCGGCGGCCCTTTCTGCTGCCCGTTCTGCAAGTCCTTTTCCGCCGGATGCCAGCCAGTTTTCCCGGTTGTTCCTTTCTATTAAATTGGGTACTGATGGAAGGGTTCGCATATATTTCATGGTATGATCCTGCATCAGGAAATCACCACCGGGTCCTACCGATTTGATGATATCCACTGCAAGATTTTCATCGTCCACATGCATACCCTGCATGACTTTGCGAATCATTTTAGAGATGTCATTATCGATGACCAGCTGAGCGTAACTGAAGATCAAACCCGAATCCAGCATCCCTGCGCCGTATATCAGATTTGCTCCCGCCATGGCTGCGCACATCCCGGTCAGTGTCTTTTCATGACCTGCCTGTGCATCAGGCACTTTGCTGTCCGCCTAGCCACCGGCGGCAAAACTCGGCAGCATATATTTTTGCGCCAACCTGGGTGCGCCCGCATTAAGCATACCGCATTCAGGCGCGCCCACCGGTGTCGTCGTCAATCTCAAATCAAAGCTGAGCGATGAACACCCGTAGATCACCGGCGCGCCCTTACAGGTTAACTGATGCAGCACAATTGCCCCCAGGATCTCGCAGTTGTGCACCACCAGGGAGCCCGAAAGGGTAATCGGGCCTGAAGCGCCGGCCATTACCATGGAAATCAGGTTACACGGTACCCCTGCGCGGGCGCTTGTCATGACGCCGGTACAACAATTTTCATCAAGTGTGAGGGGGCTGGTGGGGGAACAGTTGATGGTGCATATGGGACGTTCTCTGAGATTTTCTTCCCCACCCACAATGCTTTGGGCCATCTTGATGATTTTATCGGCACGCCAGCCATTGCCCGGTCCATAGACCGTGTGTTTGGCCGTGTTGGCAAACACCACCTCAGCCTCATAAATGGGTGCCACATTTTCCGGCGCATCCCCGGCGGTCAGGGACCGTTCACACACATCGACTTCTTCCATTGCATCGGTGAGCAGGGCCGCCTTGCCGACATCCTCATTGACCGAAGCCCGTACGGATCCATCCAGATCCATAATGGACACGCCTTGACCGAAGGTACAGAAATTGACCCGTTTATCTTCCAGAACAACATCATGCTTGGGATCACGTCCATAAAGAACGATCTTGGGTGGTGCGGAACGAATACAATCCTCCACCAGATAGGATGGGAATTTTGCAATGTTGGTTTCTCGGTCTATCTTTGCGCCGCCCCCCTCAAGGATATCCAGGGCTTCCGCTGTTCCGACATAGAGACCGGTTTTTTCCAGTACTTCGAGCGTTGCCAGGTGAATTTTGTTGATCTCGTCATCGGTAAAAACATCGAAACCAAAACCACCCGACATGGATAGCTCTGAGTAAAAATTTCTTTTCACCATTTATCTCACCTCCTATCAGTTGTTTGATATTTAAATATACCTAAATAGTGTTTAGACATGGTTTGGTGCAACTTCAAAAGATATATTCACCGCAAAGACGCAGAGAGCGCAGAGGAACTCTTTTTTTCATTTGCCGCTGATCCTCCAGAAAAACCGGCGGACAGGAAGAGCAGCAAATGAAAACCTCAATCTCGCTATGATGTAATTGGTATAATTTTTACCCCAACAAGCTTTAAGAGATTTATTTAATATGTTCTTCCCCGAGGGGAATGTTGTTTTTTCACTTTCTGGAGGCCAACCCTTAAATCATTATTATCGAATGGTCATTCCGCTCGTGCGGTGCCTCTCACCAGAAAGTAAAAAGAAAAATAAACTCTGCGCCCTCTGCGGCTCGAGCGCAGCGGGCGGTGAAACTATACTACTGAGGCGAAGCCCCTAATTAAAGATCTCCACCGCGACCTGTTTGATAACTGCCGCAATGGTTTGGCAGTCTTCCAGCGAGAAGGTCAGCGGAATTCTGAAATCACACATGAAATCAAGCGTTTTGCGTGTTCGCGGCAAAGACTGGCGATTTTTGATGTACTGCCAGCTTTCCCATGAACTGGTAAAGCCGACCGGTTCTCTGGCGCCGAACCATTTGATTTCGACCCCTCTCTCGGCGCAGGTCTCGATAAAGGCTTCAGCGGCCGGAAGGTCAATACCGGTAAGGGTGAACTGCAACGATGAGCCCACATATCCCTCCTTGGTTTGCCGCTTCGGCACCCGAATATGGTCAATACCGGTCAGTTCCGCTTCAATTAATTCGTAGCGCCGGTTCCAGCGCCGGCATTGCCGTTCGAGATCGGCCAGCTGTGGCCGAATCAGGGCCGCTACCAGGTTGGACATACGTAAACTGAAATTAGGGATCAACTTTCTGTGCCGTTCGAACACATCCATCGATGGCCTTGAGATGTGGCGGTCATAGAGCATGTATGAGCCGGAGAAGAGAATCGCCTTTGCAATCACATCTTCATCATCGGTTACCAGCAACCCGCCTTCACCGGAGTTCATATGCTTGTAGGTCTGGCTGGAGTAGCAGCCCACGCTGCCGAAAGTGCCCGTAAATTTATCACCCCAGCGACAGCCCACGGTGTGCGCGCAGTCTTCAATCAGCGAAATGCTGAATCGACGACAGATTTCAGTTACACGATCCATATCAGCGATATGACCGCGCATGTGGGACAAGAGAAAGTATTTGGCGCCGGATTGCGTTGCCTTGGTTTCCAAATCTTCCAGATCCGTCAGATAATCTTCGGTGATCTCCACGAACACAGGCACAGCCCCGGCATTTTCGATGGCTCCGGGTACGGGTGCCAAAGTGAAGGCATTGCAAAGCACCTTATCTCCCGGGACTACGCCCACACTCTTTAAAGCCACATGGATGGAACTGCCGCAGGAGGAGAGCCCCAGGCAATATCGCGCCCCAACATATTCGGCAAATTCCTTTTCTAAAAGCGAGACCTCCGATATTTCGCCCTTTGCAGTATTGTAGCGATGCAATCGGCCGGAATTCATCAATTCCAAAGCACGCTTGATGCCGGCCGCCGGGATCGGCTCCTGTCGGGTGAACTCTTTGGTGAATTTTATCGTTTCTGCTGATATCGGGTGCATTGCTCATACCCTAACCCGGACGAGCCGGTTGTAGCGAAGCGTAAATCCCGATTTATCGGGGAATTGAAAATTGAAGATTGCAAATTGAATATTTGTGGATGTCGCTTCGCTCTGTCATTTTTATGGTCATTTTTTTCAATAATTGATCCGCCGGAGTTAAACCTTTAATTTTCAATCATTGGTATTTGTGATTTGTCATTTCAAATTTATTAATTGCTGACACCCGAAACCTGACACCTTATGTTCCTTACAACAATTAGTCAGATAAAACCCGAAAAGGCCTGACATGTGTATGGCTAAACATAAGTTTTATGATCGTAAACCTCGAAGTCGAATGTCTCATCGGGAAAATATTTTCGCAATCGAACGTCCGCCGCACGGGCATGACCTTCCATACCTTCAATGCGGGAAATGCGGGACGCAACCGCCGCGATTTTGCGATTGGCCTCCTTACTCACCTTCTGATAAGTAACCGTTTTAATAAATTTGCCGACGCTCAATCCGCCCGAATAGCGAGCGGCTTTTTTGGTAGGAAGAATATGATTGGTACCCGTCGTCTTGTCGCCATAAGGCACGGTACAGCCTTCACCCAAAAATAGAGATCCGTAATTGACCAATTGATTCAGCCACCAGTCCAAGTCTTCGGCGATAACCTGGACATGCTCGGCCGCATAGACATCGTTAACCTGGACCATCTCTTCACGATCCGCGCAAAGCACGACTTCGCCATAATCGCGCCAGGCTGCCTCTGCCACCTCGGGATTCGGCAGGTCGGCAATGACTTTCGGCATCAATGCGATAACCTTTTCGCCAAGTTCTCTCGAATCGGTAACCAGC
>Ga0316191_10000773_pt1 | contig 21397 bp, 20 predicted proteins | sample Eddworburr2cm_MG_FD_204928 | JGI IMG/M metagenome (GOLD analysis project Ga0316191, IMG submission 204928) | Coastal sediment microbial communities from Maine, United States - Eddy worm burrow 2 cm | ecosystem: Environmental > Aquatic > Marine > Coastal > Sediment | place: USA: Maine... | reverse complement strand
GCCACTTGCTGACTGGCGAGTCATTAAGTATAGTTACTGACTCATCAGTCAGTAATAGGTTGCGCTGTGCCGGACCAACCGAAATACCAGCGTCGCAAGGAAGACCGTCCGCAGGAAATTACCGAGGCCGCCTTCGAAGTCTTCGCCGAGGAAGGGTATGCCGCGGCGCGCGTCGAGGAAGTTGCGAAGCGTGCCGGCGTCAGCAAGGGCCTGACCTATCTCTATTTCAAGACCAAGGAAGAACTGTTCAAGGCCGTGGTCAAAAGTGTGGTTGTGCGGCGCGTCGACGCGTTGGTCGAGGCTGTCGAAACCACCGAGCTCTCCTCCGAGGAATTTATTCGCGGCCCCCTGCTCGAGTTCATGAAGCACGTGCCAGGCTCACCCATAGCGATCGTCATCAAGTTGCTCATCGCGGAGAGTGCACGGCACCCCGACCTCGTCGACTATTACTTTGACAATGTGGTGGCCAAGGGACTGACAGCGATATCCAGCTTCGTCGACCGCGGCATCGAGCGGGGCGAGTTTCGGAGAACCGCGGTCAATGATCTGCCACAGGTCGTGCTGGCCCCGATGATGCTATCGATAATCTGGCGCCTCATGTTCACGGACCGCGAACTCGATACCGACAAACTCATGGAAACCCAGGTTGACATGCTCCTCGCCTGGATCAAGGCGTGAACGAGTGACACTTATGAAGAAAATCACGACCATTCTCATCACAACATCATTTCTCGTCAGCGCTTGTGGTGAAACGGACAATACCCAACATGTCGTCGGCGAACTGGCGTCGGACCGTATCGAATTGACGGCAGAGAGTAACGAACCCATCACGGCAATCCGTTTCGCCGAAGGCGACCCGGTTGTAGCCGGCCAGGTGCTCGTCGAACAGGACAACACGCGCGCCGCGGCGCGTCTCGCCGAGGCGGAAGCTGTGCTTGCACAGGTGCAGGCACGACTCGACGAACTCGTCCGCGGGCCACGAGCAGAGCGCATTGCAGCGGCGCGCGCGAGCGTCGAAGGTGCAACGCAGGAACTCGATTTCAGGGAAGGCGAGTTAGCCCGCACGCGCGAAGTGCACGCACGCGGACTCGCGTCGCCGGATGCCCTGGACCGCGCACAGGTCGCGCTGGACACGGCACAATCGAACCTGAAATTGCGCCTCGCACAACTCGAAGAGTTGTTGTCGGGCACAACCATCGAGGAACTCGCACAGGCAGAGCAAGCCGTCAAGCAAGCTGCAGCGCAACGCGATGGCGCAAAGATCTCCGTGGACCGACACGTAATTCAGTCTCCGGTTTCCGGTATTGCGGAGAGTCGCCTGTTCGAACTCGGAGAGCGCCCGACCCCGGGCCAGCCGCTCGTGATCGTGCTTGGCGGCGAACAACCTTACGCACGCGTGTATGTACCCGAACGGCTGCGCGTACATGTCAATGCCGGAGACAAGGCAACCGTGTTTGTTGACGGACTCGATACGCCCCTGCAGGGACGTGTTCGATGGGTCGCCAGCGAAGCCGCATTCACGCCCTATTACGCGCTGACCGAAAGAGATCGCGGTCGCCTGAGCTACGTCGCCAAGATCGACTTCGACAATGGCGCCACGCGCCTTCCTGACGGCGTACCGGTCGAAGTGGAATTCGCGATCGACTGACAGGGCCAATGACTAACGACTACGCAATCGAGGCAAACGGTCTGTCGAAACATTTCGGCGACCTCAAGGCCGTCAGCAACCTGGACCTCAAGGTGCCACGAGGGCAGATATACGGCTTTCTTGGCCCGAACGGTTCAGGAAAGTCGACGACCATTCGCATGCTCTGTGGCTTGTTGACACCAACGGAAGGCACAGCCAACGTACTGGGCACCCTAATACCGGGTTCAGCCCGTAATCTGAAACCGAAGATCGGCTACATGACGCAGAAGTTCTCGCTATTCGGTGACATGACCGTCATGGAAAACCTGCAATTCATCGCGGAGATCTACTCCGTCCGCAAAGCGGACCGCCGCCCACGCATCGATGAGTTACTCGGCAAGTACGATCTTTTCGGGCAACGCAGGCAGTTGGCGGGAACCATGAGTGGCGGTCAGAAACAGCGCCTCGCTCTCGCCTGCGCCGTGCTTCACCACCCGGAGTTGCTTCTGCTCGACGAGCCGACCAGCGCCGTCGACCCGCAAAGCCGGCGTGACTTCTGGGCAAATCTGTTCCGTCTTGCCGAAGGCGGCACAACCATCATGGTGTCCACTCACTACATGGACGAGGCGGAACGTTGCCATCGACTCGCGATCCTGGATCGTGGAATCAAGGTCGCGGACGGCACTCCCCAGGAGCTACAGTCTGGCACCGGCATGCACATCGTCGAGGTGACAGCTGACGACCCCTACCGTGCGCAGGAGGCGCTCGATTGCGCTGAGCACATAGCGAGCGTCACGCAGCTCGGCGTGCGCCTGCGCGTCCTGATCCCGGAGCATTTTGCCGAGCCGGTCGATCTTGTCCGGCAGCACCTCGACAAGCATGGAGGGGTCACAGCGGACGTCCGACTGACGACTGCTTCGCTCGAAGACGTATTCGTCGCAGTAACCATGAGTCCCGAGGAACGAGTCGCATGAAATCGCTCTCTCGCCTACTCGCAATTACCAAGAAAGAAATTCGGCAACTGCGCCGTGATCGCCTGACATTCGGCATGATCGTCGGTATCCCGGTCCTCCAGATGCTGCTGTTTGGCTACGCGATCAACACGGACGTTCGTAACTTGCGAACAGCAATCGCCGACCAGTCGAACACACACCTGTCACGACAGTTTGTCGCAGAACTGCGCGAAACACAGGTGGTGGACATTATTGAGTTCGTCGACACGCCGGCAGTACTTGATGAACGCCTGCGCCTCGGCGAAATATCGATAGGTGTGGTGATCCCGCACGATTTCGAGCGCCGCGTCATTGACCCCGAACGCCCTGCAGTTCACCTGCTGGTCGACGGCAGCGACCCGACTATATCCAGCGTGGCCATGCAGTTGCGCAACATGCCGATCGCCTTCGACACGGGAAAGAACGTACGTCGCGCACACAATATTGAAGTCAGGCCCAGCTACAATCCGGAGCGGCGCACCCCCGTGAATATCATTCCGGGCCTGATGGGCGTAATACTCACGCTGACAATGATGCTGTTTACCGCGGTCGCTATCGTACGTGAGCGGGAACGCGGCAACCTCGAGCTATTGATCAATACACCTGTGAGCTCTGCGGAGCTGATGATCGGCAAGGTCATTCCCTACGTCGTCATTGGCATGATCCAGCTCGCGCTGATCCTCATCGTCGGCGATGTGTTGTTCGAGGTGCCGATGCGGGGCAGCGTTCTCGACCTGTACCTGGCATCCGGTGCGTTCATCGCCGCCAATCTCGCGCTCGGACTCGTCATCTCGACGGTCGCGACAACCCAGTTCCAGGCCATGCAGATGACGTTTTTCGTGCTGCTGCCTTCCATCCTGTTGTCGGGCTTCGTATTTCCGTTCGATGGCATGCCGCGTTTTGCGCAATTGCTGGGCGAAATTCTTCCTGTAACCCACTACATACGCCTGACGCGGGGCATCATGCTGCGCGAAGCGGGCCTCATCGAACTCTATCCCGAACTCATTGCACTGGGGCTCTTTACGTTGGTCGCGATGACAGGCGCCGCCCTCCGGTTTACGAAACGGCTGGATTAGGGGCCGAAAGACTCGCAAAATGGCGCCCAATCTGGTCCAATCAGCGCCCATGGCAGCTCAATCTGAACAAAACCCCACGGTATTCATCGTCGACGACGATGCGGCAATTCGCTTCGCCATGCAGGCGCTCATGGACTCAGTGAACCTCGAACATGAGATTTTCGCCTCAGGTGACGAGTTCCTCGAAAAGATCAACGAGCAACGGCCCGGTTGCCTTGTCCTCGATATCCGCATGCCCGGCCTCGGTGGCCTTGAATTGCAGGAAGAACTGATCAAGCGCGGCAACACATTGCCAATCATTTTCATCACGGGTCATGGCGACGTGCCAATGGCCGTAGAGGCCATGCAAAAAGGGGCCGTCGACTTTATCCAGAAGCCGTTCCGGGACCAGGAATTGCTGGATCGCATTCGTGAGGCGCTGGCGACCGACGAGGAACGTCGCGAAGAACAGCAGCAAAACGCGGAAGTGAACGAGCGACTGGATCGCCTGACGAACCGTGAACGCGAAGTCTTCGATCTCGTCGTTACGGGCAAACCAAATAAGGTGATCGCCTACGAACTGGGTGTCAGCCAACGTACTGTTGAGATTCACCGCGCGCGCGTAATGGAGAAAATGCAGGCAAGGTCATTGGCAGACCTCGTCAAGATGCATATGACGGCGTGATGTTCGTTCGCGCAGCGAGCGCCTAGGAACGCCTCCGCCGGAGTTCATCAAATTCCGCGCACTCAATACATTCGTCGGCATAGGGGTAGACCTCTAACCTGCCGGAATTTATTGGCAAACCGCATTCAACACAGATGCCGTAGTCGCCTGCCTCCAGACGCTGCAAAGCCGACGAGATTTTCTTGAGTTCTGTCCGCGCTTCATTGCCAAGTGCGTCGACAACTTCATTGTCTTCGAATTGCTTGGCACGCTCCTTCGAGTCGGCCTCGGTTCCACGTCGCAAGTTCGCATGAATGCGTTCGAGCCTTGTCTCGAGTTCCTTTTTTTTATGCTCCAGCGCTTTTCTCACCTCGGCGTTTTGTACGGCCGACATCGTGTCCTCCTGAACGTTACCGGTGGCTCTATTTAATCGGACTCGGCCGGAATCCGTAATTAGTAAAAGCACTTACGAGCCAGTAAGTACATTCCGATACGTCCTAAGCAACACGCCTTATGGAATGCTCGTTGCCTCGGCGTATGCTCAAACACAACATCAGACAGACCAGTTTTTCTGCGTCAGGTGCGACAATGAATAAAATCAAAAAGATTCTTGCCGTAGTCGACCCGACTGTGGCGGATCAACCGGCCGTACGCCGCGCAGCCTGGCTTGCCAAGTGCAGTAATGCCGAACTCGAGTTGCTCGTCTGTTACTACAACGAGTACCTGAGCGGGGATCGCTTGTTTGACTCGCCGTCGCTTGAGAAAGCACGAGACGAAGTAATCGAAAATCATGAAAAGCACCTCGAGACGCTGGCCGAACCGCTGCGCGCCGACGGGATAGTCGTCAAGACGAGCGCTGTCTGGGATCACCCTCTTTACGAAGGCATCGTTCGCCACGCTGCGGAGGCCGGCTCGGACATCGTTATCAAGGATACGCATCACCACTCTGTCGTGACGCGCGCCCTGCTGACGAATACAGACTGGAACCTGATTCGAACCTGCCCGATGCCATTGTGGCTCGTCAAACCACAGGATGTAGCCGAAACACCGATTCTCGTCGCGGCAATCGATCCGATGCACCAACACGACAAGCCGGCCGCGCTCGATGACGAGATCCTGCATGTATCCAAGGAGGTCGCTGAAAAAGTCGGCGGTGATGTGCACGCTTTTCATGCCTATGACCCGCGAATTGCCGTCGCCACGGCGACCGCCAATGCCTATATCCCGGTCTCGCTCCCGTTCGATGAGATCGAGCAGCAAATGCACGAAGATCACCAGAAGCGATTCAACGAGATCACCCAGTTCCACAAGCTCGACGACGACAAGGCTCACCTGGTTGCCGGCCTCACCCATGAGGAACTCCCGCTGATCGCGGAGAAACTCAAAGCTGATGTCGTTGTCATGGGCGCGGTGGCGCGTAACCGCTGGAAGCGACTGTTTATCGGTGCGACCGCGGAACGCACGCTCGAAGACCTTCCTTGTGACCTTTTGATCATCAAACCCGACTGGTTCACGACACCTGTCGATCTCGACAATCACGAAGCCGCATGATTCCTACCAGGATCTGAATTGCCGGAGCTGAAAAGCTCCGGCACGGCACCGTGTTGATGCGGTTCCCGGCTGAGCCAAAAGTCTTCAGGGGATCTATCTTGCATGGATAAACAAAAACGGGGCCCCATCTGAACAGGGCCCCGCCGCTTACAGCCTTCTACTGCGCTCTAGTAGTCAGCCGTGAACAAGATTCAACCAGGCAAAACCTTGACGAAAATCACCACGAGGCGCCATAGGTAGGTATCCCTACCTTGCGTCGGGCCTGGATTCCGCCCCACCTGATCAATCTTGCGGTACGAGACCTGTATTCACCGCGTGACGGGCGGCGGCCAGCAAACGATTCGTATCAATGGGCTTGCACATCAGCGTGCAGTTTTCGAGGAGCCGCGCCTCCTTGACGACCTTTGACGTGTCGCCGCTGACGATATAGGCCGGAATCTGTGCGTCGTAGAACTTGCGAATCGCACTCACCGCTTCGACACCGGTCGAACCATCCAGCAGGTGAAAATCCGAAATCAGAAGCGCGGGCGTTTCATCGGTGTGGTTTATCAGCGCCTGGGCTTCCGGTGCTGATGCGGCTGTCGCAACCCGATAGCCTTCTGCCTCGAGGAGGAGTCCCCAGGCATTCGCCACATTCACGTCGTCCTCAATAAGGATAATCAGCCCCGACACCGGGTCATGCGCGCCGGCATCACCTTTTGCTTCGGATTCCTCGGCAACATCTGCATCCACTGCTACCGGTATGGACACACTGAAGCACGAGCCCTTGCCGATATCAGACTCGACGTGAATTGTCAGGCCGAGCAAGTCGGCAAGGCGCTTGACGATGGCAAGCCCAAGACCAAATCCTTCTTTACTTGCGCCCGGCGCCTTGCACTGGTGAAACTCCCGAAATATTTCTTCGAGCTGGTCTTCGTCGATTCCAATGCCCGTATCGATCACGCTAATGACACAATTGCCATCCCGCGTGTCGCACTCCAGGCGCACCCCGCCTTTATCTGTATAGCGGATCGCATTCGACACGAAATTCTGGATGATCTCAGCGAGAAGATTGGGATCGCTATTGACGATCGTCGGACATGACGTCGACGAAAAATCGAGGTCGTGGTGTTGAGCCTGGCGGGCGAACTCGTCCGAGAGGCGGTCGATGAGCCGCTGAATAGGAAAGTCCTCGAGCTCGGGCGTCACCGCACCCGCATCGAGCCGGCTGATATCGAGAAGTGAATTCAGCAGATTGGTCATGGCGGTCAGGGAATGCTGCTGGAAATCGACCATCTCGAGCGCGCGTTCATCCTTGACGGTGCGACGCAGCGCTCCATTCAACAGGCTCAGCGCCTGCACAGGTTGCCGCAGGTCATGACTCGCCGCAGCAAGGAACGCGCTATTCGCCTTGTTGGCGCGTTCGGCCTCACGGCGCGCGGCGATTATCTCGTCCTCCATACGTTTTCGCTCTGTCACGTCACGGATCACGCTGGAGACAAATCTGCGGCTCGCGGCATGCACGGGACTCAGGCTTATTTCGACCGGAAACTCGCTACCGTCGCTACGTACTGCCAGGAGATCAAGCCCTTGCCCCATGGGCCGCAGCAACGGATTTCTCAGGAATGACCTGCGGTGCTCGACATGCGACTCGTGCAATCGGGCCGGGATCAGCATCTCGATCTGCTTGCCCAGCATTTCGTGACGGTCGTGGCCGAACATCTCCTCGGCCTGCTTGTTGACCAGCGCGATCTTGCCCTTGTCATCAATGATGATCATCGCATCGGGTGCGGATTCGAGCAGGTGCCTGAAGTAAATATCCGACTCGTTGCTTCGGTTTATTCTGCGAATCGTGCTTGTCACGACAAGCCCGTCGGCCGTCTCGATCGGGTTCAGCGCGATTTCAGCCCGAAATGTAGTGCCATCTTTTCTCCGCCCGTGGAGCTCCAGACCCGACACCATTGGCCGGCCCCTGGGGGAGGTGTGGTAGCGCTGGCGCAATTCGCGATGCTTGTCACGATGCTCTTCCGGAATGAGCACCTCGATAGGCTCACCCACCAACTCGTCCTGCTCATAGCCGAACATCTCCCCTGCCAGCTTGTTGATAAGCCGTATCCGACCCTCGTGATCGGTAATAATCGTGGCATCGGCCGATGTATTCAGGATTTCACTGACAATATCGGCGGACAAAGGGATTCTATTCATTGGATCTTTGGTCAACGGCTTCTGATTCTCGGATTATAGTCACACAAAGCGGCGAATCTGGACATTTATCGCCCGGCTACGTAAATACGTATCCTCACCTATACGTATATTAGAAGTTGCTTGATAGCCTGCCCCGTCTGTACGAGGCTATACTGCCGCGCATCCAGATATTCCAAAAAACCAAACAGGGGTCCCAAAGTTGGACACAGCAGCTTCCTATAATGACAAGGTAGTGCGCCAGTTCTCGATCATGGTCGTGGTCTGGGGCATTGTCGGCATGCTTGTCGGCGTTCTTATTGCCGCGCAGCTGATTTGGCCGGCACTCAATTTCGACCTGCCGTTCCTGACATACAGCCGTCTGCGACCATTGCACACCAACGCGGTGATATTCGCATTCGGCGGCTCGGCGCTATTCGCGACGTCCTATTATGTCGTGCAACGCACCTGTCACGTGCGGCTCGCATTTGACAAGCTTGCCGCATTTACGTTCTGGGGATGGCAGCTGATCATTGTGCTCGCAGCCATTACGCTGCCGCTGGGCATCACGCAGAGCAAGGAATACGCCGAACTCGAATGGCCGATCGACCTGCTGATCGCGGCCGTCTGGGTCGCTTACGCGATCGTGTTCTTCGCTACCATTGCGAAGCGTCGCATCAAGCACATCTACGTGGCGAACTGGTTCTACGGCGCCTTCATTATCACCGTTGCGGTGCTGCATATCTTCAACAACCTGGCCGTGCCGGTCACGCTGACCAAGTCGTATATTATCTACACGGGTGTTGTCGATGCGATGATGCAGTGGTGGTATGGCCACAATGCCGTGGGCTTTTTCCTGACGGCAGGCTTCCTTGGCATGATGTACTACTTCGTGCCGAAGCAGGCTGGTCGCCCGGTTTACTCGTATCGCCTGTCGGTCGTGCATTTTTGGTCGCTGATCGCAGTCTACATGTGGGCAGGCCCCCATCACCTGCATTACACCTCGCTTCCCGACTGGGCACAGACACTCGGCATGGTGTTCTCAATCATCCTGCTTGCTCCGAGCTGGGGCGGCATGATCAACGGCATCATGACGCTGTCGGGCGCCTGGCATAAGCTGCGCTCGGACCCGGTCCTCAAGTTCATGATCGTCGCGCTGTCGTTTTATGGCATGTCGACCTTCGAAGGTCCGATGATGTCGATCAAGACGGTCAACGCGCTGTCTCACTACACCAACTGGACAATTGGCCACGTACATTCCGGTGCGCTGGGCTGGGTTGCCATGATGACGATCGGATCGATCTACTCGTTGCTGCCACGCCTGTACAACCGTGAAGGGATGTACTCGACCAAGCTCATCGACGTGCACTTCTGGACATCAACGATCGGTGTCGTGCTCTACGCAGTCTCCATGTGGATCGCCGGTGTGACCGAAGGCCTGATGTGGCGCGCCGTGAATTCTGACGGCACGCTGACATATTCCTTCGTCGAATCGCTCAAGGCAGTCGAGCCATACCATTACTTCCGACTGCTTGGTGGCCTGTTGTTCTTCTCGGGCATGCTCATCATGGCTTACAACGTCTGGAAGACCGTAAGCGAAAAGAAACCGGAACCCGTTGCGGTTCTGGACCCGGCGTAACAGGAGAGGAACAGCTATGCGCCACGATACTATTGAAAAAAGCCTTAACCTGATGATGGTGCTGATCGTTGTTGCGATCAGTATCGGCGGACTGGTTGAGATCGTTCCTCTGATGATGAGCTCCGATGCAACCGAGCCCGACGAAGGCATCGAGGTCTACAGCCCGCTGCGCCTCGCCGGGCGCGACGTCTATGTTCGAGAAGGCTGCTACAACTGCCATTCGCAGATGATTCGTCCATTCCGTTCGGAGACCGAGCGTTACGGTCCGTTTACGACCGCGGGCGAAACAGTCTACGACCGTCCGTTCCAGTTCGGTTCCAAGCGCACCGGCCCGGACCTCGCGCGCGTCGGTGGTCGCTATTCGGACGAATGGCATCGCCTGCACCTAATGGATCCTCGCGCACTCGTGCCGGAGTCCAACATGCCGTCCTATAGCTGGCTTGCAGAGCGTGAAGTCGACGGTGAACTGGTTACAGCCAAGCTTGAGGTTCTGCAACTGCTCGGTGATCCCTACACCGATGAGCAGATCGCAGCCGCCGCTGGCGAAGTCGCCGGCAGGACTGAACTCGATGCCATCGTTGCGTACCTTCAGGGTCTGGGTACGAACCGGCGAAATCGCAGGTAATCGCGAATGGACATCAATGACTTTCGCGGCATCCTGACGGCCATCATATTCTTTGCCTTTGTCGGTATTTGGGTATGGGCCTGGAGCAGTCGCCGCAAGAAAGATTTCGAGGCTTCCGCAGCATTGCCGCTGGAAGAAGACCAAATATTAACAATTGATAAGCGGGAGAACGTCTGATGCCTGCATTCTGGCACTGGTTCATTGCTGGCGGCACGATTCTATTCGTCATCTGGTGCATCTGGCTGATTAGCTGGTCATCCAAGCAGGGACCGGCAAATGTCGCCGATGATGAAGTCGTTGGCCACAAGTGGGATGGCGACCTCGAGGAGTGGAATAACCCCGCTCCGAAGTGGTGGCTCTACCTCTATTTCATCACGATCGCGTGGGCCATTGGTTACCTGGTCGCGTTCCCGGGCCTTGGCAGTTATGAAGGCATGCTCGGCTGGTCGCAACAAGGCCAGTATGAAGCCGAGATGCAGGCGGCTGCGGAAAACTACGAGCCGATCTACGAGAAGTTCGCCGCCATGGACTTCGTGGAGCTGTCGCAGAACCCGGAAGCTCAGGCGCTCGGCAAGAGCCTGTATGCAAGCTACTGCACGACTTGCCACGGCTCCGATGCACGGGGTGCTCCCGGTTATCCGAACCTGACCGACAACGACTGGCTCTGGGGCAACTCGGAGGCCGAGTTGTACACCACCATCTACAATGGCCGTAACGCGGTAATGCCAGTGCTGGCGCCAGCGCTTGGCGGTGACGAAGGCGTCGCCAACATGGCCAAGTACGTGAAGAGCCTGAGCGGCGGCGAAGCCGATGCTGGCGCGATGAGCGCGCAGCCGATGTTTGCAGCGCTCTGCAGTGCATGCCACGGCATGGACGGAAAGGGCAACAAGATCTTCGGCGCACCCAACCTGACGGACGATATCTGGCTCTATGGCGGCTCTCTCGAGACGATCCAGGAGACGATACTGAAAGGTCGTGGCGGCGTCATGCCGGCACACGGTGATATGTTCGGCGAAAATCGGACCAAGATTCTCGCGGCGTACATTTATAGCCTGTCGCAGTAGTGGTTAACGAAGAATACCGCGGAACCCAACAATGGAGCCGCGACAAGCAAGCGGTCTTTGCGGTCGTGTGGATTTCGTTCCTCACGGCCGCCATGGGCACCATGGTGTTCTTCGCATTATTCGACCCGGTCGATCTATCTGGCATATTCGACGAAGACCTCGAAATCGGCCGTGATGCCGGATACGCGGCCGGGTTCTTCTTTTTCTGGTTCCTGTGCGCCTTGTGTTCGGGCGTGACGGCATTTCTCGTGCGTACCGCACCGAAGCGGAACGCCAAGAAACGACAGCGATGAACAAGCCGCAAGGCGCCTCGATGTATGCGAGCGCCGATAAAATTTATCCGCGAGAAATTGGCGGACGCTTCGACAAGCTCAGTCGCCTGGCAACTATAGTGTTGTTGGGCCTGTTCTATACCATCCCCTGGCTAAACTGGGACGAGCGTCAGGCCGTGCTGTTCGATCTTCCGGCACGCAAATTCCATCTGCTCGGATTGACGCTGTGGCCGCAGGATTTCCCGTACCTGGCCATGCTGCTGATGATTGCGGCGTTCGCGCTGTTCTTCTTCACTGCCCTCGCCGGACGCCTCTTTTGCGGCTTTGCCTGTCCGCAAACCGTGTGGACCGAAGTCTTCATCTGGATGGAGCAGTGGACCGAGGGCAAACGTGCCCAACGCATCAAGCTCGACAAAGCGCCATGGTCATGGAACAAGCTGCGACGTAAGGGCTCGAAGCAGATCCTGTGGATCACGTTTTCCATGTGGACAGGCTTTACGTTTGTCGGTTATTTCACACCGATAAGGGAATTAGGCGCCGATTTCATGGCACTGAATGTCGGTGGCTGGACGCTCTTCTGGGGCATCTTCTACGGCTTTGCCACTTACGGCAACGCAGGCTACATGCGCGAGCAGGTCTGCAAATACATGTGCCCCTATGCGCGCTTCCAAAGTGCGATGTTCGACAAGGACACACTGATCATCTCCTACGACGAGGAACGGGGTGAACCGCGTGGTGGACGCAAACGCTCCGTCGATCCTCGTGAGGCAGGTCTTGGCGACTGCATCGACTGCCAGCTCTGCGTGCAGGTTTGCCCGACAGGAATTGATATTCGCGAAGGGCTTCAATATGAGTGTATTGCCTGTGCTGCCTGTATCGACGCCTGCGACTCGATCATGGACAAGATGGACTACCCGCGAGGACTGGTTCGTTACACGACCGAGAACGCGCTGCACCACAAGAAAACGCATGTCCTGCGCCCGCGCATGCTGGTCTACGCTACCCTGCTTTTGATTCTCATCACCGGACTCATGACATCCATCGCGATGCGCACGCCGGTTATTCTCGATGTCATTCGTGACCGCAATACGCTGTATCGCGAGTTGCCGGATAGCATGGTCGAAAATATTTATACGCTCAAGATCATCAACCAGGATGAGCGCCCCAGAAGTTTCAGCCTCAGTGTCGAAGGTATCGACGGGATTACGCTGGATGGAGTAGACGACGTGATCAACGTTGACGGGGGTGGCGTCCTGTCGCTGCCTGTTCGGGTGCGCGCCCACCAAGACGACGCCTATGGCATTATGACAATCCATTTCAGTGTTACGGCAGTCGATGACGAGGGCGTATCCGTCATTGAAGACAGTCGCTTCCTCGGCCCGACGCCCTGAGTCACAACATGGATCGCGAAGACACCAAGCCCTGGTACCGGCAGTTCTGGCCGTGGTTCATCATCGCCCTGCCCGCCTCTGCAGTAGTGGCCGGGTTGACTACGGTATGGATCGCAATGCAAACCACGGACTCCCTGGTGGTAAAATCCGAGGACGGCGTCAGAAATGCGGCGGACCGCCGAATTTCAGCCGAGCGCCTGGCCTCCGAAATGAACCTCGCTGCCCTTGTCGAAATCGATCCGGACACCGGTGTCGTGTCGGTGGTCATTCGCTCTGGCGATCTAAGCGAATTTCCCGCGACCCTCGAACTCGAGTTCTCGCATCCTGCATTCGCCGACCGAGATCAACTACTCACTCTGAACCGCGCAATGCCCGACGCATCCGGCAACCCTGTCTGGGTCGGCCACTTCTCGACGATTCCAAACGAGCGTTATTACGCGGTGCTCAAGGCTGGCGATGTGTGGCGCCTGTCGGCTGAATGGCAGGGCGAAACCAGCCTGACGCTGCGCCCTGGTGGCGTTGGCGGCGATGACGGACGATAAGAACCACAAGACCTGTTTTCACTGCGCATTGCCGGTCCCGACAGGCTGCGAACTCACCGTACAAATAGACGAAGAGCAGAGACCCGTTTGTTGCCCGGGCTGTAAAGCCGTTGCCGAACTGATTCGCGATACGGGACTGACTCGCTACTACGACCTGCGTGACGCGCCCGAGCCCGGCGTCGGACGTCCTCCTGAAGAAGCCGCTGAGTGGCGCGTATTCGACAGTCCCGAAATGCTCGACGCCTTCACTGAGTCGCACGACAATATGCGCGAGGCAACAATCTATGTCGGCGGCATGTATTGCTCTGCCTGTAGCTGGCTCATCGAGACAACGCTCGACAAGCAGCCGGGAATCAAATCCGCTGAGGTCAATCCCATCACGCACCGCCTGCGCCTGCGCTTTCCCGCAGAGGACGCAAGCCTGTCAGGTTACCTCGCAACACTGACGGACCTCGGCTATCAACCGCAACCCTTGTCGCCTGAGAGCACGGTTCGTCCGGAGGTTACTGAGCAACGCACCGCCCTGAAGCGTCTTTTGGTTGCCTCGCTGGGCATGATGCAGGTCATGATGTTTGCCGTCGGACTGTACTCGATGGATTTCCAGGGCATCGACCCCGATATGCAGCACTTCCTGCGTCTCGTCAGTTTTTTCGTCACGACACCCGTCGTTTTTTACGCGGCCAGGCCGTTTTTTACTAGCGCATGGCGCGGCGTGGTTGGGCGCAAGCCCGGCATGGACCTGCCGGTTTCGATCGCCGTAGGTTCAGCGTACATCGCGTCGGTGTACGCAACGTTTACGCGCGGCGAGGCCGTCTGGTTCGACTCGGTCACGATGTTCGTGTTTTTCCTGACGCTGGGCCGCTTCCTCGAGATGCGAGCCCGACATCGTTCGATCGACCGAAGCGCCGCGCTGTCTTCCCTGTTACCAAACACGGCGACTCGCATCGATGGCGAGGCGCATGTCGTCGTACCGGTCAGTCAGTTGACCAGGGGCGATCGTGTCCTGATCCGAGCCGGAGAACCGATTCCGGCCGACGGCATTCTTGCGACCGGAACCACCAGTATCGATGAAGCATTACTCACGGGCGAAGCCAGGCCGCAGACAAAAGTCGTGGGTGACGAACTCTCTGCAGGCAGCATTAATCTCGACAGCATGATCGAAATGAGCGTGACCTCGACAGGAAGCGATACAACACTGGGCACCATTAGCCGGCTGAGCGAACGAGCACGATATGCGCGACCGGCATTTGTCACCTTGGCAGACAAGATTGCGAGCTACATTGTCGTTGCCTTGCTCGTCGTGGCGACGGGTGTCGCGACGTTCTGGTATTTCGCGGATCCTGATCGGGCGTTTGTGATCACCTTATCCGTCCTCGTCGTTACCTGCCCGTGCGCCCTGGCACTGGCTACTCCTGCGGCATTTGCCGCCGCTGGCAGCCGCCTGTCGCAGCTCCGCCTGCTGGTAACCAACGGCAATGCAATCGAAGCGCTTTCGCGCGCGACGCTTGCAGTTTTCGACAAGACAGGCACGTTGACCATGGGCATGCCACGCATCACTGCCGTGTTTGTCACTGACAATGCCTGGACCGAGAAAGACTCCCGCGTTATTGCCGCTGCTCTTGAGCACGCATCAACCCATCCGCTGGCACGCGCGTTTGCAGTGCCCGATGACTTACCCGCTGTTACCTCACATGACATCGTCGTCGGCCAGGGCGTCAGCGGCATGATAGATGGCCGCGAGTGGCGTCTTGGCAACGCAGCGTTCGTTGGTGGCGCCGCAGCTGAAGACAGCACTGCAACGCATGTATTCCTTGGCGTCGACGGCAACGTCGTCGCATGGTTTGAACTCGAGGACGAGGTGCGACCCGATGCGGGCCAGACGCTCGACACGGTTCGGCAGCTCGGCATCGCTACCGCACTGGTCAGCGGCGACAATCGTGTTGCCGTTGAGTCCGTCGCTGCCCAACTGGCTATCAACGACGTCCATTACGAATGCACGCCCGAGGACAAGCTCGCAATCATCGAGGCGGCGCAGAAACGCGGCGAAACGGTTGTAATGATCGGCGATGGGATAAACGATGCACCCGTGCTCGCTGGTGCCGATACGTCCATCGCTCCAGCGCATGGTGCCCTGCTGGCGCAAACGAGCGCCGACATCATCATGCTCGGAGATTCGCTTTCGCCCCTGACCACTGCCGTCGAGATGTCACGCAAAACGATGCGCATCGTGCGCCAAAACCTGGCGTGGGCAATCGTATACAATGCGCTGGCGTTACCGCTTGCCGCAGCAGGCTACGTCCCCCCATGGGCAGCAGCCATCGGCATGAGTGCCAGCTCACTGATCGTCGTACTCAATGCCCTGCGCCTCAACCGGTTCGAATAAGCCATGTCCATACTCTACGTCCTGATTCCACTCGCCTTGCTCTTGCTCGCTGGTGCCGTCTGGGTATTTTTCTGGGCGGTAGGAAGCGGTCAGTTCGACGATCTTGACACGCCAGCCATGCGCATCGTGATGGATGACGACACCAAGCCAGATGAGGAAGACAAGCCGTGAACGAGCTTTGGCCAGTACTGACGGCATCGTTTGTCACCGGATTCCTGGGAAGCGCACATTGCTTCGGCATGTGTGGTGGCATCTCCGGGCTATTTGCCGTCAACGCCAGCGTCGCATCGCTGCGTGCGCAATTTCCAAAGGCGATTGCCTATAACCTTGGACGCATCCTGACCTACGCGATCATTGGTGCAGGCGTCGCAGTTCTGGGCAAGTCCGCTGTGGCCTCCATCCCCGCACTGATGGCGCCAATCCGGTTGGCGAGCGGCGCACTTATTATTTTCGTCGGCCTGCAACTCGCTTTTGGCTGGCGCATCCTCGCGCCCCTCGAAAATGCCGGCGCGCGCCTCTGGAAACGCATTGCGCCTGCGGCAAAAAGCCTGGTACCCGTCAATACGATACCGCAGGCATTTGGCCTCGGGCTGATCTGGGGCTGGCTGCCCTGCGGACTGGTCTACAGCGTGTTGTTGCTGGCAGCCACGACGGCAGAACCGGCCGGGGGCGGACTGGTGATGATCGCATTTGGTCTGGGTACAATGCCCGCTATGGTTGCGACCGGGGTCAGTGCGTCAAAGCTTGCTCAATTCATGAGTGGCAAGCGCATGGGGGCCGGATTACTGATTGTCCTTCTCGGCCTCGCAACAATTGCGATGCCCGTGATGAAACTGACCGGAGCCCAGGGCCACTCGGGCCACGATGAACACAACATGTCGAGTCAGACAATGGAGAGCTAGATGGCGGGAGTCGAAGGGCGTGTAGCTCTGATCACTGGAGCAGGCCGGGGTATAGGACGAGCAACTGCAGAAACGCTCGCATCGCGAGGTGCTCGCGTCATGTGCGTCGCACGAAGTGAGCAGGAACTGGCAGATACGGGGCTCGACTATGCGGTGGCCGACCTCGGAACTGTTGAGGGCTGCACGAAGGCGGTCGCAGAGACTGAAGAACGTTTGGGTCCGATCGAGATTCTCATCTGCAATCACGGTCTGGGCTCTGCGCATGAGCGTGTTATCTGGGAGCAGGGCCCGGAGGTCTGGGACGAGATGATGCGCATCAATCTCGACGGACCGTATCACTTGTCGAGACTCGTCCTGCCGCAGATGATCGATCGCGGCTACGGTCGTATCGTGTACACCAGTTCGACTGCGGGCCTGGTCGCCGAATACGCCGGGAGCGCCTACAGCAGCTCGAAGAGCGGACTACTTGGACTGATGCGGTCGGTTGCCCAGGATGCCGGCCCGCATGGGATAACATCGAATGCCGTCCTGCCCGGCTGGGTGAAGACCGAAATGGCTGACCGCTCAGCGCAGGCCGACGCGAAAGAGCGCGGAATCTCCCCGGAGCAGGTCTGGAAAGAGCGTGCTGCCCTGTATCCTCCAGGCCGCGTCGCCACACCGCAAGAGGTGGCAGAGATGATCGCATTTCTCGCCACTGAGGAAGCCAGCGGCGTCAGCGGAGAAGCTATCCGGGTTTCACTAGGCAGCGTCTGGTAGCGGCTATCCCGCGTATTACGCGGCACGAAATCCGAGTCTCAACCCGGCATGCCGCTGTTGCGGGATGAATAATCTATTTGATCGAGAGAATGAGGTGACATAGTCTGTTCCTCTGTTGATTTAACAAGTCTCATCCGGGGGGATTCAATGACTCATTCAAACGTATGCCGCGGCATGCTTGGCATTCTTGCCGCAACACTAATCACGCCAGTTCTTGCGCAGAATAATGAATTGACGATGATCGATGAGATCGTCGTTACTTCGACGAAGCGCCAATCCACCTTGCAGGAGATACCGGTTGCGGTTTCGGTCGTTCAGGCGGTTGAACTCAAGCGATCACAGGTATCTGATATCAAGGACTTGCAGTTCCTGGTGCCTTCGCTGCGAATCACTCAGTTGCAGTCGAGTGGTAATACCAACTTCGTTATCCGGGGATTCGGCAATGGCGCGAACAACGCCGGCATCGAACCGTCGGTAGGTGTGTTCATCGACGGCGTGTATCGTTCACGCTCCGCGTCGGCACTTAACGACTTACCGAACCTGGAGCGCATCGAGGTGCTGCGCGGACCGCAAAGCACGCTGTTCGGCAAAAACGCGTCAGCAGGTGTAATCAGTATCGTGACCGCGAAACCGAGTCTGGATGAATTTGGTGGCTCGGCAACTCTGACCGTTGGCGACTACGACCAGATGATCGTCAAAGGCGATATCTCAGGCCCGCTGTCCGACACGGTTGCCTTCGGCCTCTCGGGCAGCTACAACCAGCGTGACGGCTACTACGAGAATCTCGCCGGCGGCGACGCGCTGGGCGAACTGAATCGTTACGGCGTGCGCGGCGAGCTATATTTCCTCCCGTCCGACGACCTGGAGGTGCGGCTGATCGCGGATTACGACGATTTCGACGAGGCTTGCTGCGGCGTCGCGAATCTGCTCAACGGTCCAACCGGCGCAGCGGTTTTCGCGCTCGGTGGCGCCCTGGTACCCGAACAGCCATTCGCCTATGAGGGCTATTACGATTTCACGCCGGTCAATAAATTCCAGACCGACGGCGTATCGCTACAGATAGACTACGACATCAACGACGCAGTGAAGCTGACGTCAATCACAGCTTTGCGCAATCTTGACCGCTCTGACAATGTCGACGTGGACTTCACAAGTGCGCCGCTGCTCGACAATGAAACAGCCAATCGCACCGATTACGAGATCAAGACGTTCACCCAAGAGCTGCGGCTAAGCGGATCAACGGATAACATGGGATGGATGGTCGGCGGTTACTTCTTCGATGAAGAGGTCGAGCAATTCACGGGGCTGCTCTACGGCCCGGCTTTTCGTCCTTACGCCGATCTTTTGTCGGGTGGCGTGCCAGGCGACTCGCCGTTATGGGATCTCGAGGCACTTTATGGCTATCCACCGGGTACATTCCAGGGTGCTGGCCAGGGTCTCGTCGAATTGTCTACTATGGATAATCAGGCGTTCTCGATTTTCGGTCAGATTGATATTGATCTAGGTGACCGAGCAACGCTGACGCTGGGCGCCAATTACACCGAGGATGAAAAGGAGGTCACCTTCGATTCGACCGGCACCGACGTTTTTTCAAACACTGATCTAAACAATGATTTGACGGTATTTGGTTTGCCGTTGCCCACGGTGTTATTCGGACAGGCATTTGAAGAGATCACGGAATTGCCGCCTACTCCGGAAAACATTGCGTTCATCGAATCAGTTGCGCCAGGCACCTCAGCAGCTATTAGTGCCGGTGTTGCATCATCCATTAGCAGCCTGCAAGCTTTGCAGTTCCTGCGGCCAAACGTCGACTTCCCAAACGCCGTGGAACCCGGGACTTCGAAGGACGACGATCTAACCTGGACGGTACGTCTCGCGTTCGATATCACGGCTGACATGAATGTCTACGCGAGCGCTGGAACAGGTTTCAAGGCCAGTTCGTGGAACCTGTCGCGCGACTCGCGTCCGTTCCCGGAAGACCAGGCAGCTATCGAGGCTGCGGGCCTTAGCGTACCGAACCTGTTCTATACGACGCGCTTCGCGAAGCCTGAGGAGTCTACCGTTTATGAGCTCGGCATGAAGGCCAGATGGGATACGGTCGCGGTGAACCTCGCAATCTTCGACCAGGAGATCGAAAACTTCCAGTCGAACATCTTCACGGGTACCGGCTTCAACCTGAATAACGCTGGCAAGCAGTCGACGCAGGGCGTAGAAGTCGATATTCGCTGGGTACCGACTGAATCATTCGAAGGTACGTTCGCTGCGACGTTTTTGGATCCCAAGTACGACTCATTTGAGGATGCCGAGGGCTTCATATTCAATTCTGATACTGGCCTCTACGAAAGTGTGACGGTTGATCTCAGCGGCACACAGGTGCCGGGCATTCATGAAGTCAGCATAACCACTACCGGAACCTACAATTTCGAACTCGGCAATGCCCAGGGTTTTGCTCGTGTCGAGTACATCTATGAAGACGAGGTCCAGGTTATCGAGAATACGCCGGCGAGCGTTGCCTCCCGCGAAGTCAGCACGGTTAACGCAAGCCTCGGTTTGGCATGGGACAACGGCTTCGAGGCGATGCTCTGGGGCCGCAACATCAATAATGACGAGTACCTGTTGAGTGCTTTCCCGGCAGTCGCGCAGGCCGGCAGTTACTCGGGTTACCCGAATCAGCCACGTACGTATGGCATCACGATACGCAAGTATTTCGAGTAGGCTGGCGTAGTCTGGCAAAAAAAATGGGCCCAATCGGGCCCATTTTTTTTGCTTGGGATAAAGCAATCTACTCCGCCGGCTGACGCTCCACCGTAATCGCGACGGCCTCGGTAGTCGTGATTACAACCAGGTCGCCAACTTCAGCGCGCCTCAGGTTATCCGGGTTACGAGCCACGAATTCTTCGACCACACCATCGGGTCCCGCCAACTTGAAGGTATTCGCGTCCAGGTTGATTTCCACAACCTTGGCTACCACAACCGAAGAGTCCATTGCCGCAACTCCAGGCATCGCGCCTTCTTCGGCACGGCCCACGGCAGCTATTTGTGCCGCATCAGTTCCCATGCCATCGTCGGCCACAACCTGAATTGACAGGGATTCAACATACTCGGCAACGAGAACATCACCGACTTGTACCTGGGGCAAATTGCGTGCCTCTTCACTGGCGGTAAACGTGATTTCCTCGCCATCAGGTTTGCGGACAGTGACAACCCGGGTTTCGTGATCGATAGCCTCTACGACTGCGGAGATGGTCCTGGATTGGCTGGCAAAAAGTGACGGTTTTTCCATCGCAACGTCTTCAGATGCCGAGGCGGCCTCTTCATTCGGAGTCGCGGCAAAAGCGGTCATCGAGAAAAACGCCGCAATGGGCAGGTACTTGAAATACTTCATTATTGGAGTCCTAAGGCTGAATTGGATGAATCTTGCGAATAGCATTCTATGCGGGTAATGCGCTCATGGACAGGCAATATTGGAAACTCCGGCAGAAAAGCGGAAGGCGGCCAGCTGTAATCTCTCAGCAGGTTGATCACATCTTGTGTCAACTAGCTGGGATTCGGCACGTGGAGCACAGCGGACAACACACCCTCACACGCCTGCGGCTATAGATTCGGGTATGTTGTCCACTGCGCTCCTTCAAGTGCATCACAGGTTCGTGAACCGACCCCATGCCGTGATCAAGACGGGGCGGGACAGGCAGCCGAATCTATAGCCGAGCTGGCAGTTCGATAAAAATACGTGGCGAGGACGGAACTCGCGAGGCGTGTTCGGCTGCCTGTCCC
>Ga0316191_10000771_pt1 | contig 21417 bp, 21 predicted proteins | sample Eddworburr2cm_MG_FD_204928 | JGI IMG/M metagenome (GOLD analysis project Ga0316191, IMG submission 204928) | Coastal sediment microbial communities from Maine, United States - Eddy worm burrow 2 cm | ecosystem: Environmental > Aquatic > Marine > Coastal > Sediment | place: USA: Maine... | reverse complement strand
CTTGAACGAGGTAATCCACATCCGTTTGTTGTCTATGATTTTTGCAACGTCATCCAGCACGTGAACGGTAAGAGATGAGTCCGTTTTCAGTTGATTGAGTATCTTGATTTTGTTGTTAAGATCCAGCCGCCTTTTTTCCAGATCGGCAATTTCCTGAATCACCTTATCGAACGATTTTTTCTCGTTGGTTTTAGCGACGATGTCCTGGTTTAGCTCGGTTATCTTGGCAGCAAGCAAACCACCAGTGACACCCAGTAGAGCGAGAACAACACAGAAAATCAGGAAAAAAACCAGTAGCTGGTTTCGAGCCTTGGCTATTTTCTGTAATTGCCGTATAGGAAGCAGATTAATTCTGAGCATAAATCACCAGATTCGAAAATTTCCTATATTGCCGAAGGCCTGATAGCAATACCTGATGCTATGGCCATTTCCGGCCCGATCAATTGCAAATACTCGGGATCGATTTTTCGTTTACTTGATTTCATGTTGGTAAATGGATTGAACCTCTCTACCTCGATGCCGGTTTCCTGGTTTAAGTATTCGGTGAGTCCAGCCACTTTCGATCCACCTCCGCTGAGCACAAGTCTGGTTAGTGGTGCATCTGGGAAGTTTGAGTGGTAAAGGTCTATGGCTTTTTTTATTTCCAAGATCCACTGCGTGCACACAGATGAGAAAATTTCCTCCAACTCATTTGCTTTATCAGCAGCCGGATCGACCCCTAATTTTAGTGCTTCCGCTTCCTCGAACTCAAGGTCAAATTGCCCCATAATGCGCTCTGTCAACTGGCGGCTGCCTACTACAATGTCCCTGGCAACCACCGACATTCCCTTGGAGATAATATTTATGTTCATCTTGGAAGCACCGATGTCTATCAGGGCCACATTTTCGCTCTTTGGGGTGTTGTATTCGTAAGTGTTTTCAAGTGCGAAGCCATCGATATCGACAATGGTTGCCTGCAGGCCGATACTCTCGAGCATGCTCAGATAGTCATCAACAATCTCTTTTTTGGCGGCGACAAGCATCACATCGGTACGCTCGTAGCCATCCTTGTTTGTCTTCAAGTCCTGGAAATCAAGATAGACGTCCTGGATATCGAATGGAATGTATTGCTCGGCCTCAGCCATGATATGGTCTTCCATTTCCTTTTCGCTCATCACGGCCAAATTGACTTTCTTGACGATGACCGAGTAGCCGGAGATAGAAATACCAACCTTTTTGTGCTTGATTTTCAGGTTTTTGAAGAGATTTGAAATGGCTGAAGCAACAACCTCGGGCTCGACGAGAGCACCGTCATCGACCGCTCCCTCTGGGAGAATTGCGCTGCCGATAGTTAGGATAGAATAAGCTTTATCGGTGCGCTTGAGCTGGCAAATCTTAACAGAATGCGAGCCGATATCTACGCCAACAACTAGTTGCGATGAGGAGAACATAGTCTTTGCATTAGCAGTTGTGAAATATCAAATTCCATTTGTCGTTAAGGAATGGCCGGTAAAGCGATACCATTCCATGTTAGATTACATTTAGGACATAAAAAAAATGCTTTGTCAAGGAAAAGCAATAAAAATATTCAATTTTTTTTCTATTTTAAACAAGTATTTAATCGGATTAGTATAAATTTTTATACCAGTTTTGCGCCATATATGGTTGTTGGAATCCAGCCTCCCTCTGCATGTAGTGTATATCTCTAGGTTCTTGTTTATCAAGGAAAAAAAACAGAAACAGTCAGCGCCCGTCAAACGATCTTGTAATATGCAGGGATTTAAAGTAGCTTTGCCTCACTTGGCAAACCTCCAGGTTTGTATAAACTTGTTATTCTGGCGCTTTATTTAGATAGAGGATCGCGTAGTGGAGTCAATCAAGAAGAAAAAATCTGTGGTTAGGGAGTATGCCGAGGCTATCGCCATAGCCATATTGCTTGCTCTTTTTATAAGGACGTTCGTGGTCCAGGCCTTTAAAATTCCTTCGGGGTCCATGCTGCCAACCCTGTTGATCGGTGATCATCTGCTGGTCAATAAGTTCATTTATGGCATTCGAGTACCCTTTAGCGGAAAGGTGTTGGTACCACTCAAAGATCCGAAATCGGGTGATATTATTGTCTTTAAATTTCCCAAGGACCGTTCCATCGACTACATTAAACGGGTGGTGGGCATCCCGGGCGACAAGATAGAGGTAAAGAACAAAAAGGTCTACCGAAACGGTAAATTGGCAGAAGACCCCTTTGCCCACTTTACCTCCACCACAATATTGCCGGGATCGGTTAGCCCCAAGGACAATTTCGGTCCGATCACCGTACCGGAAGGAAAATATTTCGTCATGGGTGATAACCGTGACAACAGTTCTGACAGCCGCTTCTGGGGGTTTGTCGAAACAAACGATGTCCTGGGTAAAGCAATGATAATCTACTGGTCGTGGGATATCGACAAACCGCTCTTATCCGTAGATCGTTTTAGCTCCATTCGCTGGGGCCGGCTGGCGGATATAATCCATTGATCCGCTGTCAGCAAATGGCCAAAGCGGTGCTACCCTTCGAGTCTGACAGGCAGTGATCTGACTATCTCTATTGACACCGGTGTGACCTCGGCCTGATAAGCGAGGATCTCAACTCCCTTGAGCTGCGCCTCGACAAGGGTGTCAGCGTAGACAGAATCGATGGCTGCTGCAGGTGAAAAACCGTTGCAGTCGAGACGCTGTACCAGAAAGAAAATTACGCCTCTGTGTCCCAGGTTTACCAGCCGGGCTAGTTCCCTGAGATGCTTGGTTCCCCTTGCTGTCACGGCATCGGGAAAAAGGGCCCATCCATTTTCTGCCAGTGAGCAGTTTTTGACCTCGATATAGGTCTGTTTCTCACCTCCTTCAAGCAGCAGATCGAGACGGCTTTCTGCCGAAGTTTTTACTTCTCTTCTGATCGATTCAAAATGATTCAATTCTTTTATTTGTTTGTTTTCTATGGCCTCGGCTACGATCCGGTTGGTCCTTGAAGTGTTGACCCCTATCCAGGTTTTGCCGTTGTGGACCATCTCCAGGGTGTGCGGGTATTTTCTTTTGGGATTATCAGAGCGAGAATAGCAGACCAGACTACCCGGTTCCGAGCAGGCCAGCATCGAGCCAGAGTTGGGACAATGAACGGTTATTCTGCTGCTGTCGGGCAACTTTATATCGGCTAAAAAGCGCTTGTATCTTTTGATCAGGGTGCCCTGTTTCAGGGGCCGGGAAAAGTGCATAATTCTCTCTGGAGTTTTGCAGGTTCAGGTGCTATTAATAAGGTATCTCGATGTGGTAAATAAGCACAATTTTTGAGTTTGGCGATGCCCTCGAAACTAACGTGCATAGGCGGCCTTAGTCTGACTTAGTCTGACGAACCGAACCGCTCAACCGCAAAATAACAGGATGGGAGAACACCTGCCATGAAATTAGGGATCAATGGTCTGGGTCGTATCGGCAAACTGTCGCTGTGGCACCATGTGTCTCGTAAACATTTTTCAGAGTTGATCGTAAATATAGGCAGGGACGTCGGTTCGGGGCTGGAGGACCTTGCCGCAGCGATCGAGCGAGACTCGACCTACGGGAGTTTGGGATCGTATCTATACGGCCACACCGGCGGCCGGGTGATCGAGGAACTTGACGACGCAGCTGGAACCTTTCTGGCCGCAGGGGTGCCGATCAGGATTCTCAGAGAGAGCAGAAATCCAAAAGAAATAGATTGGCGCGAAAACGGGGTAACGCTGGTGGTGGACTCAACTGGTGCATTTACGGATCCGACTGCCGATGCCGATAGCGGACGGGGAGCTCTGCGCGGTCATCTCGAGGCCGGGGCTGTCAAAACGATTCTGTCTGCACCATTCAAGATTAAGTCGAAGGGATTGGAAATGCCCGTTGATGCAGTTACCACGATTATGGGAATAAACGACGATGATTACAATCCGGATCGGCATACCCTTATATCGGCCGCATCGTGCACTACTACCTGTCTGTCCTACATGGTCAAGCCGCTGATCGAAAGCATTGGCGAGGACAACCTGCTCAGTGCTTCGATGGTAACCGTGCACGCCGCAACAGGAAGCCAGCAGGTTCTGGACAGATTACCAGGGGCTGGTGCTGGCGATCTGAGAAAAAACCGATCGATCCTCAACAACATTATTCTTACCACCACAGGTGCTGCCAAAGCCCTGGGGCTGGTCATTCCTGAGATGAAGAATATCGGTTTTATCGCTGAATCGGTGAGGATCCCCACCTCTACCGGCTCACTTATAATCCTGGTCATTAATATTCAGGATGAGCCGGGCAATCCCACCAAAAGAGACTTCATCAATACCATCTACCGCGACTATGCTGAGCTCAGCCCATATCTTAAATACAGTGAAAACCAGAATGTCTCTTCAGATATAATTGGTGTCCCGCAGGCTGCGGCCATAATAGAGGGTACCGAGACCCATACCAGAACAGCTTCAATTTTCGTCAATCTTGCCAAAACCGGAGCCACCGATCTCTCCGAGGCAAGTTCCATCCTCGAAGTTCCCGTTACCCAGGCGGTTATTTACGGGTGGTATGACAACGAACTTGGCAGCTATACCAATATGCTCGGTGATCTGACGGTGAAAGTTGCAGAAACCATGGTCTGATTGCATCACTGTCCGGCCGATGGTCGGCAGAGATATCGAAATCGTTGTCATTCTCGAAAAGCAATCACCCTCGCCCTGGGGCAGATCCCTCATTGTAGATGAACTGAACCGTGACCATTGTTTCACCCTGGTCGCTGTTGTCGCTGACGAGGTGGTTGGTTGGTGCTGCTCAAGGTACGTTCAGGACGAGGCAGAGTTGCTGAAAATCAGTGTAGCTGAAAGCTGGAGACGTCGTTCTGTTGCCAAGCTCATGTTGGCTGCACTTGAGGAGCGATTGAGGGCTGTTGCAGTGCTTACCTTATACCTGGAAGTCAGATCTGAAAATCTGCCCGCCGTCTCCTTTTATCGACAGGTCGGCTTTACAGTTAACGGAAGGCGCATTAACTATTATAGCCAGCCCAGAGATGATGCAGTGATCTTAAGAAAATCAATTTCGCAGAGTTGAGACGGGTGTCACTACCATGAAAAGCGTTAAAGAGCTTCATTTAGAAAACCGGAAGGTCCTGGTTCGGGTTGACTTCAATGTGCCGATGGATGAGAGGGGCGTGATCACCGATGATGCCCGCATGCGCGAGGCACTGCCAACACTGGAGTATATAAAGAAGCAGAACGGGAAATTGATAATCTGCTCGCATCGAGGACGGCCCAAAGGTGAGAAAAATATAGAGTTCAGCCTCGCCCCAGTGGCCGCACATCTCGAAACAATGCTGGGTTGCCCGGTTCAGATGAGCAGCGACTGCATTGGAGCAGGGGTGGAGGAGCAGGCCGAAAAGCTAGGGCCCGGAGAGGTACTGATGCTGGAAAATCTGCGCTTCCATAAAGGGGAAACCGAAAACGATGCCGCCTTTTCCGCAGCCCTGGCCGGTCTTGCTGAGGTTTACGTCAATGATGCGTTTGCCGTATCCCATCGGGCCCATGCTTCGGTTTCAGGTGTGCCCGAGCGAATTGAATCCAAAGGGGCTGGGTTTCTGCTGCAGAAAGAACTGGATTATTTTAATCAGGCCATGGCCGATCCGGTCAGGCCCCTGGCAGCCATCGTCGGCGGTGCCAAAGTGTCGTCCAAATTGGGTGCACTGGAGAACATGTTGTCCAGGGTCGATAAAATGCTCATCGGCGGGGCAATGGCCAATACCTTTCTGAAGGCTTTGGGGTGCTCAGTGGGGGCATCACTGGTTGAGAATGACCTGCTTGATTCTGCTCGGAATCTCTTGCAGCAGGCCGAAGAACAAGGTGTAAAGCTTTTTCTGCCAGTTGATCTGGTCGTGGCTGAGTCTTTTTCCAACGACGCGGTGGCCAAGCAGGTGACCTGCCTGGAAATACCTGATGGCTGGATGGCCCTGGATATCGGCCCGGCAACCTCGACCTATTTTCAGGAGGCACTTGCCGATGTGAGAACCATTGTCTGGAATGGGCCTATGGGAGCCTTTGAGATGGACAGCTTTGCCCGTGGTACAATGGCACTTTGTCATGCGGTGGCGTCAAGCCATGCGCTGTCGATTACCGGAGGAGGCGACTCGAATGCTGCTGTCAAGAAGGCGGGAGTGTCCGAGAGTATCGGCTATATGTCGACGGGCGGTGGGGCTTTTCTGCAATTGATGGAAGGCAAGACACTCCCTGGAGTAGAGGTACTGAATTAAAACGATTCGGAGATTATCATGACCAGAAAAGCGCTCATGGCTGGAAACTGGAAAATGCATAAGACGACTGAGGAAGCCAGGTTGCTGGCCGAACAGGTTGCAGCTGCCACCCCAAAAGCGGCTGATAGAGAAGTGCTGCTGGCACCACCGTTCACCGCCCTTGGGGCTGTATCTGAGGCGGTTAAAGGAACTGATATAATTGTTGCAGGTCAGAATGTGTGCTGGGAGGAACAGGGTGCATTCACTGGAGAGATTTCTCCCGCGATGCTGAGGGATATGGGTGCAACTGCTTCCATTGTAGGTCATAGCGAGCGGCGGCAGATTTTCATGGAGAGTGACGAAATGATTAATCAACGCCTCCTTGGCGGCCTGGAGCAAGGCTTAACCATGCTGCTTTGCATCGGTGAAACACTTGAGGAGAGGGAGTCCGGCCAGACCCTGGCGGTACTCGAGAGGCAGATTAGGGCAGGACTTGCCGAGGTGTCATCAGCCCTCATGAATCAGGTGGTGATCGCCTATGAGCCGGTCTGGGCCATAGGGACGGGCAGGACCGCTTCAACCGAGCAGGCCCAGGAGGCCCATGCCTTCATAAGGAAGTTGGCGACGGACCTCTATGAAAAAGATATTGCTGATGGTTTGAGAATATTGTATGGTGGATCGGTTAAGCCCGCCAATGTTGATGAACTCATGGCCCAGCCTGATATCGACGGTGCACTGGTGGGAGGAGCGGCTCTGGACGCAGATTCGTTCGGACGTATTATTAATTTTGCCTAAGATCGTTATACACAAATGGAAACCCTGCTGATTATCGTTCACGTAGTTGTCTGCCTGTTCCTGATAGGGATCGTGCTGTTGCAGCACGGCAAGGGAGCAGACATAGGGGCAACCTTCGGAGGATCGAGCCAGTCCCTGTTCGGAACCGAAGGACCGGTGCCGCTGTTGAACAAAGTTACGACATTTTCAGCAGTAGTCTTTATGGTCACCTCCGTTGCTCTGGCCTACATTTCCACGCAGAACGGTTCTGGATCAGTGATGACCGGAACGGCCGTGGAAAAGGCTGCCCAGGAACAGACTAAAGCGGTGGAGCCCACTTTGGTGGTACCGGCCGAGCAGGAATCGACTGGAGCTGCCGACCAGTCGGACAAACAATAGCCGCCCAGAGATGATCAATAGGATGTGCCGAAGTGGTGGAATTGGTAGACACGCTATCTTGAGGGGGTAGTGGCCCACGGCCGTGCGAGTTCGAATCTCGCCTTCGGCACCATTTATATAAAAGGCTTGTAACTTTAAAAAGTTACAAGCCTTTCGTGTTTCCTGGCCGGATCGGAATATAGATCTGGGGGCTGGGATAGACAGAGCTGAAAAAAATGATGAGAGTAGATGTGGACAGCAGGGGCGAAATGAAAAAGCCTGCAACCATCGGGCTGCAGGCTTTGATTTTAACTGGTGCCGAAGAGAAGACTCGAACTTCCACGGGGAAACCCCCACTAGACCCTGAACCTAGCGCGTCTACCAATTCCGCCACTTCGGCATTAGTGTGGTGAATATGCTTTCTGCGCCCGGATTTGTCAAGACTTTCTTGAGCCGCAAAAAGAAAATTAGCGATACTATCTCGTAATGGAACTTTACTGGAATCTCGTTGATATCATCAGCCCTTTTGAGAAGGCCTGCGTCACCATCGGCAACTTCGACGGGGTACATCTCGGCCATCAACAATTATTCGCCGAGGTGGTCAGCAAGGCCAAAGAAACTAAGGGGTGCAGCGTTGTCGTCACCTTCGACCCGCATCCCCTCAGGGTGCTCAGGCCCGACGGGATTCTGCTGATTTCGACCATCGCTCAGAAAATAGAGCAGATCGGCAAAGCAGGCATCGATCATCTCGTTGTAATTCCCTTTGACCGCTCCTTCGCTTCGACTACGGCGGAGCAGTTCGTCCAGGAGATTCTCCTCGATACCATCGGCATGACCGAACTGGTGGTCGGCTATGACTATGCCTTTGGCAAAGGAAGAAGCGGCGATACCGCGTTTCTCAAAGAACAGGGCCGAAAGAGGAATTTTCCGGTTACGGTGGTCGAAGCCTTCTACAAGAATAAAATGCTGGTCAGTTCGACCCAGATAAGGAAACTGGTATGCGAAGGCAGAATGATGGATGCCAGGTCGCTACTGGGGAGGCCATATCAGATCCGGGGCGTTGTCCAGGTCGGCAAGAAAAGGGGCGGCAGCGAGATCGGCTATCCTACCGCAAACCTCAAGGTCAACGAAGAAGATCTGGTGCCCCGCATCGGAGTGTATGCGGTCCAGGTTATCTGCGAAGGTGTGTGCTACGGTGGAGTGTTGAACATCGGCTACAATCCGACTTTCGGAGATCAAAAGCTGGTTGCCGAGACCCATATATTCAACTTCAACAAAGATATCTACGGCAAGCCGATCAAGCTGAATTTATTGAAATTTCTTCGTGATGAAAAAAAGTTTACAGGCATACCTGATCTGGCCGATCAGATCGGCAGAGACGCTACCGAGGCAAAGAAAGTGTTATCTGAAAACAAACAGGATTTGCTGGTTTCCTGCAGCGCAGATCTCGGTGTCCCGGAATAGGGGCGGGAGAAGCTTTGGTTTCTCCGATAGCGCTTGAAAGTATACCCCATATGTCTATAGTGTATGCCGCCCTATGCAGAGAAGAAAATCGAATTTTATTTCTCAATAATTTCAGGAAATGATTCATCAGGATAAAATTTAAGAGGTAACAAAATGTCAGAACAATTGAGTGAAGATCTCGATGCGGTGATAGAGGAGTTGGAAAAAAAGATAGAGGAGCTGCCGGAAAATGTCATGGCTCATCACCACCTAGGCCTGGTTTACATGAAGGCCGGCAGGGTCGATGAGGCAATCGCCTCGCTAAAAACCGCCATAAAGCTTGATCCCCAATCGGTGGAATCGATGATCAATCTCGGGGCTATTTATTTCGGTCAAAACAATCTGGAGAAAGCCGAGGAACTCAACAACAAAGCGGTTTCGGTAAATCCAAAGGCGGCCCAGGCTTTTGCCAATCTTGGCCTGATCAGCCAGCAGAAAAGCGAACTCGACAAGGCGATCGAGCATTACCAGAAAGCTATCAGCATCGACGAGAAGCTGGCAACCGTCTGGATCAATCTCACCTCAGTGTTGACCATGAAAGGGGAGGATGGTCGTGCCCTCGAGGCCGCCAGGAAAGGGCTCGATCTCGATGACACCTCACCGCTTGCCCACAACAACCTGGCAGTGGCACTCTATTTCAGCGAACAGTTCAGCGAAGCGAAGAAGCACATGGGCAGGGCTCAGAGTCTCGGTTATTCGGTTGATCCCAATTTTGTTGCCAGCCTCGACGAGAAACTGAAGTAGAAAGTTCGTCGCTGGGGCGACGCGACCAATGCAAAAGAAACTGATAATAAAACGGCCCTGGTGCCCCTTCTGCGGTCAGGAGGTGGCTCGAACTACCGATAAGCAGAACCGTAAGTTGAGCGAATTCACTGTCGGTTCCTGTTCCTGTGGAGCCGTATATTCCTCGGATCCCACCGGCCACAACATCGGGGCAGCGATGGTTGAGACGCTGGTTCATGCCTGCGGAGACAATGATGACCTGGCCTGGGAGTTGATGCCTGAGGATGACTACCTGACTGGCAGAATAGAGAATTACGATGAAATAACCCACCAGGTGGTCGAAACCAGGAATCTCGACGGCCGGGCGGTGCGCGGAGTGCTTTATTTTGTCCGTCTGCACACCGAAATCTCTGACATCGCCGACAGACTGCAGCAAAAAAATCAGCAAGACGTCGTCCAGGTCACTGCCGATACCGGGTTTGTTCCTCCTCCGGTTGAACCACTTGCCGACAAGGAGCAGGAAAGACAAAGAGCCACCAAACGATTGGTAAAAACGCTGGTTGAAGAAGGTGACGAGGACGCGCTGGTTGCGCTTTGTCTCGACGACAAGAAAACGTTGCGGCTAGCCCAGAGACTACTCTACGATCCGGTGGAAGAGAACCGCTGGAAAACTGCCTGGCTCCTCGGACAAGTCTGCGCCCGGGTGGCCACCCGCGACCCGGGACAGGTTTCAGAGCTGCTGCACAGGCTCTTCGAGGCCTGTTCAGACTCTGCTGCGACTCCGTGGGGAATGATCGAGACTCTCGGTTCGGTGATCGCCGCCAGACCTGATATCTTTGGCGCCTTTACCCAGTATCTGTTACACTACATAGGTGCCGATTCAACCAGGATTCAGACCATTTGGGCTCTGGCGGAGGTTGCTGAAAAAAGACCCGATTTGATTCGTAAAACTCCGTTTTTTTCGATGTTTCATTTTCTCAATCATCCACAGCCTGAGGTGCGGGGGCAACTGGCCCGACTGCTCGGCAGAATTAAAGCAACCGAAGCTTCGGTACAATTGATGGGGCTTCACGGCGACTCCGCCGAACTTATTATCTGGGAGGGCGGGAGCCCGGTGCAAACCAGCGTCGCTGACCAGGCAAGGAAAGCTGTAAACTCAATTCAGAATAATTAAATAACATGACTACACCCATTCAGAAATTAGACTCAATCGGTCCGGCCGAGGACCTTAACGATGCCAAACCTACGAAGAGCCGGGCCCAGCTCGATTATGACGAGGGCCGCGGTTATGTTGAGCGCGGTGAGGCCGCTCTGGCCGCTGTTGCCCTGCACAACGCTTTGAGGGGGTTTGAAGAGGAAAACAATCTCGAGGGCATAGCCAATGCCTCAAATCAGCTTGGCCACGCCTGCCTGTTGAGAGAAGAATTTGATAAGGCAATTCTCCATTATAAAAAGGCCTGGGAAATCTGCGAAGAGCTGGAAGACCACATAAGCCTGCTTTCAGTTGCCAAGCAGCTGGCAACGGCCCATAAAGGTCTTGGGGAGTACCGAGAGGCGCTCGACCTTTGTCTTGATCTGCTGGACAGTTACCAGAGGAACAATGATCCCCAGAACTCAGTTGACATACTCGAACGGATGGCGGAGATCTACGAGGCCTCGGGTGAAGAGCTGCGGGCCGCAGATGCCTATAAAACAGCTGCTTCCATACATGCGAATTTCAAGCACTCGGCTATGGCTGAAGCATTGAGAGAGAAGGCCGCCAAGCTGACGGAGAGCGCTCAAGACTAGTTCTATGTTTACCGGGATAATACAGGGCAGGGGATCGGTAGCAAGCATCAGGTCGACAGGCGGAGGCCTCACCTTTGAATTTGAGGCCGGGTTTAAGATAGAAAACCCCGTGGAAGGGGAGTCAGTTGCCGTGAGCGGGGCTTGTTTGACTGCCTACAATATTTCAGCCAGCAGGTTCATGGCTGACGTGTCGCCTGAAAGTTTGTCAAGGACCACGCTGGGTAATCTCGGGGTCGGCAAAACGGTCAATCTCGAACGGGCTTTATTGCTGTCCGATCGCCTGGGTGGCCATATTGTGTCAGGCCATGTGGATTGCGTGGGCAGCCTGACTGCTCTGAAGCGTGAAGGTGATTTCACCGTGTTAGATTTCACGGTGCCCCCGGAAAACGATCGCTACATAATAGAGAAAGGATCGGTTACGGTAGACGGCATCAGCCTGACCGTAAACCGATGTTCCAAGGGACATTTTTCGGTGTCAATCATTCCGCACACCATGCAGCTGACCACCTTGGGAGAGTTGAAAACGGGCGGCAAGGTAAATATAGAGGTTGACATCATCGGCAAATATGTGGAGAAGCTTCTAGCTGAAAAAAAAGATGATGGTGATAGCGGAATTGTGATCAACCAAGGCTATCTGGCCGAGAAGGGTTTTTATTAAATTGTTAGATTCAGGGCGAGTGAGATATGGCAGTCAGTTCCATTGAAGAGGTACTAAAAGATATCAAGGCCGGAAAAATGATCATCCTGGTCGATGACGAAGACCGGGAGAATGAGGGCGACCTCTGCATGGCAGCAGAAGCAGTTACGCCTGAAGCGATCAATTTCATGGCCACCCATGGGCGGGGACTGATCTGCCTGACTTTGAGCGGCGACATTGTCGATCAACTCCAATTACCGATGATGGTCAATGACAACCAGTCTCCCTATGGGACCGGTTTCACCATTTCCATTGAGGCTCGAACCGGTGTGTCCACCGGCATTTCCGCAGCTGATCGCGCGAGAACCGTTGAGGCGGCGGTTGATCCTGACGCCACCCCCCATGATATCATCAGCCCCGGGCATATATTTCCACTCAGAGCAAAGGACGGTGGGGTATTGGTTCGTACCGGTCAAACGGAAGGTTCTATTGACCTGGCCCGTCTGGCGGGGATGAGGACCGCTGGAGTCATCTGTGAAATTATGAAGGACGATGGCACCATGGCCAGGATGCCTGATCTGGAACTTTTTTCCCAGAAGCATGATGTGAAGATCGCCACCATCGCCGACCTGGTCGCTTATCGCTTGCGCCAGGATGTCCTGGTGCACCGTGCTGCGGAGGCACGGATTCCGACCGAGCATGCCAATGAATTCGTTGCCATCGTCTATAAGAATGAGGTCGACAATATGGAGCATATGGCCCTGGTAAAGGGCGAGATCGACCCCGAAAAACCGGTCCTGGTGCGGGTCCATTCTGAATGTTTGACCGGTGATGTGTTTGGCTCCTCTCGCTGTGACTGCGGCGGCCAGCTCCATGCGGCCATGCGCATGATAGAACAGGAGGGAAGTGGCGTTGTTCTTTATATGCGGCAGGAAGGAAGGGGGATTGGCCTGGTGAACAAGATCAGGGCCTACAAGCTGCAGGACGAGGAAGGTTTTGATACCGTCGAGGCCAATCTCAAGCTTGGTTTCAAGGCCGACTTACGTGATTATGGGATTGGTGCCCAGATTCTCAGGGATCTTGGGGTTTCCAAGATGAAAATGTTAACCAACAACCCCAAGAAAATTGTCGGATTGGAAGGTTATGGCATTGAAGTCGTTGACCGGGTGCCGATAGAGATGGAAGCCGGGGAGGAAAACAAAGGCTATCTGCTCTGTAAAAGAGATCGAATGGGACATCTGATTCAGGCAAAATAAATGAGTGCCCGGCAACATTTCGATTGTGCCTGGAGCATCAAATAATGTGAACTTCCACAGAGAGGATTAACTGACATGGTAGATTATATTGAAGGGCACTTGAAAGGGGATGGGAAAAAATTTGGAATTGTTGTTGCCCGCTTCAATTCCTTTATCTCCGAGAAGTTGTTGGAAGGAGCTCTCGACAGTTTGCTCAGGTCGGGAGTGGCCGATGCCGACATCGAAGTGGTCCGGGTGCCCGGTGCTTACGAAATTCCTTTGATTACCAAGAAGCTTGCAGCTTCGCAGAAATACGATGCCCTGATTTGCCTTGGAGCTGTGATTCGTGGTGCCACACCGCACTTCGATGTGGTGGTCAACGAGGTTTCCAAAGGTACCGCCCAGGTGAGTCTGGACACTGGTGTTCCGGTATTGTTCGGGGTGCTAACTACCGAGACCATCGAACAGGCTATCGAGCGTGCTGGTACCAAGGCCGGCAACAAAGGTGGGGAGGTGGCCATTGCCGCAATCGAGATGGCCAATATAATTGAAGCCCTCGATTAAACTGCACATTTAGATTTTGGTAAACAAGCCGCAGGCGGCGTCATTGATCGCTTGCGGCTTTCTTTTTTTATCTTTGGTGAGTTATGGGAACAAGGCGAAGAGCCAGGGAAGCTGCCCTGCAGTTTCTCTTTCAGGATGATTTTCTTGACCGAGGAAAATCTACGGACGTGGCTGAGCTCGATGAGCGGTTTGCCGCCTTCAGCCTTTTATATCAGGTCAACAAAAAGGCTCGACCCTATGCCCGGAATCTTCTCGGCGGCATTTTCGAAAAACTCGACCAGATCGATGGCGCCATCGTTGCCCATGCCACCAATTGGAGGCTGGAGCGAATCGCTGCCACGGACAGAAACCTGCTCCGGGTAGCGATCTATGAGCTGATGTTTCAGGAAGATGTCCCTGCCCAGGTTGCCATCAACGAAGCAGTTGAGATAGCCAAAAGATACGGTAGCCAGGATTCCCCCTCTTTCATCAACGGTGTGCTCGACGCTGTTCAGCAATTCATGCAGAAACAGCACTCCGTCGACTCCGAGTAGCTTTTTAGGTTTTTCTGCATCGTTTCCTGTTCTTGTATCATCTGTTCTGGTGTACCCATTTCTGTGGTGTAAATTCCATGGCCCGGCATCACTCCTGGCTCTATCTTGCAATTTGTACTGATTATGGGTACATATCTTGCCTGATACTATATTGTAGAACCACAGCAGGAGCGAATAGATTCAATGGCCCAGTCACAAAAAAAGAATAGTCCGGGGTTCAGACAGGAAATAGTCGCCGTACTAGGTCTGTTTGTTGCAGCCTTTGTCCTGATCAGTCTGATTTCGGCTCAGGTAACACCCTCGGGGAACTGGTGTGGAGAGGTGGGCCGTCTCACTTCCCAGATTTTACTCGGATTCACAGGCTGGGGCGCGTATCTTCTGGTCGGTCTGCTGGCCTGGGTTTCTTTTCTGTTTTTCAACCCCCGGATGTCCTTTGAGCGAATTCCACAGGTCACGCTTGGGGTCAGCGGGGCAATCATCTCCTGTTGCGCACTGCTTTCCTCCCTCAGTCTGCGCTCACCGGATCTGCTCGAGACGGGAGGATTCCTGGGCAAGACGGTGTTCAGCCTGATCCATTCGCTACTGGGTGGAACTGGTACCGTCCTGATCTTGGTCCTGGTTCTGATAGTCTCTCTGATGTTGTCCACTCAGTTCTCCCCTTACCAGTTGATTGGTTTGATCTGGCGCTCACTAAAAGGGCTGATCAAAGGGATATTCGCCCTGATCAGCGCGGCGGTCAAAAAGATCAAGTCCCGACCGAAGAAACCGAAGAGGGTGGAAAAGCCCCGCTCGGCTCCTTTGGTTGCAGCAGCTCCTGTAGCGGAAAAAACAGAGTCCGTCGAGCCGCCGGTGGTCAAAGAGTTCCCCAAACCGATAGAACCTGCAGATGAAGAAAAGAATTTTCGGACGGCACCGCTGGCCAAGGGCAACTGGAAACTGCCGCCCCTCTCGCTTCTGACGCGAAATGAGCAGGTGGAGGAACAGGTCGACAAGAACGTCTACCTGAAAATCTCCAAACAGCTCGAGCAGAAACTTAAAAATTTTGGAGTATCGGGCAAGGTGGTTGGTATTTCTCCCGGGCCGGTGGTCACCACCTATGAATATTCACCGGCGCCTGGCATCAAAATAAACAAGATAGTAGGCCTCGCCGACGACCTGGCTCTGGGCCTCAGGGCCCAATCTGTCAGGGTCATCGGCTCGGTACCCGGTAAATCGGCACTGGGTATAGAGATCCCCAACGAAGTGAGGAAGGTTGTCTATATCAGGGAGTTGCTTGCCTCCGAAAGGTTTAAAAACAATCGGGCCAAGCTTGCCATCGTCCTGGGACTGGATGTGGTCGGCGCCCCAACCATTGCCGATATGGCGAGAATGCCCCATCTGCTGATAGCCGGTGCCACTGGGGCTGGAAAAAGTGTCGCAATCAACTCTATCATCGCCTCGATTCTGTTCAACGCCACCCCTGACGAGGTGCGCTTTCTGATGATCGATCCCAAGCGGATTGAACTCTCCGGTTATGAGGGAATACCCCACCTGCTTCACCCGGTGGTGGTTGAGCCGAAACTGGCCAGCAGGGCCTTACTCTGGGCGGTGAGAGAAATGGAGCGCCGTTACCGGATGCTCGAAGAAGCCAAGGTGAAGAGCTTTGACAGCTACAATGATGTGGCCGATGAAAAACTGCCCTATATCGTCGTAATAGTAGACGAACTGGCCGACCTGATGATGGTTGCCTCCAAAGACGTCGAGGGGGCGATCGCCAGACTGGCGCAGATGGCAAGGGCCGCCGGAATTCATCTGATACTTGCTACCCAGAGACCTTCTGTCGATGTGCTTACCGGTTTGATCAAAGCTAATTTCCCGACCAGGATTGCCTTCAAGGTCTCTTCCAAGGTCGATTCGAGAACCATCATCGACGGTTCCGGAGCGGAGCACCTGCTGGGTATGGGTGATATGCTCTTCATGCCACCTGGATCGGCGACCATTAAGCGGGTGCATGGTGCCTATATCTCCGAACAGGAAACCACCGAACTGGTAGATTTTCTAAAGAAACAGGGAGCGGCAGTCTACGATGAATCGGTCCTCGACCAGGTGGAAGAGGATGGTTCGCTCTCCGGCGACGGCCCTGAGGACGATTACGATGACCGTTATGACGAGGCGGTAGCCTTTGTTTGTGATGCCGGGCAGGCCTCGATATCGATGGTTCAGCGGCGCTTGAGGATCGGTTACAACCGGGCGGCACGGATCATTGAGATGATGGAGAAAGAAGGCATCGTCGGCCCAGCGGACGGCGCCAAACCACGCGAAGTTCTGACCCGGAAGTCCTACGAATAATCACCTTCCGTTTCGATTTAATTTCTTGACAATTTTCGGGCAACATTTTATAAGAAAAGTCTTGGAAAATGAGTGAGCACTCATTTTTTTTTGAGTGCCAAAAGCAACGATATTGATTGCTTAAAAGTTCTTTAAAATCAAATAGTTGGCTGCTTGACTTCGGTTCTCCAGCCGGCTATGGGTTGTAATAGAAGCAGTAAAATTTGTAATGATTTTAGTGGGCTCTGTCGGTTCAGGGCCACAACAGTTAAAACTAACTGAGGAGGTAGTTTAATGCCAAGTTATGTAGATCCTGAAAAATGTGACGGCTGCAAAGGCGGTGACAAGACTGCATGCATGTACATTTGCCCCAACGATCTGATGGTTCTGAACGTTGAGACGATGAAGGCTTACAATCAAGAGCCTGATGCCTGCTGGGAGTGTTACTCCTGCGTTAAGATTTGTCCGCAGGGATCGGTCTTTGTGCGCGGTTACGACGACTTTGTTCCGATGGGCGGCCAGGTACACCCAATGCGTTCTTCTGACTCCATTATGTGGACTGTCAAGTTCCGCAATGGCAACATGAAGCGCTTCAAGTTCCCGATCCGGACCACGGCTGAGGGTGCTGCCAATGCTTACGTGGGTGAAAAAGGTGGAAACCTTGATGACGAATTTCTGCTCCTCGAGTCAGAACTTCCGACCCCCTAATGAGCTGGATTGTGTAGAATCTTAAAATCTTTATTCAAAAGGAGATTTGAATATGGCATTACCGAATAAACCAAAAGGCGAACTTTTAGCCGTCGTCGATCCTGAGATCGTCGAAATGGACGTAGATGCGTTGATCATCGGTGGTGGTATGGCCGCATGCGGTACCGCTTTTGAGATCAAGAAGTGGGCTCCGGAAGATCTGAAAATTCTGCTCGTGGACAAAGCGTCTCTCGAGCGTTCAGGCGCTGTTGCCCAGGGCCTTTCCGCGATCAACACCTATGTTGGTGAAAACCCGATTAAAGATTATGTCAAGATGGTCCGTAACGACCTGATGGGCGTTATCCGTGAAGACCTGGTTTATGACTGTGGTCGCCACGTGGATGAGTCTGTCAAGCTGTTCGAAGAATGGGGCCTGCCGGTCTGGAAGAAAGACGCCGATGGTGAAAACATTGACGGCGCCAAGCCTGCTCAGACCCTGCGCGAAGGTGGAACCCCGGTTCGTACGGGTAAATGGCAGATCATGATCAACGGTGAGTCCTACAAGTGTATCGTTGCCGAGCCTGCTGCTACCGCACTGGGCGCTGACAACATCCTCGAGCGTGTCTTCATCGTCAAGATGCTGCTCGACAAGAACAAGCCGAACCAGATCGCTGGTGCTGCTGGTTTCTCCGTACGTGAGAACAAAGTATACGTCATTAAGTGTAAAACCGCCGTTGTAGCCTGTGGTGGTGCTGTTAATATCTTCCGTCCGCGCTCAACTGGCGAAGGTAAAGGCCGTGCCTGGTATCCGGTATGGAATGCCGGTTCCACCTACACCCTGGCCGCTCAGGTTGGTGCTACCCTGACCATGATGGAAAACCGTTTCACCCCATCCCGCTTCAAGGATGGTTACGGACCGGTTGGTGCCTGGTTCCTGCTGTTCAAAGCCAAAGTATCCAACGGCCTGGGCGAGTTCTACGCCGGTGGCGATGCTGCCCAGGAAGAACTCAATAAATTCATGCCTTACGGTGCCTCTCCGGTTACCCCGACCTGTCTGCGTAACCACCTGATGCTCAACGAGCTCAAAGCTGGTCGCGGTCCGATCTACATGGCCACCGACGTTGCTTTGAATGCCTTCCTTGAGGATCGTAAAGCTGCTGGTATGGACGAAAAATCCCTGAAGAAGTTCTGGAAGCACCTCGAGTCTGAGGCCTGGGAAGACTTCCTGGATATGTCCGTCGGTCAGGCTGGTCTCTGGGCCGGTATGAACGTTGAGCCTGAAAAGATTGGTTCTGAGATTATGCCGACTGAGCCTTATATGCTCGGTTCACACTCCGGTTGCTGCGGCATCTGGTGTTCCGGTCCGGATGAGGACTGGGTACCCGATATCGCCAATGACTCCCGCGCTCATAAGTACAAGTGGGGCTACAACCGTATGACCACGGTAGACGGTCTGTTCACTGCCGGTGACGGCGTGGGCGCTTCCGGTCATAAGTTCTCCTCCGGCTCACACGCCGAAGGCCGCATCGTTGCCAAGCAGATGGTCAAGTATTGCCGTGACGTCGATTTCACTCCAGAACTGCAGCAGACTGCACAGGAAATTGCAGACGAGATTTACGCTCCAGTCAGGCGCTACCACGAATTCGTTGGTGCCTCGACCGCTGAAGACGTAAACCCGAATTACTGCAAGCCTGCAGGTCTGATGATGCGTCTGATGAAAGCTACCGACGAGTACGGTGGCGGCGTCGCAACTTACTACATGACCTCCGGTAAACTGCTCCAGATCTGTATGGATCTTCTCGAAATGCTGCGTGAGGATTCAGAAAAGATGGCTGCTGGCGACCTGCACGAGCTGCTGCGCTGCTGGGAGAACTACCATCGCATCTGGTGTGTTGAGTCTCACATCCGTCACATTCTGTTCCGTGAGGAATCCCGCTATCCGGGCTTCTACTATCGTTCAGATTTCCCGACCTGTGATGACGATAACTGGAAGTGCTTCGTTAACTCCACCTTCGATGTTGAGTCCAAGGAATGGAAGTGCGAGAAGGTTGAAATGGTTAACATCATTGAGACCGAGCCGTGGCTGTAATCGCTGGATGACAGCACAAGCACTATGATGTAAGAAAATCTCCAGGGGCCTTGCGCTCCTGGAGATTTTTTCTATGGTGGTAACCGCTTTTCCCTCGGGAAAGCTGCAAGTATCTTGAAACTTTCCCGAAGGAAAAGGATTTCTGATCAAGAATCCTTTCAGCAGTTTTAAACAATTGGTAGATGTGGCCCTATTCGATTGGTGATACAACATCTATCAGCAGGAAAATATTCAGTAACTATGGAGGAATGGTATGACTGACGAGCAAGGCACCGGTGGTGCAGTTTTGGTCGTAGGCGGAGGAATAAGTGGGCTGACAGCAGCACTTGAAGCCGCCGAAGTCGGAAATGACGTTTTTCTGATTGACAATGGTCCCAGTTTCGGTGGACGAGTCGCTCAGTTGAACGAGTATTTTCCGAAAATGTGTCCGCCAAGCTGCGGCCTGGAAATCAATTTCAAGCGTATCAGAAACAACCGTAAAATAAGAACTTACACCATGGCCAGTGTGGCCTCGGTAAGTGGCGGTCCCGGGAATTACGAGGTTAATGTTGACATAGCCCCCCGATATGTGAACAGCAACTGCACCGCTTGTGGTGATTGTGCTGCGGCCTGTCCGGACGAAATCGACAATCCGTTCAATTTCGGAATGGACAAATGTAAGGCCGCCTATCTGCCGCATGCGATGGCCTTTCCCAGAAGATTTGTGATAGACAAAGATGCGCTTTCGGCCGATGGAGCAGAAGCAGTCAAGGCATCGTGCAAATATGATGCGGTCGATCTTGACATGAAGACCGAGACCATCACCCTTAGTGTCGCCTCCATAATCTGGGCCACTGGCTGGCAGCCGTATGATCCGGAGAAAATAGACAACCTGAACTTTAACCAGTCCGACGCCATCGTCACCAACATGATGGTAGAGCGTATGGCAGCCCCGAATGGTCCGACCGGTGGAAAAATTGTCGTTCCCGGTTCCGATAAGGAAATCGAGTCCATTGGCTTCGTGCAGTGCGCCGGGTCACGTGACGAAAATCACCTGGAATACTGCTCGTATATCTGCTGCATGGCCACCTTCAAGCAGATGAACTATATTCGGGAACAGTATCCCGAAGCGAAAATCTATGTCTTTTACATCGACCTGAGGACTCCTGGAAAGTATGAGAAATTCCGCGAAAAACTGATGGCCGATGAAAATGCCCAGTTCATTAAAGGCAAGGTTGCTGATATCGAGGTCGATGGCGACGGTGTTATTGTGATAGCTGAAGATGCAGTAACCGGAGACAAAGTACAGCAGAAAGTTGACCTGGCTGTCTTGGCCACCGGCATGCAGCCAAGTATCGCCGAGGGCAGCACGCCTGCCGGTGTCAACTTGGATGACTACGGTTTCGTGCTTTCCGACTACGCCAACGGCATCATTGGAGCCGGTTGCGCCAAGAAAGCGTCAGACGTGGCCACTACAACTCAATCATCCACCGCCGCTGCCTTGAAGGCAATTCAGGTTTCCAGGAGGTAATGAATAATGGATAAAAAATACTGCGCTTATTTATGTTCTGGTTGCGGCATCGGCGACGCGCTCGATATGGACGCACTTGCCGAAGTGGTTACCGGAGAAATGTCCATGGACTGCAAGACGGCTGACTTTCTATGCGGATCAGAAGGACGTTCCCTGATTGAAAACGACATCGCTGAAGGAGTTAACACGGTGGTTGTCGGCGCCTGTTCTCCGAGAGTGATGCAGAACGAGTTCGATTTTGGTGAGGGTACGATAACTGTGAGGGCAAATCTGCGCGAGCAGGTAGTCTGGACCGAAGTAAAACCGGTGGAAGGCGAGGAGCCCCATACCGAGGCGGCCGAGTTTTTAAACGAAACCGCCGCTGACTATATGCGTATGGCCTGTACCCAGGCCCAGAAAACTCAACCGGCCGAACCGCACATACTCGAGAACCTGAGCCGCAAAATCCTGGTGA
>Ga0316191_10000768_pt1 | contig 21448 bp, 19 predicted proteins | sample Eddworburr2cm_MG_FD_204928 | JGI IMG/M metagenome (GOLD analysis project Ga0316191, IMG submission 204928) | Coastal sediment microbial communities from Maine, United States - Eddy worm burrow 2 cm | ecosystem: Environmental > Aquatic > Marine > Coastal > Sediment | place: USA: Maine... | reverse complement strand
GCCGGCGCCGATGGCCAGGACATTCTTAATGGCACCGCCCACCTCCACGCCGATCATATCGTCGGATGTGTAAGCGCGAAAATTGCTGCCGGACAAAGCCTCGGCGAGGTCGGCGGCAAAATCCGCATCATTGGCGGCCACCGTCATCGCGGTCGGCAGGCACTCGCCAACCTCTTTGGCAAACGTCGGCCCCGATAACACGGCCATCGGCAAGTCAGACCCGAGCACTTCTGCCGCGACCTGGTGTGGCAATTGTCCGGTGTTGAGTTCGAAGCCCTTGGTGGCCCAGCAGATTCGCTCGTTTCCCTGCAGCAGCGGCTTCAACAGGTTGAGCGTTTCACGAAGACCGTGGCTGGGTACCGAGATCAGGATATCCCGGACGCCCTCGAGGCAATGGTCGAGCTCCGTTGTGGCCTGCAGGTTGCCAGGAAATGCTGCACCCGGGAGGTATCGGACGTTTTCAGCGTCTGCAGCAATTTGCGTCAGTTGCGCCGCGTCACGACCCCAAAGGCGAACCGGCCGGCCGCCGCGGGCGAACTGTAACGCAAGGGCCGTGCCCCAGGAGCCGGCGCCGATGACAGCGATCGGCCCGCCGGTTTCCTGTTCGCCGCGCTCGGAAATTAGTGTGTGCCTCCGTTGCCGGCCGAAGCCGTGTCGCCTGCCGCTGCTTGTTTCTGAGACTGGGCGAATAGCGAATCAAAATTGATGGGCTGTAAAACAAATTCCGGGAAGCCGCCCTTCGCGACCACGTTGGCGATCGTTTCGCGCGCGTACGGAAACAACGTGCTTGGGCAAAAGCTGCCGAGAATGGCTGCGAGCTCGTCACCTTCATAACCAGCGATGTTGAAAATACCGGCCTGGTGTAACTCAACCAGGAACAGCGTCTGGTCTTCGTGCTTGGTTTCGACCGTCAGCGTTAGAACGACATCGTGGTTGTTTTCGCCAAGTTCGTTGTGCGTGCTGCGAATGTTCAGGTTGGTCTTTGGCTCCCAGTCCGATTTCGTGAATACCGAGGGCGCCTGTGGTGATTCAAAGGAAACGTCTTTGGTGTAAATCTTCTGAATCGAAATCTGTTTTTCCTGCTCTGTCATGGTTCTTCCTGTGTTATTCGTCGTTGCCGGTCACGTCGTCGTGTGTACCGAGTAATTTGTCAAGGTCGCCATTTTGATCAAGCTCATAGAGATCATCAAAACCGCCGACCGGTTGATCATTGATGAACACCTGCGGGACGGATGTGCGGCCGCTTCGTTGCTGCATGTCGGACAGCGCCTGCGGGTTGCCGGACACAAGGATGTCCTCGTAGATCACTCCTTTCTTTTTCAACAAAATGCGTGCAGCCGTGCAAAATCCGCAGTGCTCGGAGCCGTATATTTCGATTTTAGGTTTGTGTCCCATTTAACAGCTGTACCATCAAACGGTCAGGATTTCTTTTTCGTTTTTTTCGCGGTCACCACCGGCATGCCGGCTTGCGACCAGGCATTCATTCCGCCTTTAAGGCCATAAACGCTTTCGATGCCGTGCTTGCGCAGCGTGTTTACTGCCTTTGTTGATGTCACGCCGGAATCACATACGATGACGACTGACTTGCTTTTGAGGTTATCGATCTTTTCGACATTGGCCTGCAACTCGTCGTACGGAATATTCTTCGCGCGAACGATGTGCCCGCGTGAGAACGCTTCCAGGCTCCGCAAATCGAGCACAATGGCATCCGCGTTGATCAGCCGGACGGCCTCTGGTGCCTCGACATTGATAATGCCGGACGCCGTGCGTCGGAGCTCCGTAAACACCAGCAGAAAAAAACTGAAGAAAAGTGCGCTGACCAGCAGCGTGTGATTACCGGCAAATTCGAGGAAGGTGTCCATATGATCAGAATTAGTTGCGCAGCAGGGGTGCCGCGGCTGGGGTGGTCGAAAAACGGCAGTATACCAGCGTCCGCAGCAATCTGGCCTGAAAGGGCAAAAAAAGCGGCAGTGGGCTCAGGTAGCTACTACACTTCGCAACCATGAGTATCCGCATCAGCATTGTCCTCGCACTGGCGCTTGCCATGCCCGCGTGGGGCCAGGCTGACGAGCCCGACCTGGCGCAGATCAAGGAGCGGGAGCTGCAGGCGGTCAGGGAACAGATTTCGGCGCTGAAGAAGAGTATGGACCGCCGTGCCAACGACCGGGACCGCATCACGGGCGAGCTGCAGGGCGCGGAAGTGCTGATTTCGGAGAAACGCATCCATTTGAACGAGCTGGAGCGGCAGCGGAAATTCAGCGAGCGGAAGAAGGCGGAGCTGGAGTCCCGCCGGACAACGCAGGAGGAAGCACTGGCGGAGGAATCGCGGCTGCTTGCCGCACAGGTCCAGACCGCCTACATGAGCGGTCGACAGGAGCGCATCAAGTTACTGTTGAATCAGCACGACCCGGCAACGCTTGGCCGGTTGCTGACCTACTATCGCTATTTCAGCGAATATCGTGGCCAGAATATCGACGAGGTTTCGACCATCATTGAGGAGCTCGAAGAGCTTGCAGGCCAGGCTGCCGTTGAGGAGCAGCGCCTTGCGGGACTCACCCGGGCGCGCTATGCCGAATTAACCGAGCTCAATATGGCGCAGGAGGAACGCCAGACCTTGCTGGTCAGCCTGAAAGCCAGAATTGCAGAGGAAGGCTCGGAGGTGGACCGGCTGGCTGCGCAGGAGCAGGATCTGTCGCGGCTCATCGCCGAACTAACCAGCATATTGTCCGATTACCCGATTAGCTCTGAAGAGCCCTTCAGCCGGCTGAAAGGAAAGCTGACCTGGCCGGTTGCCGGGCGCCTCACGCATGATTTCGGCCAGCCGCGCGCAGGCGGCGAACTGAAATGGAACGGCGTCGTGTTGTCCGCTGCACGGGGCCGCGAAATTCGGGCGGTCTACCACGGCCGGGTTGTATTCGCCGACTGGCTGGCGGGAATGGGTTTGCTTGTCATCGTCGATCATGGTGAAGGTTACATGACGCTTTACGGTTACAACGAAACCACGATGAAGACGGCCGGCGACTGGGTCGCTCCCGGCGATGTTATAGCGACGGTCGGCGAAAGCGGCGGGCAATCGCAGCCTGCGCTCTATTTCGAATTGAGAAAAGGCACTCAGCCGGTCAATCCGCGCGGCTGGTTTAATCGCAGCCCCAAATCATAAGCCGGAGATTGGCAGCGACGGCCAATCGGTACCAGCCTCCACTCATAAGCCGCGGAGATCGGCAGCAATGGCCTATCTGCTGTGCTATGGTCAGAAAGCGCGAAAATAATAACAGCATGTGCGCGTTTTGGAGACTTGTATGCCATTGAAAACCAGAGGAATTCTGGCCATTGTCGTCGGCGCCGTGCTTGGGCTGAGCCTGTCCCTGGGCGGCTCTTTGCTGAATCAGCAGCATCGACCATTGCCCGAAGACCTGACCTGGGAACAGGCACGCCTGTTTGCCGAGGTGATGGAGCGGGTCAAGATAGATTACGTCGATCCGATCGATGACCGGACCCTGGTCGAAAGCGCGGTGCGAGGCATGGTGTCTGATCTGGACCGTCACTCACAGTACCTCGATGCCAACGAATACGAAGAGATCCGTATCAGCACGACCGGAAGTTACTCCGGCGTGGGGATTGAGGTCAGCACGGTTGACGACTCGATTGTTGTCGTCGCGCCCTTTGATAACACACCGGCCCAGCGAGCGGGCATACAGAGCGGTGATGAAATCGTCGCGATCGACGGGTCGACCGTCGACGTCGATAATATTAACGAGATTATCGGCAAGATGCGCGGCAGCGCGGGTACACAGGTCATGGTCTCCGTTGCTCGTGACGATGTAGAGAACTGGCTGGTATTTAACCTGACGCGAGAGCTGATCAAGGTCGCGAGCGTACGTCGGGAAGTGCTGGAGCCGGACTTCGGTTACCTGCGTATCAGCCAGTTCACAGATTCGACAGCCGAGGAAGTCAACGCGGCGATCGACGAGATGATGGACGATGTGCAAAACAGCACGGGGCAAATGATCAGTGGCCTCGTACTCGATCTTCGCAACAACCCGGGTGGCATCCTTGATGCGGCAGTAGACGTTTCAGACCTGTTTCTCGATACAGGTATCATCGTTACCGCCGATGGCCGGACGCCGGAAGCCCGCTTTTCCCGCGACGCCAGTCGAGGCGATATCCTCGATGGTGCTGCTATGGTTGTGCTGGTGAATGAAGGCTCCGCATCTGCATCCGAAATTGTTGCCGGCGCGTTACAGGACCACAACCGGGCCCTGATCCTCGGCACGTCGACATTCGGAAAAGGCCTCGTGCAAACGGTCATGCCGTTGTCGAAAGGCCGCGCCATTAAATTGACGACGTCCCGCTATTACACGCCATCCGGTGACTCAATTCACGAAGTGGGCATCGAGCCCGACGTCTTCATTGAAGGGTCAAATGAATTCCCGGGCCCGGGCATGAGCGCGAAACTTGATCGCGAGCACGACGACCAGCTCTTGCTGGCGATAGAAACTCTGCGTACGCAGCGGGTGATGCACAGTGATGCGCGCTCGCCCTGAAAACGGGCCGGGTCAGCGCCACCTACGATTTGAGCAAAAAAAACACCAGGCAGGGATTCGTCGGCAAACGCACCGCGTGCGTTTCTGCCGGCCTTGTCCTGATCATGACCGCGCTTCAGGCCAATGCGGCCGGGCAACCACGCATCGCTATCATTATTGATGACGTTGGCTACACATTGTCACTTGGTCGGCGCGCGACGGATTTGCCGGGGGCCGTCTCCATAGCGATTTTACCGGCAGCGCCACGCGGGAAGCAGCTGGCCGAAGAGGCCAATGCCGCCGGGAAGGAAGTATTGCTGCATCTGCCGCTGGAGGCGATTCACGACGACGGCCTGGCGGAGCCGGGCGAAATTTCACTGGACATGAGTCGTGGCGAATTTGCGCGAACCTTTGCCAGGGACATGCAGTCTGTTCCTTATGCAATCGGCGTAAACAGTCATCGCGGCAGCCTGCTGACGCAGCACCCGGGTCACATGTCCTGGTTAATGGAAGAGATCACCGCATACGGCGACCTGATTTTTGTCGACAGCTATACAACACATGAGAGCGTCGCGTTGCGGCTGGCCAACGAGTCCGGCGTTCCGGCGGTCAAGCGGGATGTGTTTCTCGACCCGGACGAATCTCCGGCAACAGTGGCGCGCGAATTTGAGCGACTCAAGAAACTGGCCCGGGCAAAAGGTCTTGCGGTCGGTATTGGGCATCCGCACCTGGCGACACTCGAATTACTGGAACAGGAACTGCCGCGTCTGGCCGCCGAAGGCATCGAGTTGATCAGCATCAGCGAGCTGGTTCAGCTGAAAACGGAAAGTGCCCGCGTCGGCATGCTCGGACAGGAGCAAGACGGAGGTGATGATGAGTTTTTATGATGAAAAAATTCTGCCGCGATTCATAAATCTGGCCTGCGGCTCGAAGCCAACGACGAAACAGCGCGAAAAAATCGTGCCGCGCGCCGAAGGAGATGTACTGGAAATCGGTTTTGGCAGCGGGCTGAATGTGCCTTACTACGACAAACAAAAGGTCCGGAAAGTATTCGGGCTGGAGCCGTCCGAGGGCATGCGTAAACTGGCAGCGGACAAGGTGGCTGATTCGGAAATCGATATTGAGTTTATCGATTTGCCGGGAGAAGAAATTCCGCTTGATGCAAACAGTGTTGATACTGTGCTCGTGACTTACACACTGTGTACGATACCGAATGTTGCCGCCGCGCTTGAGGGCATGCGCCGGGTACTCAAACCGGGTGGCACATTGCTGTACTGTGAGCACGGAAAAGCACCGGACGCGGGCGTGCTGCGCTGGCAGAATCGGCTGAATCCGGCGTGGGAAAAGATCGGCGGCGGCTGCAACATTAATCGGGACATCCCGGCGCTGATTGAAGATAACGGTTTTAGTATTACATCGGATGAGCGCATGTATGTTCCCGGCCCAAGAATCCTGAGCTACAACTTCTGGGGCAGCGCCGTTGCTCGCTAAGCAGGAAATCCGGTCTGCGGCGATTGAACCCGGCCGGACAAAACTGTTCTATACACGGATGTCGAGAAATAAAGCATGAAAAACATGGTTCGAATGAAGATCGCCGCGTGCCTTTTGTTGGCAGCACCCTTTTCCATGGCGCAGTCCGACACGCAGGACGCGTCGGGCACCCAGGCTATCGAAGAGGTTGCCTGCACGATGCAGTACGACCCGGTTTGCGGGACAGACGGCAACACGTACAGCAACGACTGCGTCGCGAGCGCGGCCGGCGTCGAAGTGGCGACGATGGGCGAGTGCCCGGCTCCCGAACCGGTAGTGTGCCCGGACGAATCGGCACCCGTGTGCGGTGCTGACCAGGTCACCTACGACAATGAGTGCCTGGCGATGGCGGCCGGAACAGAGGCGCTGTATGAAGGTGCCTGTCCGGAAGACAGTTTTGCCTGCCCGGACGAATTCGATCCGGTTTGTGGCACAGATGGCATCACGTACTCAAATGCGTGCGAAGCCACGGCACTCAACGTTGAGGTCGCCACTCTTGGCACCTGTGAAGATGACGGGTGTCCGAACATCTACGAGCCGGTCTGTGGCATGAACGCGCGCACGTATCGTAATCGCTGCGAAGCCGACCTGGATCGAATACCTGTGCAGCGTCGCGGCGCATGCGACGTCGCTAATTGTCCGGAGATCTTCATGCCGGTCTGTACGACCGACGGGAAGACGTTTTCCAATGCCTGCGAAGCCCAGGGCGCCGGTTTTGAAACGGTAACCGAGGGTGCGTGCAACACGCGTCCATGCCCGAACATGTACGTGCCGGTATGCGGCGCGGATGAAGTCACCTACGGAAACGCCTGTCAGGCTGAACGCAACGGCGCGCAAATCATTCATGCCGGCTTGTGCGAAGCGCAGGGGCGTAATTGTCCACGGGACTATCAGCCTGTATGTGGCATTGATGGCGTGACGTATGAAAATAGCTGCCTGTTGCAGAATGCGAACACAGCGATGGCATACGCCGGTTCTTGCCTGGGCGACTAGTATCGGTCAGCCGTTCCAGCTGATATCCAGCCGCTTGTCGCCGCCATCGGAATAGGGAATCCAGGCCAGGCCGAACAACGGGACACTTACGTCGGTGGTTTTCGCGCGTACGGTGACCTCTGTCAGCTCTTCTTCCTGTGCATCGAAGGCGGCATCCAGCGCATCTATTTCGTCGCTCAACGCCTTTTCAAGCTGCTGCAAATCACCACGAACTTTTTTTACCGTCTGGCCAGCACGCTTCACGTCACCGGCTTCCTTGCTGGCGCCGCCCGCGCTGCGAATTGCGGTGCCCATGCGACCTGCCGTACTGCTGGAGATGCGCTTTCGACCCAGCAGTGAGCCGAGAATAGCGGTGCCGAACGAGACAGCGGTGTCGAGCTTCTTTTTCGTCGACTGTTGTTTCTCTCGGTCAAGTGTTTGTATGGCGCGGAGCAATCGATTCTCGAGCGTTGTCGCTTTGGTGGCGTAACGCTTGCGGAGTTTGCTGACGGCCTGGTCCCGTTTTTCGTTCGCGAGGCCTTGCAGCCTGACACGAAACTCTCCCTCTGACTCGCCGGGCTCCGACGTTAGTCGGTAACGCTTGTTGCGATACAGAACGATGGTTTCATTCTCGCGTACCCAGCGCTTGAAGGCCTTCTCCCACTTGGCGTAATTCTTCGCGCTGGCGGCCGCGCTGGGACATTCAGAGTATCCGGCACCGTCATCGCCGCTGGTATTGAAGGCGTCCGTATTCTGCGTGTGTTTTTCTGCGTTATCCCAATCGACAGTAACGGATCCGTCTGAAAATTCGACGGTGAACAAGGTATCGCGTAATTCATCGACGCCGTATCGCGCGTTCGCGTATCTCAGCTCGGCGGCAGCAACGAGTCGCGGATAGTAGGTGACGTTGTCGCCTCCAGATACGCCGAAATATTGCCGGATTTCCGGTGGCAGGACGGGGGCATCTGCGTTGCTGTCGACGGCGTCGCGTCGCTCCGGTGCAGCTGCCGCCGGAGCCGCCGACTTGAGTGGCGCCATCAGGGTCTTTATCTGCCCCCGGGTCATGGGGCCTGCCAGATACGACATTACCCAGCGCGTGCCAAACACGACGGCTTCATCTTCGTGCACGTTATGCAGTAAAAAACGTCGCTTTCCCAATCCCGCGAGCGTTCGTTCCATTGCCTGCTTGTCGAATTTGCCGCCTTTTGCCGCGCCCTCGAGACCCTCCATCACACGGGCCTTGTCGCGTTCTGTTTGCAGGCGACCGATAAACCAGGTACCGGTATTGGAGAGCCCCTTGTAGTCGAGGTCCACCGGGTTCTGCGTTGCGAGCACCAGGCCGAGACCATACGCACGAGCCTGTTTGAGCAGCGTCAGGAACAACTTCTTGGACGGTGGGTTTGCGGTCGGTGGCAAATAACCCATGATTTCGTCCATGTAAAGAATGGCGCGAAGGCTCGACGTACCGGGTTGTGCCCGCATCCATGCAATGATCTCGTTTAGCAGCATGCAAACAAAAAACATGCGTTGTGAGTCATCGAGGTGTGCGATCGACATTACCGAAATGCGCGGCTTACCGGTGTCGCTATAAAACAGCGACGCAGCATTGAGAGGCTCGCCTTGTAGCCAGGCGTCGAAGCCCGGCGCAGCGAGCAGGTTGTTAAGTCGCATAGCCAGTGCAAACCGATCTTTCGATGGGAAAAACGAATTCAGGTCCATGACACCGACGCGTTCAAACGGCGGGTTTTGAATTTCGTTAATCAACGACGCGATATCAAGACCCCGACCTTCCCGCCAGGTCCGGTCCAGAATGTTTGCAAGCAGGATGTGTTCGCGGCTGGTGATTGGGTCAGCATCGATCTGCAATAAAGACAATATGCCGGTTGCCGTCGATTCGATGCGGTCGCGATAAGCGTCGATATCGTCAAGCAACTCCTCGGACGGAGCAGCAAATGATTGCAGCACTGACACCGGCAATCCCGCGTTACTGCCGGGCGTATAAATAGCGACGTCGGCAGATTCCTTCAGGCGTGCGACACGCTTCCCGTCCTGGCCCCAGTCGCTCAAGCCCTTCTTCCAGAGCGAGGCCTGCTTGACCGAAAACTGTTCAGCGGTAAATCCCTGGTCACTTGCCTGGCGGGCGTTAACCCAGGGCAAAAAACGCTCGGGCGCGAAATCGGGGAAGGCAAGCATGATGTTGCCCATGTCGCCCTTCGGGTCGATTGCGATGACCGGTGTCTTATCGATCGCGGCCTCTTCCAGCAAGCCGATGCCGAGCCCGGTCTTGCCGGACCCGGTCATGCCGATGATCACCGCATGCGTGGTCAGGTCCTTGGAGTCGTAAAGAAGCAGATCATCGGTCAGCGTGTCCGCGCCGACATCAAATCGCTTGCCCAGGTAAAACGCACCCAGCTTCTCGAAGTCCATCATGGTCTGTTGCCGATCTCGCTAATGAATGCCACCCATCAGCTTTCTTAATGGCCTGGAAAACACCACGAAAATCAAGCCGGCACCGACGGCAAACATCACAATTTGCAGATACTGACCCGGGAATGCTGCAAGGTTGTTGGGATCAAAATCACCAGCGACCTGTCCCGCGATCAGGTTGCCGAGCGCTGCTCCGACAAACCAGATACCCATCATTTGCCCAAGAAAGCGCTGAGGCGCCAGCTTGGTTGTGGCAGACAACCCGACCGGTGAGATGAATAATTCACCGAACGTGTGGAACAGGTAGGTCAGCAACAGATATGTCGGCATGGCCTGGTTACCGGATGCGACAACCTTCGAGGCGACGATCATCACCGAAAAGCCAACACCCAGCAAAATCAGACCCAGGCCAAATTTGGCGGGTGTTGACGGGTGCAGGTTTCGTTTGCCGAGCCAGATCCACATGTAGGCGACGAACGGGGCGAACACGATAATGAAAAGCGAGTTAACCGACTGGAACCAGCTCGAATAAATGTTGATCGAGCCGAAGTCGAGCTTTGTATAGCGATCGGCGAAAAGATTCAGCGAACTGCCGGCCTGCTCGAACCCGGACCAGAACATGGAGATGCCGAGGAACAGCGCGATGATGACTACGACACGCTTCTTCTCAACCGTATCGAGCTTGCCGAAGGCAAACACATAGATGAAATAGGCGGCAACCATGCCAATGATGACGTAGGTCGTCTTCTGGGAGATGAGAACAGGATCGAAGGCTATCCCGCCCGAAAGGCCCGTGAAAACGAATGCAGCCAGAATGCCCATGGCGATGATGACGCCGAGCCAGCCGCGGCGTCGGGAGATGGCGTCCTTCGCCGGATCGCCGGAGCTTGCCGGATGAAGACCGGCGGTTCCGAGATGGCGACGAGTCATCCAGAATTGAATCACGCCGAACAACATGCCGACGCCGGCCGCGCCGAAGCCCCAGTGCCAGCCGTAGTTCGGGTTCTGTCCGAGGCCGCCGCAGACCAGTGGCCCAAGCATACCGCCGAGGTTTATGCCCATATAGAAAATGGTAAAGCCGCTGTCACGACGATCGTCGTCAATGCTGTAGAGCGAGCCAACGATGGTGCTGACATTGGGTTTGAGAAGCCCGGTGCCGAGTATGACCAGCAACAAGCCCAGGAAAAACGAGTTGGTACCGGGCATTGCGAGCACGAACTGGCCGCACATAATGGTGATACCGCCGGCCAGAACCGCGCGTTGTGCGCCCATCAGCCGGTCGGCAATCCAGCCGCCAGGAAGGGCGACCAGGTATACGGCGGCTGTATAGATACCGTAAATTGCGGTTGCTGTGATGTCGTCAATTGCCAGGCCGCCATCCTGCATTTGCGACACCATGAAAAGAATCAGAATCGCACGCATGCCGTAGTAGCTCATGCGCTCCCACATTTCGGTCATGAACAGCGTAAACAGCCCTCTCGGGTGACCCAAAAGCTCACTGGGCGCCCCGGAATCAGCGGTTGTGGCGGAATCTGTCATAAGAGTTCTCTCTTGATTGGGTACGCAGACCGATGCCGCGCATTAAACACGATTATCGAGCGTCTGCAAAATCGCCGACGGTCATATCAAAGGACTGGACGGCCAAACAACGCGATTCTGACGGCCGGATACATCATTTATCGGCGGTTACGGCGTCGTCTGCCTCAGTCTCTTCGACCTTTCTGACAAAAAAGCGCGACATAAAAATGCCGAGCTCGTAGAGCAGGTAAACCGGAATTGCCAGCAGTGTCTGACTGATGACATCCGGGGGTGTCAGCAACATTCCGACAACAAAGGCGCCGAGAAGCACATAGGGGCGCGCCGAGCCCAGTTTTTTTGGCGTCGTCAGACCGGTCCATACGATCAATACGGTTGCGATCGGGACCTCGAATGCGAGACCGAACGCAAGTACGATTGTCGTGATGAAGTCGAGATAAAGCGATATGTCGGTCATGACCTCAACGCCGTCGGGCGCGACGGCGGTGAAAAATTTGAACACCAGTGGAAATACGACGAAATACGCAAACGCCACCCCCGCGTAAAATAACAAGATGCTTGAGACCAGCAGCGGAACGGCGAAGTGTTTCTCTTTTAAATAAAGGCCAGGCGCAACAAACGCCCAGACCTGGTACAGCACAATTGGCATGGCAAGGCATAGCGCGGCGAAGAAAGTGAGCTTGAGAGGCGTCAACAACGGTGACGCGACGCCAGTCGCGATCAGGGCCTGCCCTGGAAGGACATCCCGAATGGGCTCAGAGACGAAGGAAAAAATCTCGCCGGCAAAGGGAAATAACACTAAAAATACGATGATGACCGCTGCGGCGATCTTAAGCAGTCGACCGCGCAACTCGACCAGGTGCGACATAAGCGACCCTTCGGCGAGATTTTCTTTATCGACGCTGTCCTTATTGTCGTTTTCGTCGCTCAAGGTTTGCTGTCTTTTTTGTTTTCAACGATATAGGTATCGTCGGGAACCAGGTTATCGTCTGCGTCCTCTGTCTCCTCCGTGTCTTCTGCCTCGATACCCTCGTCATCGGCGACGCCGGTGCCGATGCTTTCCGCATCATGCGCAGGTGAAAAGGTGTCGTCGTCCTCATTCGCCGGCAGATGTGTGGTTTCCGCTTCGGGGTCAGGCGTTTCGTTTTCTGACGGCTCGGGGGCAGGGCGGGGCGACTTCGGTTTAATGCTGTTCGTTTTCTCGAGATCCAGCTCTTCTTCGAGTTGGCGCTTCATGACGCGCGTCATTCTTCGCGCCTGCCCTAACCAGCCACCAATTTGATTGGCGATACGCGGTAAGCGCTCCGGGCCAAGAACAATGAGCCCGATGAGAGCCAACAGGACCCACTCAGATAAGCCAACGCTGGACATGTTTTACCGAATCAGTCTTTCTTGCTCTTGCTGGGTTCTTCAACCGGCGTGTTGTCGAAATCGGCATCCTCGGACTGGCTGCTGATTTGCTCGGTCGAGCCTTTCTCTGCGTCATCTACCGCAGAGCGAAATCCCTTTACGGCACTGCCCAGGTCCGATCCCAGCGATCGCAGTCGCTTGGTACCGAATATCGCCAGTACGATGACGAGTACAATTAATAACTGAAACGGGCTAATGCCAGAAAACATCTTGCAAACTCCTGGGGCGGCAGCCCCTGTCAATACGATTACACAGGGCGGTCAAACGGGTGCCCAACCTGTGCATGATACCGCGTCGCTGGCCACAAAACCGTACTGAGATCACAACAAAAGCGCTCAGGTTTCAAGCCAGAATGTTACCGGGCCGTCATTAACCAGCGAGACCCGCATGTTCGCACCAAACTGGCCAGACGCGACGGATGGCAAGTGTTTGCCGCACTCCGCCAGGAACAATTCGAAGTACTCACGGCCCTTTTCCGGCTTTGCTGCGCGCGTGAAACTCGGCCGCGTGCCCTTCCGCGTATCGGCGGCGAGGGTGAACTGCGGTACCGCGAGCATCTCGAGGTGCTGATTCAGCAGGCTTTCGTTCATGCGGTCGTCGGCGTCCGGAAAAACACGGTACGTGAGTATGCGCTCCGCCATTCTGCTGACCTGTTGTGCCGAATCTTCCGGCTGCACAGCGACAAACGCGAGCAGGCCGCGCCCAATCTGCCCGATGACCTCATCATCGACAGTGACGGCAGCCTCTGTTACCCGTTGAATTAATGCGATCATTTCCGCTGCATTTCCTTGCGAAAGGCGAACCCAGCACGGAGTTTATTCGTTCATCGGCGAATAACACCAGCTTCACTTGTGTGTTGGCCGTGGCAGTCTGTATATCAAGGATGCCAGGCATTGTGGCCAAAGCGCTGGCGGGCCATGGACGGCCCGGCGTCTTTTACAGGCGCCGTCCGACCCAGGGAGATGGGGGCTCCGGTCCACGCTGAGGCTGGCCGGAGCCGATTCACTGTTAGACTAGGTGCCTTCGATCTTTGGCGAGAAGATAGCTCAATGAAAAGACGCGAATTTGTCGGCGGCCTGGCGATGGCTACCGGCGTAGCAGCTTGTGGCAACCAGGCGGAAGACTGCAGCGATGGTGCGGCCCAATCCGGCAAGACGTTTAAATGGAACATGGTCACATCCTGGCCACCGGGCCTGCCCGGTTTGGGCACAGGCGCGGAAAATCTCGCGAAACGAATCGAAGAAGCTTCCGCTGGCCGACTGATGATCAAGGTATTTGCGGGCGGTGAGCTGGTGCCGGCGCTCGAGGTGTTCGACGCCGTGCGATCCGGTACTGCACAGATGGGCCACGATGCGTCTTACTATCATCGCGGCAAGATTCCCGCAGCACAGTATTTTACGGCCATACCGTTCGGCCTGAACGCCAACGAAATGAATGCGTGGTTTTATTATGGCGGTGCGCTGGAGCTGTGGCATGAATATTACGAACAATTCGGATTGATCGGATTTCCCGCGGGCCAGACGGGTGTGCAGATGGCGGGCTGGTTTAACCGGGAAATAAATTCTGTTGCCGACCTTCAGGGTCTGAAAATGCGCATTCCCGGCCTTGGCGGCGAGGTCATGCAGCGGGCCGGTGCAACGCAGATCACACTGCCTGCGTCGGAGATTTTCACATCACTGCAAACAGGCACGATCGATGCCGCCGAATGGGTGGGCCCGTATAACGACGTGTCACTCGGATTGCACAAAGCGGCTCGCTACTACTATTACCCGGGTTGGCACGAACCGGGCCCGAGCCTGCAATGCACGATTAACCTGGATGCCTGGCGCGAACTGCCTGAAGACCTGCAACAAATTGTCCGGGTGTGCTGCCAGGCGACGAATCTGGATGTGCAGGCCGAGTACACGTACGGCAACGCGATGGCGCTGGATCAACTGTCACGAGATCCGAACGTGGAGCTTCGCGAGTTGCCAACCGACGTTCTCGATTTGTTGCGCAGCCATTCCGAAGAAGCCATTGCGGAGCTCACGGCGAAAAACGACTGGGCAAGGCGCTTGCACGAATCTCTCAGCGACTTTCTCAGGAAGTCAGAAGCAAACCAGAAAATAAGCGAGTTTTCCTATCTGGCCAATCGTGCCGGGCGTTAAAAACCATCGCTCACAAGGTGAGCTCCTACAGCTTGCTTATGAACTATTTAGCAAGCTGTAGGAGCTCACCTTGTGAGCGATCCCTCAACCCCCATAAATCTGGTCCGGGAGCCATGTCGCGAGATCCGGAAATATCGCCAGAAGAATCAACGCCAGGATCTGGATACCAACAAACGGAATGACGCCTCGATAAATCTGCGGGGTGGATATTTCCGGCGGTGCAACGCCACGAAGATAGAACAATGCGAAGCCGAATGGCGGCGTCAGAAACGACGTTTGCAGATTAATGGCGATCATGATGCCGAGCCACACCGGGTCGAGGCCCATCGATAACAAGACAGGTCCGACTATCGGCACAACAACAAACGTGATTTCGATAAAATCGAGCACGAAGCCGAGCAGGAACATCACCAGCATCACCATCAAAACGGCACCGAAGACCCCGCCAGGCAAAGATTCGAGCAACGCCCGCACACCATCGTCACCACCATAACCGCGAAATACCAGCGAAAACACGGACGCACCGATCAGGATGAGAAATACCATGCTGCTAATGCGAAGTGTGCCGCGCATGATTTCCCGAAGCCGTTCCAGCGACAGCGTATTTCGTTGCAGCGCCAGCAATAAAGCACCCATCGCTCCGACGCCGGCCGCTTCTGTGGGTGTTGCATAACCGCCGAGAATCGAGCCGAGGACCGCGAATATCAACACAAGCGGCGGGAACAATGCACTCGCGTATCTGCCAAAGCCGAGATGCTCGTCTTCCGAGCGGTCATGCGCCGGCATGCTGGTCGGATCAAGCCATGCCTTGATTACGAGATAAACGATATACAGCACGACCAGCAGGAAACCCGGAATCAACGCGCCGGCAAACAGATCACCGACCGAGACGGTTTCCGGAGAAAAATTACCCTGGCTGAGTTGCGCCTGTTGATAAGCAGAGGACATGACGTCACCCAGCATCACGAGAATGATGGATGGCGGGATAATCTGTCCGAGCGTGCCGGACGCACAAATGGTGCCGACCGCAACCTCTGGCTGGTAACCGCGCTTCAGCATGGTCGGCAGTGAAAGCAGGCCCATCGTAACAACCGTCGCGCCGACGATACCCGTGCTCGCCGCCAGCAACATGCCGACCAGCGTCACCGAGATACCCAGGCCACCACGCAAAGAACCAAACAAGGCACTCAGCGTTTCGAGCAGATCCTCGGCGATGCGAGCGCGCTCAAGCGTGATGCCCATAAATACGAACAGGGGCACTGCTATCAGGGTTTCGTTGGTCATGATACCGAACAGGCGACTCGGTATCCCGGTTAGAAATGCGGACTCGAAACTCCCACCGATAACGCCGAACAAAGCGAATAACATCGCGGTTCCGCCAAGCGAGAATGCGACCGGGAAACCGGCCAGCAGGAACACGATAACAGTGACAAAGAGTAGCAGTGAGACCCACTCCATCGCTATTTCGCCCTGATCGTTTGTACAGAATGCAGCAGGATTGACAATCCCTGCAGCATTACGGTGACCGGCATCAGAACCAAAATGCTCTTCAGCAAGGGCACTGCCGGATAAGGCAGGCCGCCCGAGTCTCTCGACACCTCACCAATGTTCCAGGCCGCGACAACATAGCTATAGGATTCGTAGACAAAGAATCCGCATAATGGAAACAGAAAAATCAAAACGCCGATCAGGTCAACCCATGCTTTGTGGCGCTCGCTCATTTCGCGATAAAAGATATCTACACGTACATGGGCGTTGCTCTGCAATGTGTAAGCCGCCCCGAGCATAAACACCGCAGCGTGCATCCAGGTCAGTGATTGCTGCATCCAGATAACGCCGATGTCGAACGCATAGCGCAAAACGACGATCAGGAATGTAACCAATACCATGGCCAGGGTGAGCCAGGATGCCGCCTGGCCGGTCGCGATGCTGATCTTGTCGATTATCGAGTCGTCACGACCCGACATCAGTGACGCCAGAATGTCGGGGTGAACAATACCAGCAACGTAAATATCTCGAGACGGCCAAGCAACATGCCGCCGACAGAGATCCACTTGGCCGTGTCAGTCAGCGACATGAAGCCGGATGAAACATCCCCGAGACCCGGACCGAGATTATTCAGGGTCGCAGCAACAGCCGAGAATGCCGTAACCTGGTCCAGTCCGGTCGCCATCATTGCGATCAACATCAGCGCGAAAACAACGATGTAGACGGAAAAGAATCCCCAGACGGCGTCCACAACACGGAACGGCACGGCAGCGTTGCCAAGCTTGACCGGAATTTCCGCATTCGGATGCACAAGGCGCGCAATTTCACGCACGCCCTGTTTGTAGATGAGCAGCCAGCGAATGACTTTCATGCCACCCGCGGTTGAGCCCGCAGAGCCGCCGATGAAGCTCGAAAATATCAGTAACACAGGAATGGCCGCCGGCCACGCAGCAAATTCTGCGGTGGAGAAACCGGTTGTTGTTGCGATTGACACCGCCTGGAACAGGCCGTTGATGAAACCATCTTTCGCGTCAGTATAGGTGCCGTAAACAAGGAGCGAAAAAATGACGACCACGGACATTGTCGCCAGAAAAAAGCAATACGCCCGAAACTCCTGATCCTGCGCGTAATGCTTAATCTGAATATTGCGCCAGGAAAAAAAGTGCAGGGAAAAATTGATGCCGGCGAGGAACATAAACACAACGGTGATCAGGTCTATCTTGCTGCTCTCAAAATAGCCGATGCTAGCGTCGTGAGTGGAGAAGCCACCGATAGCGACCGTTGAAAACGCATGGCAGATGGCGTCAAAAAGATCCATACCCGCGGCCCAGAAACCGAGCATGCATAAAATCGTGAATGCCAGGTAGACATACCACAGCGCTTTGGCGGTTTCGGTAATGCGGGGCGTCAGCTTCGTGTCCTTGACGGGGCCGGGCGTCTCGGCGCGATAAAGCTGCATGCCGCCAACACCAAGCATCGGCAAGACGGCAACAGCCAGTACGATAATGCCCATGCCGCCCAGCCATTGCAGTTGCTGGCGATAGTACAAAATCGACTCAGGCAGTGCGTCGAGACCGGTAAGAATCGTGGCGCCGGTTGTCGTGAGTCCCGACATGGACTCAAACACGGCGTCTGTAAAAGAAAGCGTCAACACGTCGGACAAAAACAACGGCGCGGCGCCGAAGGTACCCAACACGGTCCAGAATGACGCGACGACCAGGAACCCGTCTCTCAGCCGGAGGTCCTTGAGTTGGCGTCGTACGGGGAGCCAGATGAGCAGGCCCGCGACGAGCGTCAGCGAAAAGCCTTCCACGAACGGCACCCATGCGCCGTCATTGAACAGGAGACTGACAATCACCGGCGGCAACATGGTGAGGCTGAACATCATCAGCAGCAGACCCAAAATGCGTTGTACAACGGTCCAGTTCAAGCGCTTGTCACCTGTTGCTGTGTGAGCATGGCGATCAGATAAAGGAGACGTCGACCGAAAACAGGTTTTCAAGGTGTTCGATCTTGCGCCTGTCTGTCATAAACAAAATGACGTGGTCGTCCGTCTCAACCACCGTATCGTGATGCGCAATAATGACTTTCTCGCCGCGCACGAGCGCAATAATGTTGGTTCCTCGCGGCAACGGCACGTCTTCAAGTTTTCTTCCGACGACCCGCGATTCTTCCGACGTGCCGTGTGCCACCGCTTCGATCGCTTCCGCAGCGCCTCGCCGAAGTGAATGAACTTTCACGACATCACCGCGGCGTACATGCGCGAGAAGTGAGCCGATAGTGATCTGTTGAGGTGAAATGGCGATATCGATGCTGCCGGACTCGACCAGCTCCGCGTAAGAGGGTCGATTAATGAGCGCCATGACTTTCTTGGCACCCAATCGCTTGGCCAGCATCGCCGAAAGAATATTGGCTTCCTCCGCGTTGGTCAGCGCGACAAAAACGTCAACGCTGTCGATGTTTTCCTCAACCAGCAGTTCTTCATCAGCTGCGTCGCCAACCAGGACGATCGCCTTGTTCAATTGTTCGGATATGGTGCGGGCCCGCCGTGGGTCTCTTTCGATTATTTTCACCTGGTTGGTGTGCTCAAGCGCCAGCGCGAGTCGTACACCAATGTTGCCACCACCGGCAATAACGACCCGCCGCACCGGATCCTCAAGCTTGCGCATCTCGCTCATGAAAACACGGATGTCCTGGCGTGCCGCAATAAAGAAGACCTCGTCATCTTCTTCAATGACCGTGTCGCCATCCGGCAGCAGCGCCTTGCCGCCACGATAAACCGCCGCAATACGCGCCTCTGTGTTCGGGATGTGCTCCTTGAGTGCCGAGATCTGTTTGCCGACGAGGAGGCCGTCGCGATCGGCGCGGGCACCCACCAGACGCACCCTGCCACCGGCAAACTCCAGCACCTGCATCGTGCCCGGATAAAGAATAAGTTGCTCGACGTATTCGCAGACAAGTTGTTCCGGACTGATGCGGACATCAACCGGAATGGCGTCCTGGGCGAACAGCTTCTTCGCCCTCATATAATCTGCTGAGCGAATTCGGGCGATCTTGGTCGGCGTGTGATAAAGGGTGTAGGCGACCTGGCAGGCCACCATATTGGTTTCGTCGGCGTCGGTCAGCGCGACGATGATATCCACGTCGTTCGCTCCGGCCCGATCCAGTACGTCGGGGTGGGCCGCATGGCCCACAACGGTTCGAATGTCCAGTCGATCCTGCAGCTCGCGAAGAACGTCTGCCCGCATGTCGATAACGGTGACTTCGTTCGCCTCTTCGCGGGATAAATGATAAGCGGCCGAGGAGCCTACCTGGCCTGCGCCGAGAATTAGTATGTTCATTTATTATGTACTCGCCACATCTCTTAATTGCTAGCGTACGCCGCAATGACGCCATTGTGGACGCTTATTTTACATCAGATCAAGATTTGCATAGCTGAGAACCAGCCATTTTGTGCCAGCATCCTCGAAATTGACCTCAACCCGGGCATGAGCGCCCTGCCCCTCGCAACTCAGGATAACGCCATCGCCAAATTTGGCGTGTCGCACCCGCTGACCGAGCCGTATACCCTGTTCGGATGCTGCACTCATTCCGCTGGCACCTCGGCGTTGCCTGGGAATCGTTCGCGCGGGCCTGCTGACCTGCACGCGCGGCCGAATTTCTTCCACCAGTTCGTCCGGGATCTCGCTGATAAAGCGGGACGGTTGGGAAAAGCTGTCGGTGCCGTGCATACGACGTTGTTCGGCGTGGGTAATATACAAAGTCTGCTTGGCACGGGTGATCCCGACGTAGCAAAGGCGGCGCTCTTCTTCCAGGCCACTCGGATCGGCGATTGATCGCTGGTGCGGGAACAAACCGTCCTCCAGGCCGCAGAGGAAAACCAGTGGAAATTCCAGGCCTTTGGCCGAGTGCATGGTCATTAGTTGCACACAGTCCTCCCAGGCGTCTGCCTGGCCCTCGCCCGCCTCCAGTGCCGCATGCGACAGGAACGCATCCAGTTCCGACATTTCATCGGCCGGATTTCGTTCGTAACTCTTTGCCGCACTGACAAGTTCTTCGAGGTTTTCAATACGAGTCTCGCCGCGCTCGCCTTTCTCCTTGCGAAAAAACTCGATCAGGCCGCTCGCATGAATAACGTGATCAACCTGCTCGTGCAAATCGAGCCCGGCGGTTTCTTTCGCGGCCCGCTCGATAAGATTCAGAAATGAGATAACGGCGTTGGACGCGCGACCACTCAACTCATCACTGGCAATAGCTCCTGCGGCTCGCCATAGTGAACAACTGTTCGCGCGCGCGTATGCCCGCATCGTCTCAACCGTACGCGCACCAATACCACGCGTTGGCCGATTGACCACGCGCTCGAACGCACTGTCATCATCGCGGTTACTCATCAGGCGCAAATAGGCGAGAGCATCCTTGATTTCCTGGCGTTCGAAAAAGCGTAAACCACCGTAAACACGGTACGGCAGTCCTGCGTTCATCAGGGCCTCTTCAATGACTCGTGATTGCGCATTCGAACGATACAAAACAGCGGCCTCGGTTCGCGGATTTCCCTGGTCGCTCCAGTCACGCAATCTCCCGACAACAAAGTCCGCTTCGTCGCGTTCGTTGTAGGCCGAATAGATTCGAATCGGCTCGCCCTGGTTGCCCTCGGTCCAGAGATTCTTGCCCATGCGCGAGCTGTTGTTCCTGATCACTGCATTGGCAGCATCAAGAATGGTTACAGTTGAGCGGTAATTTTGTTCCAGCTTGATGACGGATGTGCCCGGAAAGTCCTTCTGAAAGCGGTCAATGTGTTCGACCCGTGCCCCGCGCCAGCGATAGATCGACTGATCGTCGTCTCCGACTACGAAGGGTACGCCGGTCTTGCCGGCAAGCAGCCGCAGCCAGCCGTACTGAATCGCGTTCGTATCCTGGAACTCATCCACCAGCAGGTGCTGGAATCGCCTCTGGTAATGCTGCAGCAGCTCCGGATTGTCGCGCCACAATTCATGCGCGCGGAGCAGCAACTCCGCAAAATCAACCAGCCCGCCACGGTCGCAAATTTCCTGGTAGCCTGCATAAAAAGCGATGAACTGGCGACGATTGGGGTCGCTTTCGTCGTGCAGATGTTGTGGCCGCAGACCCTCGTCTTTTTGCGCATTGATAAAGTATTGAATTTCACGCGGTACCCAGCGGCTGTCATCGACTTCCTGGCCTTTCAGCAGGCGTTTAATGACACGCAGTTGATCGTCGGAATCAATAATCTGAAAATTTTGCGGCAGGCCCGCCTCTTGCCAGTGTCGCCGTAGCAGCCGGTGCGCAAGCCCGTGAAATGTTCCTATCCACAGATGATTGACGGGCATATTGAGCAGGGACTCAATCCTCCCGCGCATTTCCGCCGCCGCCTTGTTGGTAAAGGTGACCGCGAGCAGG
>Ga0316191_10000767_pt1 | contig 21452 bp, 16 predicted proteins | sample Eddworburr2cm_MG_FD_204928 | JGI IMG/M metagenome (GOLD analysis project Ga0316191, IMG submission 204928) | Coastal sediment microbial communities from Maine, United States - Eddy worm burrow 2 cm | ecosystem: Environmental > Aquatic > Marine > Coastal > Sediment | place: USA: Maine... | reverse complement strand
TCTTTCAGCGCCGGCCGTTACACCGGGACAAGCGCGAATTGCACTAAACTCGAAATTGATCTAGAACACAGAATTGCATTATCGCAGGCTGGCCGCGATTGGACAGCGCCTTGCCCCGGGGTCGCGTTCCCTGGAGGGGGCACATGAAGCAGACCGACAACAAGAATCTGACTGGGAAGGAACTCACATGCCTCGCATGAAGGGCGGAGATCTCATCTCCGATTTTCTGATTCAGGAGGAGGTGCCATACGTGTTCGGCATCTGCGGCCACGGTAACGTTGGCCTGCTCGATGCGCTGTGGGAGCGACAGGACCGGATCAAGCTGATCTCGCCGCGCCACGAACAGACCGCCGGCCACATGGCCGATGCCTACTATCGTGTCGCGCACCGCCCGGTGGCGACCCTGACATCCTGCGGACCCGGTTCATGCAATCTGGTGATGGCAACGGCGGCCGCTTCGGCGGACTCGTCGGCTTTCTATGCCATTACCGCAAACGTGCCGACGTCCCAGTTCAACCGCGGCCCGTTCCAGGAAAGTCACCGTAACCAGGCAGCCGAGTTTCCGGTGGCACTGCGCCCCTATGTAAAGCGCACCTTCCAGCCGACACGGGTGGACATGCTGCCGCTGGCGTTACGGCAAAGTTTCAATCTGATGATGACGGGTCGCCCGGGGCCGGTAAACCTCGACGTGCCGTTCAACCTTTTTCAGGAAGAAGACGATGTCGAACTGCTGGCATCGGACCGCAAGGCCGGTTTTGCCCGTCCCGGCGCTGCGCCAGAGGACGTACGCAAGGTCGTCGACATGATCGAGGCAGCACAACGGCCCGCCTTCTATGTCAGTCACGGGGTCACCCTTGCCGAGGCCGGGCCCGAACTGACGCGCATTGCCGAACTGCTGGACATCCCGGTCATCACTTCACCCAACGCGATGGGCACACTGCCGACGTCACATCCGCGTGCGCTCGGCTTCATCGGGCGCAATGGTACTTATCATGCAAACCAGACCGGGCGGCACTGCGATTTGCTCATCACCGTCGGCGCGCGGTTCGATGATCGTTCGTCTTCGTCGTGGATACCGGGGTACTCCTGGAATATCCCGCCAACGAAACTGGTACACGTCGATATTGATCAGGCCGAGATCGGCCGCAACTATCCGGTTGCGCTCGGCATTGTGGCCGACGCGAAAGTGTTTCTTGAACAACTGCACAACGAAGCGGTCAGCCGCAAACTCAAAGGCGATCGCTTCGCGCCCTGGCTGGAGGCAATTGACGGCTGGCGCCGCGAATGGGACGAATTTACCCGCCCGCATTTCGATGACAGCGGCTCGCCGCTGCGCCCCGAACGGGTCGTCAAGGATATCCGCGCAGCACTACCCGATGACGCCATCATTTCGCTCGACAGCGGTGTGCATCACAACTGGTTCATGCAGTTCTGGGACGCGCCCAGCCCGCAGTCGATGCTCAACTCCTGGGGATTCTCGGCAATGGGCTTTGGCGTCAGCGGCATTCTCGGCGCAAAACTCGCCGCACCCGATCGTGTCTGCATGTCGATCTGCGGCGACGGCGGGTTCATCATGACGCCACACGTGCTGGCAACGGCAGTCGAGTACGACATTCCTGCGGTGTGGGTGGTGTGGAACAACTATTCATGGGCGGCAATCCGGGACATCCAGTACGGCTTGTTCGACGGGCGCGAAATCGGCACCGGTTTTTATGCGGGCCCAGACAAGGAACCCTATAACCCGGACTTTGCGGCAATGGCGCGCAGTTGCGGTGTCGAGGGGATCCCCGTCAAGCACAGCGATCAACTCGGTGACGCATTGCGCCACGCTGTCGCGCTAGGCAAGCCCTGCCTGCTCGACGTGCACGTCGACGACAAGGTCAAACCGCCCAGCACCGGGACCTGGCAGCTACCGCCGACGCCATACAAGGAACCGGTGTTCGGCAAGCCGTGGAAAACGTCCTAGTCATGGATACTCAACCGCAACCGGTGGCGCGCGCCCTGATCGGCGGCGAATGGCGTTCTTCCGAAACGCTGCGGAAAATCCATGATCCGTATCGCGGCGATGTCGTCGGCACAATGGCTGTATCGAGCAAAGCAGACCTCGATGACGCGTTGAATGCTGCCGTCGCGGCACGCGATGCCGCAGCCGCCCTGCCCGGCTACGAACGAGCTGCACTGCTGAAAAGGATTTCACAGCTCATTGAGCGTGATGTGAAATCGCTTGCAGATCTGATGGCGCGCGAGACCGGCAAGGCCATCAGGGATGCGCAAGCGGAAATCCGGCGATCTCTGGAAACTTTCGCGCTGGCGGGTGAAGAAGCGATCCGCATCGAAGGGCGCCACATCCCGCTCGACGGCAGCGCCATGGGCGCGGGCAAAATGGCGTTTCTGATGCGCTTCCCGGTAGGTGTCGTTGCGGCGATCACACCATTCAACGCGCCGTTCAATCTGGCCGCACACAAGATCGCGCCGGCGATCGCAGCGGGCAACACGCTGGTGCTCAAGCCGCCGCCGCAGGCACCGCTGATTGTTCACAAACTGGTTGAACTGGTGCATGAAGCCGGACTGCCGGCAGGAATGGTCAATACCGTTTTTGGCGAAACCGACATCGGCGCGGCACTGGTTGCGGATCCGCGCGTTGAGTTCATCACCTTTACCGGCTCCAGCCGCGCCGGCGAAGCGATCAAGGCGGCGAGCGGCTTGCGCCGGGTGGCGCTCGAACTCGGTGGCAACGGCGCGACCATCGTCTGCGACGATGCCGATCTTGACGCCGCCGCTACTGTTTGCGCGCGAAACTCGATGCGTCTGGCCGGGCAAAGCTGTATTTCGGTGCAAAGCGTTTACGTCATGCGCAGCGTCTACGAACGTTTCGTAGCCCTGGTCGAGACCGAGGTGCGGACACTCAAACTGGGCGATCCGCTTGATCCGGGTACGGACGTCGGCACACTCATTGATGAACGTGCTGCCAGGCGTGTCGAAGACTGGGTACAGCAGGCAGTCAAGAGCGGCGCGCGTGCAATCACCGGAGGCAAGCGCCACAACGCGGCATTCGAGCCAACGGTGATGACCGGTGTCAAACCCGATATGAAAGTGGTTTGCGAGGAAATATTCGGACCGGTGATCAACATCATCCCGTTCGACTCACTGGACGAGGCCTTCGACGCCATCAACGCGAGTCCGTACGGACTTCAGGCGGGCATCTTTACCAAATCAAACGAAGTCACATTCTTGGCGATCCGCCGGATGCGGGTCGGAGGTTTGATTATCAATGGCACGTCGACGTGGCGTACTGATCAGCTAGCCTACGGTGGCGTACGATCCAGCGGCATTGGACGCGAGGGACCGCGCTACGCCATCGAGGAAATGACCGAGCAACGGCTGATCGTGTTCAACCTCTGAGGGGCTGACTGATGCGGATACTGGTAACCGGTGGCGGCGGCTTTCTCGGAGCGGCCGTTTCGAAGGCACTTGTTGCGCGCGGGGATACGGTGATCGCATTCGACACCCGGTTCGCATCGCGTGATGCCGCCGAGTCGGAACATTGCATTCGCGTGCCGGGCGACATCACCGACATGGCAGCGCTGGCGCAGACGGTACTGACGCATCAACCGGACGCCGTAATCCACTGCGCGGCGATTGTCGGCGTGCTGTCCTCGATCGGCAGCCCGATCAACATCGTGCGTATCAATGTCGAGGGCTCGATCAACGTCTTCGAAGCAATGCGGGTTGGCGGCATCAAACGCTGCATTCACATCAGCTCCGAAGAGGCCTACGGGGCGTTTCGCGCCGAGCGCATCGACGAGACGCACCCGCTGGAGCCGGTGTTGCCTTATGGCATCTGCAAGGCAACAGTTGAGCAACTCGGCCGTACCTACCGTGACCTGCACGGACTCGAAGTCATCAACCTGCGTACCTCCTGGGTCTATGGCCCGGAACTGCCCCGCGATCGCATCCCGCGCAATCTCGTTCTTGCCGCACTGCAAGGCCAACCGCTACATATTCCCTGCGGTGCCGACACTGCAATCGATCACACTCATGTCGATGACTGGGTTAGTGCGGTAATTACCGCACTTGATCATGGCGAGCACCGTTACGACGTGTATAACGTATCGAGCGGGCAAGCCAGCACTGTCACAGAACTGGCTGCGATCGTCAGCGAACTGATTCCGGGTGCAAAACTTTCGGTCGGCCCCGGGCTTTACAAACACGGCAATCAGATCGAACTGGTCAGGAAAGGCGCGTTGGATATCTCGCGCGCCGAAGCCGAAATGGGCTGGAAGCCGAAGTACGACATTCGTTCCGGCCTCGCTGCCTACATCCAGGCAGTGCGCAAGAATAGGGTCAGCGATAACGTTCCAGTCGCGCCGGGTCAATCAGAGGAGAAATAAATGGCAAAAAAGAAAGCGAAGCAATCGGTACGCAAGATGAAACCCACAGCTACAATCCGTCCAGCAGCGACGGTGATGTGGGATGAACCGCCCGCACATTATGGCGGCGCATTTTCCAAGATGCTTGTGCGCCCGGAGTCATGCGGATCAAAGAGCATCGATTACCGCATCTCGGTTTACCAGCCAAGGGCATACGTTGCGCCGCACCGGCACCGGATTCAGGAGCAGGTTTATCACATTCTCGAAGGCGAAGGCCTGATGGAAATCGATGGCAAGCGCACTGTCGTAAACAAGGATGACGTCATCTTCATTCCACCCGGCACAGAGCACGCGATCTACAATACCGGCATGACCGACATCAAGTTTGTCGTCGTCACCTCGCCTGCCGATGAATAGCGTTTGAGCAATCCTCACCACGGGGAGACCATCATGAAGATCGCACACGCCATGAAACTTCTGGCACTTGCCGTTTTGCTCGCAGTGGCCCAAAGCGCCATGGCCCAGGGCGACTCGATTCGTATCGGGGTCGTCACATTTTTGTCGGGCCCCGGAGCGGCGCCGTTCGGCGTGCCCGCACATAACGCAGCTGCACTGCTATTTGACGCACTCAATGCGGGTGAGTTGCCGGCACCGTATCAGAGCAAGGGCTTCGGCGGCACGCCGATTGAAATGGTGGTGATGGACGAGGCGGGACCGCCTACGAGTGTAGCCACCCGTTACCGGCAACTGGTGGAATCGCAGAACGTAGACATAGTCATTGGCTACATTTCCAGTGGCAGTTGCCTCGCGGTCGCGCCGATTGCCGAGGAACTCAGGAAACTCACTGTATTTTTCGATTGCGGCACGCCGCGCATATTCGAAGACGCCAGCTACCGCTACGTCTTCAGGACGAACTCGCACGCGGCTATGGACAACGTCGCTGCGGCAAAATATATCAAGCAACATTTCCCTGAAGCAAAGAAGATCGCGGGCATTAACCAGAACTACGCGTGGGGTCAGGATTCATGGCGTGATTTTGAGATGACCATGAAAGTGCTCTCACCGGACGTCAAGACCACCACATCTCAAATGCCGAAACTGTTCGCCAGCCAATACGGCGGGGAGATTTCTGCACTGTTGTCGAGAAGACCAGATGTCATTCACTCCAGCTTCTGGGGTGGCGACCTCGAGGCGCTGATTCTGCAAGGCGCGCCGCGCGGACTGTTTCGTCGCGCCAAGATAGTATTGACGACCGGTGAAACCGCGCTGCACTCACTTGCTGACCGTATCCCGGACGGCACCATCATTGGTGCCCGCGGCCCGCACAGCATGTTTGCTCCGGACAATGCACTGAATCGCTGGTTCAGGGATGCCTACCAACAACGGTTCAAGATGCCACCCGTGTTCACCTCTTATCACTTCGTCCAGGCCATTCTCGGAACCAAGGCCGCGTACGAAAAAGCGCAGCTGGCAAGCGGGCGCAAACCGGACCAGGCACAAATCATCGCTGCGTTCGAAGGTCTGAGTTTTGAAACCCCAAGCGGCGAGACGAGTATGCGGCTTGGCAAGGGACATCAAGGCGTGCAAGGCACAGCTTACGGAATGATAAAACATGTCGACGGAGAAACCGCCATCGTCAACGTTACCCGTTACAGTGCTGACGAAGTCAATCCGCCCGAAGGGGTCAAGAGCGAAGACTGGATCCGTTCCGGTTTCACGCACTAGTCGCCTGCACATGAAGATTTTCAGGCAACAGCAATCACGTAGCATGACCGACGACATTCGAGAGGCTTGCCAGATTTCGGGACCACGCTTCTGCGTCAGCCCAGGTGTGCCAGGTGTCCCATGCATTCTGTTGCTGCTCGTCGCTCTGTTGTATGGCTGCGCCACGTCATCTGTGCAGACAGAGCCTATCGACTACCGCGCGCGGGCCGAAACGAAAACACAGGATGGCGTAAGCGTAAGCGCGGTTGCCTTGAGCTCAGAGGAAAGCCTGGACACTTTTTCGCTACCGCTTGCGAAAAGAGGCATTCAGCCAGTCTGGATTGAGGTCGAGAACAGGGCAGATGAAAAATTCGTACTGATGCTGCTCAGCATTGATCCGGATTATTTCGCGCCGTCAGAAATTGCCTGGATGTTCCGGGGAGAAGGCGAACCGGGTTTCGACAAGAAAATGGACCTGTTTATGGATCAACACATACCGATCGTCATCCCGCCTCGAGACAGGGCGTCGGGATTCGTCTACACGAATCTCGATCCCGGAGCCAAAGCCTTTGCCGTCGAACTCATCGGTGAGGGCGACATTCGAACGTTTGAATTCGTCCAGCTCGTCCCCGGCCTCAAAGCGGATTTCACCCGCGTCGACTTTGAAAATCTATACAGCGAAACCGAAATCCAGGATCTGGATCTCGAAGGCCTGAGACGCTATCTGGAAGAACTCCCTTGCTGCGCACTTGGAGGCGATCGTGAAACGCCCGGCGACCCCCTCAACTTTGTTGTAATCGGCGCAGGGGAGCACATGCTGGCAACTCTGGTGCGCAGGGGGTGGGATCTGACCGAGACGATACGCCGTGGTACCGCATGGCGCACGGTTGCGTCATCATTGTTCGGATGGAAATACCGAACATCGCCCGTTTCACCGCTCTATGCTTTTGACCGGCCACAGGACATCGCGCTGCAGAAGGCGCGCCACAGTGTCGACGAACGCAACCATCTTCGGTTATGGCTGGCGCCGGTCACGCTCGATGGCGAGAATGTGTGGATCGGGCAGATCAGCCGCGACATCGGCGTGAAATTCAGCAGCAAAACGTTTGTTACCCACAAAATCGATCCTGTCGTTGACGAAGCACGCCTGTATATCACGCTAGACATCGCTGCCTCGCAAAGTCTGCGAGCCATGGGTTACGTAGAAGGCGTGGGTTACTCGGACCGGGACGCGCCTCGCTACAACTACACCAAAGACCCTTTCTACACTGACGGTTTGAGAGTGGTCCTTTTCTTAAGTGAGAGCCGGCAACGACTCGATGAAATCGAGAATCTCGACTGGGGACAGCCGCCACAGACGGGACGGCCCGAATCGCAAAATTCGACTACGCGAGAGTAAGTTTGATGTCCGACGCCGTCGTCCATCCGCTAACGGGCCCTACAGAATGATGCTGCCTGGCCGTAACGTACTGGTACTGCTGTTTGTCCTCGCTCTTGCCGGGTGCGCCGTCACGACAGTGGAACCCTACGAGCGCCCGCCCCCCGAATACGCCATGTCGGCTGCTCCGGATGGCGCTTTCTCTGACATCGAAGACAAGATCCGTTCCGAACATGGGCCTGACGTATCGGGATTCGAACTGCTGGACAGCAATGAGGACGGCCTTGTCTGGCGGCTCGCACTGATAGACTCGGCCACGCAGTCCATCGACATCCAATACTATCTCTGGTACGGCGACACCGCAGGCCGGCTGCTCGCCAAACGCCTCCTCGACGCCGCTGACCGCGGCGTGAAGGTGCGCATTCTCGTCGACGACCTGAACACCGTGATCAGCGACGCAAGCACCGTTGCATTGGGCGACAAGGTGGCTGCGTTAATCGAAGAGCATCCCAGCATCGAACTGCGACTTTTCAACCCGTGGACAAGCAGGGACCTCGGCGGGCGACTCGGGGAGTCACTATCCCAATTCGAACGGGTCAACCAGCGCATGCACAACAAGTCGCTGATCGTGGACAACCGGGCAGTCATCATCGGCGGGCGCAACATCGGCGACGAGTACATGGGGCTGCATGCCGAGTTCAATTTTCACGATCTCGACGTGCTGGGCATCGGGCCAGTGGCACGACAGGCCTCAGAGGTGTTTGACGCGTACTGGAACAGTGAGTGGGTGATGCCGGTTTCGGCTCTCAAGTTAGCCGTTACCGACGCGGAGCAGGACGCAGCCTACGCACAACTGTTGCATCGCCTTGAGGAGGCCGGATCGCTTGCCAGTTTCGCACTGGAACCAAAGGCATGGTCTGCGGAGTTTGCCGACCTGCAGGAGCGGCTGCACGCCGGAACCAGCGAGGTCTATTCGGATTATCCTGCAGGCGATATCATCGAGCACGTCATGCTGCAAGGTCAGCACGAAATGATGTTGTCGGCACAAGATGAACTACTGATCATCAACGCATACATTATTCCTGCTGAACGCGGCATCTCCTTACTGCGTGAGCTGGACGGCCGCGGCGTTGACATGAACATCCTGACCAATTCTCTCGCCTCGCATGACGTTCCGGCCGTGAACAGTCACTACAAGAAGTGGCGTAAACCGATTCTCGAAACCGGGGCAAAGTTGTACGAGATGCGACACGATGCCGCGATCCAGCCGCTGGTTTCCGATACACCGCCAACACAAGCACAATTCATGGGGCTGCATTCCAAGGGTATGGTGGTCGATCGCGAGCACGTGTACATCGGATCGATGAATTATGACCCCCGGTCGGCGCGGATCAATACGGAGATGGGCGTATTCATAAAGAGCCGTGGTCTGGGTGAAGCGCTGGCCAAGCTTATTGAACGCGACATCCGTCCCGCAAACAGCTGGCAGGTAGAACTCGAGGGCGGCGGCAGTTTACGCTGGGTCCACGACCAGAAAACGGTAACGAGACAGCCCGCGCGCAGTTGGTGGCAACGCGTGCAGGATGTCCTGTTCATGGCTTTTCCGAAGGAATACTACTAATGACACTTGAGTCGAGGGTGCAACTGGAACAACTACAGTAGCCGTGCCGGGCACAAAACCTAGTTATCGCCGCATATTGAAGTGGCAGATATGAAAACAGTCTTAGCTACAGCCGCTCGAGTGTTCATCGTTGCACATGTTCTTGCAGTCCTGGCCGGATGCGCCACACGATCAACGCACGACGGACCAACGGCGACCGAGCTGGACGCGATGGGCGAAAGATCTGTCGCCACTCTGCTGGAAACCCGACCAGAGACGCAAGAGATAATGGATCGCTCGGTGGGCTATGTCGTGCTGAAACTGACAGCAGCGAAGATACCGTGGATCGGTACCGCCGCAGGCTATGGTGTCGTCGTCAACAAGCGAACCAATACCCGTTCATACATCCAGGTATCGCGTTTCGAAATCGGTGGCGGCTACGGCGCTCAGACTTTCAAGGTAATTATCGCGTTCGAGGACGAAAAGCGACTCAATCGAGTCGCTACTGGTGCGTCGCACTTCACTGCCGGTGCCGACGTGGCCGCGGGCACCAGCAGCGCTGACGGCGCCGCAGCGAAAACAGGTAAAGGCTACCAGGCGTTCAGACTTGCTGAAGGTGGAGCGGCGGCAACAATAACCGTGCGCCTGGCGGTTTCAAAGCCCTACCTAAAGGATTAGCAACCCCGCTGCGCCAGAGCGAGCGTCGCATAATTCAGCCTTGACCACGCACTCTTCAAGCCGCCGCCGCAGTCTGGGGATAGGTGCCGCTGGACAATCGAGCGAAATGCACAATCCGCCAAATAAGTGCCGGAAGTCTAAAGTTCTCGGCAGATCCCCGGGATATTGCTTCCGAAGGTCCCGGTAAATCGCTTGCCATGCGAATGATCTACCTTGAGAAACTGCAAACTGGGATTCCTTAGACAGCCAATATCGTGTTTCCATTCACGCCCGCTGTCTTGACGCAAGACCGCGCATGGTGCGACGGCATTTGACACATGTCCGCTTTGTACGGGATCAAAAAAGAAATTTTCCTAGTCAAATCCGAAGGCGTAAAGAAGAATCGACGCTAACATTTGCGACGCTTTCCAAAACGTGCGCGTACTCTTCCTGCGAACCAATCGCATTCAAACGAGGATACATGCTTCGCTCGTCGCGCCTCCAATTTGTTGCCTCTCGCTGTTTTTTCGCCTGTCGATTCCCAGAGTCCTCCGGTTTCGATCCGAATGCTGAGGCAACGCCCTGGTGGCAAGGTCATTCGTAACCACAGCCGCTCGGAGATGACTCTGCCAAGCGGGGAAGCAGTTACGTTGGACAGTTACTCCCCGACGAGATGAACGTCCTTCAGGAAGAATTCCGGAACTGAGGATGGTTTCGGCGAGGCTTCGATATATTTCACGTTCGCCATGGGAATGATCATCGCACTGTCTTCGGTTTCGAGACAGAGATAGGGGCGATCCAGAACAAGCTGCATTTTTCGAATCGCGTCCCAGTCGTCCTTCGCCTGCTTCGGTCCGGTAAAGCGCATCTTGCTGCCATCCATGAAGTGGACCGTCAGGCCACGCGTGTCGATTTTCGCCACTGTTCATCTCCCGTCGTTTGGTCGGTACGGATTGTACTATTCCGAAAATTCCTCAGAAACCGAAGCAGTACGCAAAAGGCAAAGGCCGCGACTGCTCGCGGTTTTTACTTCAGAAGAATCATCAAATTATTCGATCACGCCATACTCGGAAGCATCCACTTCCTCTTCTGGATTCTTGATGTCAAATACCACTTTATGCAATTGCCCCGGGGTAAATTCAAATTTGCCCATATCGGCATATTCTTCATTGACGGGAAGACCCTCATCACGGCCAATGTCGAAGGTTTCATGCGCTGTATAAGAACCATATACAGTCGCAGTAATGTCCATTTCACCCACCTTTTCATCATTGATGAAAAATTCGACGGTAGAAGGACCATTCAGTTGTGGCTCTTTCATGGTGTGCTTCAGAGTGATTTTGATGTCTCCATAAGGGATATTCACATCGCCGTCAAAATCGTGCCAGTACAATCCGAGCGTGGAATAGCTGTAACGCAGTTTGCCGTCCTTGATAAACAGGGCCTGCCCTCCGATGTGCTCACCCACGGCATAGATAACCCCCTCGGTAGTTTCATCCGCAGTCAAATAGGCATTGATCTCGTAATTGGTGGATTTGATTTCCGGTCCGGCCAATTCAGGCACGCGGTATACACTGGGTGTGAGTTCCCAGTGGCGTTTTGCGGCCCGTTGCGGATTGGATGCCGGTTGCAACATGCGGCCCATGGAGCCACCCACGGGAGCCACATTGTATTTCTCAGCTTCTTCCCAGAACAGTTTTTCCAGCTCTTTCACTTTTTCAGGATACTGATCGGCTACATTCACCTGTTGTATGGGGTCTTCATTAATATTGTAGAGTTCCCATTCGGTATTCAGGGGATCAAAGTTTGCCAAGGCTGCCGGGTCTGTCGACCAGGGGATGCGATACGGTTTTCCTGCAAGTGTCCAGCCATCATGATACAGGCCCATGAAACCCAGCATTTCAAAATACTGGGTGGGATGGTTGGTTTTGGCATCTGCATCGTTCCACGCATAGGTCAGTGATTTTCCCGGATACTCTTGCCTCTTTTGCCCGTTTACATAGTCGGGTGCGGGCACGCCAGTCACTTCAAGTATGGTTGGAACAAGATCGGTCACATTCTGAAACTGCCTTCGCCATTCTCCTCTTGCTTCAATTGCTTTGGGGTAGCGTATGGCTGTAGCAGACATGGTGCCGCCGAAATGGGAAGCTACCTGCTTGGTCCACTGGAAAGGTGTGGATGAGGCGTATGCCCAGGCAACAGAATAATGGTTAGCCATGTGCGGCCCGCCCCAGGCATCCAGCCCGCCGAATTCTTCGAGTTTTTCCAGCTGCTTCTCCATAGTGAGAGGCGGGAATCCGTTCTGCATCAGCAGCTCCGAGAAGGTTCCGGTTGGGGTTCCTTCTGCCGTAGCGCCGTTGTCGGCGGAGAGATAAACGACCAGTGTATTGTCCAGTTCACCCATTTCTTCAAGATGCCCGATCACACGTCCGACGTGATGATCCACATGCTCCATGAAGGCGGCATTTACTTCCATTTGGCGGGACAGATAGGCTTTGCCCTCTTCGCTAAAAGAATCCCATTGGGGAATGGATGCGGGCCAATCGACCATCTTTGCATCTTCGGGAACCAGGCCCAATTTTTTCTGACGCTCGAGTTGTTGCGCCCTGTAGACGTGCCAGCCGTCGTCAAACTGCCCTTTATATTTATCGCGCCACTCTTTAGGTACCTGAATTGGCGCATGAACAGCTCCCGGTGTGTAGTACATGAAGAACGGAGCATCTCGTAATCCTTTCCATCTATCCAGCCATTTAATAGCCTGATCGGCCATGCCGTGGGATAGATGAAACTCTGATCCATCTGCATTGGTTTTCGGGGTTTCGATGGCGGTGGTGTTTTCGTACAACAGCGGATGGAACTGGTTAGTTTCGCCACCGAGGAAACCCCAGAAATATTCAAATCCCCAGATGCCCGTCGGCCAGCTTTCAAAAGGTCCGGCAGGCGAAGCTTCTTCCATAGGAGTGTTGTGCCATTTGCCGAATGCCGCTGTCGCATAACCATTGTCGGTCAAAATCTTGGCTATGGATGGCGTGCTGTAATCAATTTGAGAGTTGTATCCCGGATATCCGGTGGCGAACTCTGAAATGATGCCGGTGCCGATCTGGTGAATGTTATAACCGGTTAATAATGAACCTCGTGTCGGTGAACAAACTGCGGCCACGGACATGTGGGTGTACCGTATCCCTTCATCACCAATCCGATCAAGGGTGGGCGTTTTCATAACGCCGCCAAATGAGGTCGCATTCGAATACCCGGCATCATCAAGCATTACAATCAAAACATTTGGGGCATCTTTGGGTGCTTTGGGCTGACCGATAAAATCGGGTTTTGAGTCGGCAAGGGTTTTACCCTGTACACCTTCCCACTCAGGCAAGGGATAGGGTATTGCATTGCTCTCTTTTTGTGCGCTCTCCTTTTCCGTTGAACATGCGGTGACAAGCGCCAGCATGACCAGGCTTATGAATGTTAAGTAAGCGCTATTCATATTCTTTCCTCTTTAAAGGATGTGAAAACGGACACTCATAAATTAAATTGACATCAATCAGGGTGTATACCAGATCGGCGAGGTATAGAAATCATCACCTGGTGAGGCCAAACAAGGCCGGGAGAATCATCACGGCCTTCTCGGGTTAATGGAGGTCAAAGGGCCTGGAGGCTTATTCGGGCTTTGAAGGTCCAGAGATAATCACTGGAATGCTGCTTCATCTAACGGTTCGTTCTCTCGAGCTGCCGTTTGCCATTCTCCAGCGTGAGCTCGACGCATTCCCTTCTCACCTTGTGTTGCGCCGGAATCCCCTGCCCTCACTGACACTTGGCTGGAATGCTTTGCCTACGCACACCAAAGGACCAGTAAGAGTCTCCCACGTTGGGGGGGCACTGATTCTGACTTATGTCAAATGGCAGGAATCGTCGCTGGTGAGACTAGCTCTCGACCAAATGAACGTTCTTGAGAAAGAATTCCGGAACCGAGGAGGACTTCGGCGACGTCTCGATGTACTTGACATTCGCGATGGAAATAATGATCGCGCTGTCCTCGGTTTCAAGACACAAATCAAGGACGTTCCAGGATCATTTGCGTCTTGCGAATCGCATCCCAATCATCCTTGGCCTGTCTTGGTCCGGTAAACCGCATTCTGCTGCCGTCCATGAAATGAACGGTCATGCCGCGCGTATCTTCGTGTGCGATGGCGAATATTCGTTAATGCTGCGTCGATGAGCGTTTGCTGCAAAAACGCCCGGGCAGTAGTCACGTCTGACCGGGTGCATGTGTGTAACTTTCGTGTCAACAATAATTCAAGGCGTAAACCAGATCGGAGAGGTGTAGGCGCGCTCCTGCGTAATCATCGGCACTTCTTTCGGCATCTTCACGTTGAAGCGCCTTGCCTCGTAGGCAGTCCAGCGCGGCGTAGGGATCTCGATGACACGGGCGTAATACACAGCATCGTGTTTTGGGTCGAAATCCGGGTCGGTCCACGCACCGATCAGTTCGGGAGCACCGATAGTATTGGTCCAGGTCGCGGTTTCGACATTGACGGTATTGCCGACCGGCGGCAGTTTGCCGTTGCTGTCAAGCTTGCGCTTGTCGCCATCGGACCACGCCACTTCGTAGATTTTTTCGTGCCGCTTGCCACCGGCGTCGACCCAGCCCTTGACGATCTGGATGCGGTCGAGATTCCCCGAGAGCGGATCCTTCAATGCAGCGACGAGAAAACTCGGCGCTTTTTTGCCCTTCGGGGCCGGCGGCAGATCCGAACCCATCGGCACCCCTTTGACGTAACCGATATCGGCCGGCAAGCGGCTCAGGGTGTCATTCTTGCTGAAATCCCATCCACCGAAGAAACGCACCAGCATGCGCGAACCGGTGGTGGCAAAGGTTTCCTTGCGCATCATCGCATCAAAGATCGCCTCGCGCGTGTTCTCCCGCGCCCAGACGCCGGCGAGACCCGAACCGACCATCGCCCAGCCTTCGTACCGCTTGTCACCCACTTCAGCCATCGGATGTTCCCAACGCTTCGGCCCGGGTTCCGAACCGGAATGCTTGCCGAAGAAGTTGTCTTCTTGCGCAGTGGCCAGCCCGGTATGGCTGTCGGTCGAACCGATCATGCCGAACTTGTACGGATTGACGCCAAGCTCGCGCTGTAACTGCAGCCCGGTCTGCAGCGCGGTACGCGCGTACTCGTACTGCAGCATGTCTTCTTCCTTGACCACGCTGAGATCGAGATTGCCCGTGTCCCAGGTTTCGTAGTTGGCAAACTCGTCGTTGGGCGACAAGAACGGGTGCGTCTCACCATCACCCTTGATCTGGGTAGCTTCGTACAAGGGCTCCCATTTAATGCGTTCTTCGGCATAGGCGCGATCAAGCGGTTTTCCGGTAAAACTGTCGACAATCGGAAACATGATGCCGTTGCTAAGGTTGCCGTTGTGGGCGATCGCAAGCACCTGGCCGCCGGTTTTTTCTTCGTAGGTGTTCATCCACTTCCACAAGTCGCGCGGATTATCACTGCCTTCGGGCTTAACGGTGGTGTAAGGCAGGACCATGCTGGCCTTGGTGGCGTCGTCGCGGTGAATCACAACGCGATGCAAATTATTGCCACCGGTATTGGAGGTCCACTCGTAACCAATGAACGCGGTGAAGTTACCCGGATCGTTGTATTTCTCAGCAGCTTTGATGGCGACTTCCCAGGCAGAACGATAGGCCGGCGTGCCGGGTCGCGATTCCAGCACTGGTGGAAATGTGCCCTGTGAGAAGGCAACAATGATTTCGGCCGCGGCCTGGACGCCCTTTCTTCCGCCTTCCTGCACCAGGTCGTACCAGCGCTTGCCGGTCGGATCAGCGAGCATTTTCGGATCACCCGCGTACAGCCGTGGGAAGAAACCCATGTTGTCCGAGTGATCGGCGACTACGAGAAAATCGAGTGGCCGGGAAAGTTTGACCTGCAAGCCGGTGGATGACGTCAACTCTTCGCCGCGTGCAAACCGGTAGGCATCCTCCGGCGTCAAGCGGGCACCGAAGGCGCCGGCATCCATCGACATCGCCGTATGCAGGTGCGTGTCGCCCCAGAACACCTGCGTCGGAAAATTGCGCCCTGCGTATGGCGAAAAATGATTCTGCGAGGGGAAAGAGTCCTTGACGTCCTCAGTCGGGGGCGGCAGACCAGGCGAGTCCGCGGCGTAAGCCGCTATGGCACACGTCATCGCGGAGACGACGAAGACACCACAAAGCAACCGCATGAATTGTTGAAACATTGCTTACTCCTTCTTCCCATTTGTTTTGAATTGTTTTGAATCCGTTCGCTAGCACGATCGCGACAGATTGCTTGTTGCAAGGTTAACTGATGTACGTCACCCGAGCCTTTCAGCCAGCGCCTGAACACCGTCCCTCCGGCACAAACGATGTCGCCCGGATTGTCGCGCGATATCAGTTACAAAAGTTTGTGGCAGCGCAGACCATAAACCATAAACAATCAGGAACACGCTCGCACTTTACTTTGGAAACAGCAATTGAATCTGCATGCGCAGTTGCCAGTCGGCACCGAATTCCGGTTTCTCCAAGTTGTAGTATGCCCCAATGAGCGCGTTCATTGGCCGGTCACCCACTTTGAATATCTGCCCCACAGCCAAACCGACAGGAACTGTCCACTTGTTGCCGCTGTCGGCCTCCCAGTTTGCGGTAATGATCGGTGCAAACGACAGGTAGCGACCGGGGATGTCGGGAAAGTTGTAATTGATGAAAGGCTGGAACAGGAACTGATTGACTTCCTGCCGGCCACTGTCTTCCGACACCGACCAGACGTTATTGGCCAGGCCGCCCAACACCCATGGACCCTTGCTGGTGAGCACTACAGCCGTTGGTCCCAGTCCCCATGCGCCCTGACCCAGGCGATCATCACTTGCGGTGTCCAGCTGCGCGATGAGACCCGCACCCCAAATCAGACCACCAGCCGTGGGCGCCTTCGGTGACAGAAAGCCCGAGACCTGGATGTCACCAAGTCCGAACTCACGATCCTGACTGGTGGTGAACGCGGGTTGCGAGATTACCGGCACGATCGTGCGGGTAATCAGATTCCAGTCACTGGTCAGGCCAAACGGATAGACCGGCTGGATGTTGAGAACGTTCTGCGTTTTTTCCAGCGGACCGACGTTGAAATTCGTATTGTTCTGAAACGGCAGGCTGATCATGTCGGCTACCGGGTTCTGCGCCTGGCGGGCCAGATCGTTCACCTCTTGCGCAGCCGCGACGTTTGCATGCAACAGGACGATGGACAAGGCCACAAATAGCATCCCGCCAAGCCGGGGCAAAGCCGCCAAAGCGTGTACGTTCACCTCGCTGTCACGCTGGATATCAAAATCGTCGGATCTCATTCGCTTGTCCCTTTCCTCAATGCCTCGCTTGTCCTGCGAAAAGCCCGTCCGCGCCCACCGCAACAACGGCTATCGCCCATGCGTTTGCGTTTCATGTTCCAGGCGTGTACCAGATCGGCGAGGTGTAGGCGCGTTCCTGACCGATGGTCTGTGCGCCTTTCGGAATCTCCACCCCATAGCGGAACGCGTCATAAACGATCCAGCGCGGCGTCGGAATCTCGAGCACGCGCGCGTAGTAGAACGCTCGCTCGTTCGGATTGAAATCGGGATCGGTCCAGACTGTACCAAGCTCGGACGCACCGATCGTGTTGGTCCAGTTGGCGTTCTTCACATCGACGGTATTCCCAACGGCCGGCAATTTTCCGTCTTTGCCAATCTTCCGATTGTCAGACCACGCCACGTTGTACACCTTTTCGTGCGTCTTGCCTTTGGAATCGAGCCAGCCCTTGACGATCTGGATACGGTCCAGGTTGGCGCCGATCGGGTCGCGCAGCGCGTAGACCATGAAAGACGGCGCCGACTTTCCGTTGCGTTTTGGCAGATCGGCACCCATCGGAACACCCTTCTTGTAGCCGAGGAAGGCGGGCTGGCGGCTATTGAGATCGTCCGCAGTGAAGCTCCAGCCTCCGAAGAGGCGCACGCCGATGCGCGTGCCTGTCGTCGCATAGACCTCCCTGCGCGCCATCGCATCGAAGATCGCTTCTCGCGTGTTTTCTGTCGCCCATACCGCCGCGAGGCCGGATGCTACGGTCTGCCAGCCCTTGAATTCGCCGTTCGCGGTCTTGGTGAAGGGATGATTCATGCGCTCCGGCGACGGTTCCGTGCCGGCGTGCTTGCCGAAGAAGTTGTCCTCTTCCGAGGTGGAGAGGCCGGTATGGCTGTCGGTCGAGCCGACCAGGCCGAACTTGTACGGATTGGTGCCCAGACGTGCTTCGAGCAACAAGCCGTTCTTGAGCGCCTCGCGGGTGTACTCGTACTGCAGCATTTCAGGCTTCTTCGCTTCGCTCAGATCGAGATTGCCGACATCCCAGGTTTCGTAATCAGCAAACGCGTCATCGGGAGAGAGCAACGGGTGTGCTTCGCCGTCCCCCTTGATCTGCGTGGTCTCGTACATCGGCTCCCACTTCGCCCGCTGCTCGACATACGTTCTGTCCAGTTTTCGGCCGGTGTATTGCGCGTCGACGGGGAACATGAGCCCGTTTGAAAGATTCCCGTTATGCGCCAGCGCCAGCAGCGAGCCACCGCTCTGCGCCTCGTAGTTTTCCATCCACTTGTAAAGATCGAGCGGATCGGTACTCCCGATCGGTGCCTGTGTGGTGTACGGGACGGTCTGCCCCGCCTTGTCGGCACCGTCGCGGAAAATAACATTGCGGTGCAGATTGTTACCCTTGACGAGTGAGGTCCACTCAAATCCAATCAACGCTGTAAATGCGCCCGGATCGTTGTAGGTTTCGGCAGCATCCACGACCTTTTCCCACACCGAGGCGTAAATCTTCGATCCAGGCGAGTACAGACCGAGAAGCTCGGGATCGACCTTGCCCTGCGAGAAGGTGGTAATGAGATCGAGTGCGGTATCGACGGCGGCCTGACCACCGGCACGCAGGCCATCCGACCATCGAGCGCCTTGTTCGAATTTGGTGACCTCGGGTGCGGCGGCTGCGAGATCGTTGACCATTCCCATGCCATCGGAGTGGTCGGCAATTACCAGCCAGTCGAGCGGGCGCGCGAGCTTTACCGGCTGCCCGGTCGAGGAAACGACTTCCTCGCCGCGCGCGAAACGATACGCCTCTTCGAGCCCCAGCCGCGCGCCGAACAGGCCGGCATCCACAGACAGTCCGGTGTGCAGGTGCGTGTCGCCCCACAACGGCCGGCTCGGGAAACTTCTCTGCGCATAAGGCGAGTACGCCTCACCCGGATACAAATTGGAGAGAGATTCCTTTGACGGCGTAATCTGGGCCGTGGCCGGCGCAGAAAAGGAAGCGATTAATGAAATGATGGCAACGGCGATCAGGTTCTTCATGCTTTCAATCTCCTTAACGGATTTTTCGCAGTTCAGACCTTGGCTTGGCAGCCTGCTACGGATGCGCAGAGACGGCTACCAATAACCACTGACCCGCTCGATGAGCCAGAACGCCGAGATGCCACCAATGCCGTAAGCGGCGACCGGCAGGACCCGGGCGGCAGGCAGAGTCACCAAACGGCTGCAAATACTAGATAACGCTAACACGACAAAAATAAAGAATATCTGACCTGCCTCAACACCGATGTTGAATGTGAGCAGCGCAAGCGGGATTTCCTTTTGCGGCAGCCCCACTTCAGTGAGCGCTCCGGCGAACCCAAACCCGTGCAGCAACCCGAACGTAAAGGCGACCAGCCACGGCCAGCGCCGCGTGATGCCCGGACGCCCCTGCTGGACATGCAGAATCTCGCCGGCGACGAACAGGATGCTGAGCGCAATCACCGCTTCGACTGGTTGCTGCGGCGCGTGCACCCAACCAAGCGTTGCGGCCGCCAGCGTCAGGCTGTGGGCAACGGTGAACGCGGTGATCGTCGCAATCAACCGGCGCGTGCCATCCACAATGAGCAACAGGGCTAGCACGAACAACAGATGATCGACACCGCCGAGGATATGCTCGACGCCAAGGCGGAAATAATCAGCGCTGACGGCCCATTTGGAAGGCGAACCCTCAACGGTAAACGACGTCAGATTCGGACGAAGTACCTGGGTATGCGTCACGCCATTTGAAAAAGTAACGCGCACCAGCACGTCGGTCAGCGTAGTTTGCAGGCCCTTGATGCCGATTTCGTAACCCACTAGGCCGGCTGCGCCGCAATTGACCAGCCAGCGCTCCGTCATCGCACCGGGCTGCGGATAGCGCGCGCGCTGTCCGGATTGCTCGCAATGCTGCGGAAAAACCGGCTGCATCGACAGAACCCGCTCACCGATGGCGGGACGCCGCCACAGCACATCGAAAACAGCGGGCTGCGTTTCGTTGAGTTCGAGGTAGGCCGGGCGTGACTCGTGAGCGTGAGTGGTTGTTGCAAAGAATGACGTCAGCGAAACAAGCAAAACCACCAGCAGCTTGACGACGCGCATCAGACTATCGCGCTTCTGCTTGCACGGCAGTAACGCTGATTTCGTAACGCGAGCGCAGACGCTCGTAGATGCGTTCGTCAGCGAGGCGCCGTTGTTCTACCAGCCAGTCGTTCACAACGCGCGAACGGACCTCCTCGAGCGGCGGCAGACTGGCGTCCTCGCGCGAACCGATGTAGACAAGATGAAGCCCGAAGGGTGATGCAATCGGTCCGTACCACTGTTTCGGTTCGAGGCCGGTCAGTTGTTCCGGGAAATCGCCCCCGAAGTCGCGTGCGATCTCGTCGGTTCTCTTGTCGATATACACGCGCGGCAGCATGAACGGGTCGCCCTCGTCAGGCGCCTGCGTCACCCGCGGATTGGCCGCACGCAGACGCTCCAGCAATACTTCGGCATCGGCTGTAGCCTGCTCGCCGCGCCGGTCAGTGCTGAAGTAGACATGCGAAAAACTCAGGCGCGGTGGTTCGCGATAACGCTGAGCGTTTGTCTCAAAATACTTTTGCAGCGTGGCGTCGTCGGGTTCGGTTACGCCGCTGACGTCACCCATCAGGAATTCGACTTTTTGGGCAAGCCGGCGCCGAACAATGGTGTCGTCCTTGTCCAGCCCCATCGCCAGGGCTTCACGATACAGAACCTCTTCACGAATACGCGATTCGATCAGATGTTGTAGTTCCTGTGGGCTTGGCTGGCGCTGCCATTGTTTGCCGAATATGGCGACAAGCTGATCGATATCAGCCGTGGTGATTTCTATGCGATTGCCACGGGCGGGCTGATCATCGTTGACCAGCCCGAACACCACGAACAGCAGCAAGCCGATGGCAAGAAAATGAACCAGCGGCTCGCGCAAAATGCGGCTGACGACCGGTGACACGGACCGTCAGCGCAGAAGTTGAAAAAGGATAGAAGAAATGCGCGCGTGCCTATTGCTTGATCATCTCCATGGCGAGCGCTTCCGTTACCTGCAAGCCAACCACGTCGCCGACCATCAGCTCGTCGAAGCGCTGAACCATGTCACTGACGACGAACTCACGCAAATTGCCCGCTGGCCCGCGTACGAGAATGATGCGCTGGTCGTAATCAATCGCTTCAATCTTGCCCGAGACCTGAACCACGCGAACCATCACGCCGCCCGGCGTTTCGCCCTTGGGTGCGAGTTTCATCGCTTCGCCGACACCTGCGCTCGGCTCTTCGCCGGGTGCAAGCAGACCAACCGCAACGGCTTGCGCAAAACGAACCTTGAACTTGTCGCCGGGCGCGATCTGGTACAGGTTCTGCGACTCATCCGGC
>Ga0316191_10000766_pt1 | contig 21453 bp, 17 predicted proteins | sample Eddworburr2cm_MG_FD_204928 | JGI IMG/M metagenome (GOLD analysis project Ga0316191, IMG submission 204928) | Coastal sediment microbial communities from Maine, United States - Eddy worm burrow 2 cm | ecosystem: Environmental > Aquatic > Marine > Coastal > Sediment | place: USA: Maine... | reverse complement strand
GAGCGCAAGCGGGCGGAGGAGGCCCTTCGTGGAAGTGAAGAGAAGTATCGGACATTAACCGAAAATCTCAGTGTCGGCGTGTTCAGGAGTACCCCGGGACCGAAAGGCAATTATATCGAGGTTAATTCCGCCTATATCCGAATGTTTGGATTTGAAAATAAGGAAACATTACTTTCGTTATATGCTTACGATCTTTATCAAAACCCGGTTGATCGAGACAAATTCAGTAAAAAGATGCTCAAGGACGGCGCGGTTGAAAATGAAGAAATTATGTTTAAAAGAAGGGACGGAACACCCTTTTATGGTTCTGCAACAGCGGTGGCGGTAAAAGACGACGAGGGTCAAGTCAGGTACTATGACGGAATTTTAGAAGATATTACTGAACTCAGGCAAGCGAAGGAGGAGGCCCGGAAGCGTCGGGAAGAGATCGCCCATTTGGGGCGCGTGGCGACCATGGGTGAACTTTCCGCGTCCTTGGCGCATGAACTCAATCAACCCCTGACAGCCATCTTGAGCAACGCCCAGGCAGCTTTGCGGTTCATTGCCGGCGATTCACCGGATCTCGCTGAAATTCGTGATATCCTCAATGATATCGTTGCGGACGACAGGCGAGCCGGCAATGTCATACACCGGCTGCGGTCACTGTTTAGAAAAGGCGAAGTTGCGAGGGTAGAAGTGGACATTAACGATCTGGTCCAAGAGGTCATATCGCTGATAAACACCGAAGCGATGATAAGGAACGTCTCCATCGAAACAGCACTGGACCGAAGCCTTCCCCCGGTGCTGGGGGACAGAATCCATCTGCAACAGGTGATTATCAATTTCATCCTGAATGCCTCGGAAGCCATGATGGACATCGCTGATGCCTCTTGGAAAATAATCCTTTCAACAAGTAAAGCGGATCAAAAGATGGTCAAAGTGGGTATCCGTGACTTCGGCAGCGGTATTATGGAGGATCATCTCAATCAGATTATGGAACCTTTCTATACCACCAAACCGGAAGGCATGGGAATGGGTCTATCAATTAATCGGTCAATTATCGAAGCGCATGCCGGCCGGTTTTGGGCTGAAAATAATCCGGACAGAGGCGCCACATTTTATTTTACCTTGCCGATTTATGAGGAGGCCTAAATGACGTCAGCCGACGCAACCGTATTTGTCGTCGATGATGATACGTCAGTGCGCACCGCGCTGAAAAGACTGATCCAATCCGTCGGGTTCAAAGTGGAAACCTTCGATTCAGCCCAGGCGTTTCTTAAACATGGGACCCATGACGGACCGGCATGTCTGGTTCTTGATGTTCGCATGCCGGGAATGAGCGGGATAGAACTTCAGCAACAATTGACAAAATCCGGACTTGGCATGCCGATCGTCTTCATTACCGGGCACGGCAACATCCCGATGAGTGTTCAGGCCATGAAGGCCGGGGCGGTGGATTTTATTGAAAAACCCTTTGAAGACCAAAAACTAATTGACGCCATCAATTTAGCAATTAAAAAAAATAATAAATTCAGAACGGAACACGCCGAAATAAAAGATCTTCAGCGGCGTGTTGATTCGTTAACACCACGGGAGCATGAAGTTTTTATTCTGGTGGTATCCGGGATGTTGAACAAACAGATCGCCTTTGATTTGGGCATGAGTGAAAAGACCGTCAAAGTTCACCGTGCCCGCGTTATGGATAAGATGAAGGCCAAATCACTGGCGGATTTGGTCCGGATGGCTGAAAAAGCCGGCCAATTTGAGAGCAAACTCAAATCTATATTGGACTAAAGTCCTATAAGGGTTGGACCAAGGTCCAATTGTCTCGCCCCATTCTTTTCTATTATAATCCTGCCAAAATTCAGAACTACTGATGTGTCGTAAAATCTGATGCAACAAAAATGTCAGGAATCGCGTCAACAATGCTGAATTTGGGCGAATAGTTCTGATTCTCACCCCCGAATTCAGACATGAAGACCGTATTGTCAAACAAAGGTGAACTGTGATCCAGAGTGACCCAACTGTTTGTGTTGTCGACGATGATCCCTCGGTCTGCAAGGCATTGGGCAGGTTGATAAAGTCGGCTGGATTCAATGTGAAAACATACGGTTCGGCACAGAAATTTTTGGATGATGACCACACGAAGGAGCCTGACCTGCTGGTCCTCGACGTACGGATGCCCGGCATGACCGGACTGGAATTACAGACCCATTTGGCGACTTCAGGCCATGCCATCCCCATCGTATTCATCACGGTCCATGAAAACGGCGCGGCCAAGACAACGGCCATGGCGGCAGGGGCGGTGGCCTTTTTTCAAAAGCCGTTTGATGAAAAGGATCTGTTGGGAGCCATTTATAAGGCGCTGAATCTAAACAGCCCATAATCGGAAAACGCATGTAAGGCACATCCTGAAATTATGACTATAATTTACCTAATCAACCATTCAGCCGGTAAACTATTCAACCAGGTCTGTAATAGGATAGCATTTTTTTTTCACTATTGCTCCCATCAACCGTGCTCGCAGATGAGCGCGATGACGAACAAAAATTTTTAATTATCGATTGCTGAAAGGAGGATTGGTCATGCACGAGGAAAAATCGGGACCGTCAAGGAGCACGTCCCAAGTGGTCGGATTGTATTTGGGACCCGTGTTGTTTTTCATCATAATACTGTTTTTTGATTTTGATCCTGAAAAACCCATCGTTACCCGAATGGCTGCCGTGGCCATCCTTATGGCGGTGTGGTGGATCACGGACGCCATACCGCTCTTTGCGACGGCGCTGTTGCCGATGCTTCTCTATCCGCTGTTGGGTATTTTAAAGGGCAAAGCCACCGCGCCCATTTATATCAACAGCACTATTTTTCTGTTCATGGGCGGCTTTATGATCGCTTTGACCATGGAAAAATGGCAATTGCATCGACGTATCGCACTTTTTATCATCCGTCTCATCGGAGGCGGGCCTTCCAAAATTATACTGGGGTTCATGGCGGCGGCCGCATTTTTATCCATGTGGATATCCAATACCGCCACAGCGATTATGATGGTTCCCATCGGTTTGGCCATTGTTTCGCAGATGGAAGCCAAATTCGATGAGGCAAAAACCCACAAATTCACGGTCGCTCTGATGCTTGGCATTGCCTATGCCTGCTCACTGGGAGGGGCCGCCACCCTGGTGGGAACACCTCCGAATCTTTCATTTGCGCGGATTTTTGAAATTACCTTTCCCAAAGCTGAACCGATCGCCTTTGGCTCCTGGTTTATTATGGGGTTGCCGATATCCATTGTCATGATTGGTATTGTCTGGCTGATCCTCACCAAGATATTTTTCCGTGTCCCGGCTGATATCACGGTGGACCGGTCCATTGTAGATAAAGAATACGACGAATTGGGGTCGATGAGTTTTGAGGAAAGATCCGTGCTGATTATCTTTTTTATGACGGCGTTCCTATGGGTGTTCCGCAAGACACTGAACCTGGGATTTTTGTCCATTCCGGGGTGGTCTCAACTGATCCCCTATCCCAAGCTGATTGACGATGGCACCGTGGCGTTGGTGATGGCCATGATATTGTTTTTGATCCCGACCCGCAGCAAAGATGCGCAGACGGCCACCATTATGGGGCCTGATGTGATCAAAAATATTCCCTGGAACATTGTCATCCTCTTTGGTGGCGGTTTTGCACTGGCCAAGGGCTTTCAGGTGACCGGTCTTTCGACCTTGATCGGGAACAAATTTGCCGGACTGGCCGGTATGTCTCCGATCCTGATGATCCTTATCATCTGTTTCGGTCTGACCTTCTTAACAGAGCTGACATCCAACACCGCCACCACGGAAATGATTCTGCCGATTTTAGCGTCTGTGGCCTTTGCCATGAAGGCCAATCCGCTGTTGTTGATGATCCCGGCGACCCTTTCCGCATCCTGTGCCTTCATGATGCCGGTGGCAACGCCGCCCAATGCAATTGTCTTCGGCAGCGGGCGAATCAAAATTGCAGAAATGGCCAGAGTGGGTATCGTTATCAACATTATCGGTGTTCTCGTCATTACCGCCTTGTTCTATATCATCGGAACAGCGATATTCTCCATCGATCCGGGTGTGTTTCCCGAATGGGCCCAACACATGGGCACCGGCGCACATTAAGGGTCGTTGATCTGAATTGATTGTAAAATGACCTGTGACAAATCACAAAACAGAAGGAGATAAAGATGAAAAAAAAATTTAAGCAGCTGATATTTTTCGTCTTTGCGATAGTTGCGGCGGTATCTTTATCTGTGGCAGAAGCATCACAGGAGCCTGTCATTATCGGGGTTCCGCTTCCGCTCAGCGGCAATTTGAAAGAATTTGGCATGATGATGAAAAATTCATTTGAAATGGCGCAGACGTCCGTTAACGAAGCCGGCGGCATCAATGGCCGTCCTGTAAATATCGTATTTGCGGATGACCAAGGGCAAGTCGCCTCCGTACAACCTGCCTTTGACAAATTACTCGCTGCCAAGCCGGTGATGTTGGTCGGCGGCTATGCCAGCGACCCGACTTACCAGATGGCGAAGCTGGCACAAAAAAAAGATTTGCCGTTTCTCATTTGCACGGCTTCGGCCGATAAAATTACTCAAAAAGGGTGGAAAAACATCTACCGCTTGAATCCGCCGATCAGCGAATATACCAAGGGGCTGGAGGACTTTCTGGTTAATAATTTTAAACCCGAATCCATGGCGATTATATACGAAAACAGCATGTTCGGAACCAATGGAGCCCTGAGGATGACGGAATTCTGCCAGGATCAGGCCATCGATATACGGGCTCAAATCGATTATGATAAAGCAAGAATCAACCCGGCCTATTTCCGTTCCCTGGTTGCGCCCCTGACCCAAGAACCGCCGGATGTGATCTACATGATTTCCTATCTCGAGGATGCGGTGATGCTGGTGCAGCAGATCCGGGACATTAAGCTGAATTCATTGCTCATTGGCGGTGCCGGCGGATTTACATTGGAAGAATTTATCCAAAGGGCGGGAAAATCCGCCAATCATTTACTGACTGTATCGTTATGGTCTGAGCACGTACTTTATTCCGGGGCCAAAGCGTATTACACTGAGTATGTGAAACGTTACGGCCAATCACCGGACTATCACGGGGCCGAAGCTTATTCGGCGCTGCTTGTGGCTTCCGACGCTTTAAAGCGGGCAACGTCTTTCAGCCCGAAAACCATCAGAGAGGCATTAAATCGAACCTATATTATCACCCCATTTGCGCCAATAAAGTTTTACGCGTATGAAGAATTTGAAAGGCAAAACAGCATCAACACCTTGGTCTTACAGATCATTAATGGTAAGTTTGAAACCGTATGGCCACCGGAGCTGGCTTCGACCCCGTTTATTTTACCTGACGGAAATTGATAATGGAGGAAAGCAATGAAAAGTATTCATAAAATCATGGTCGGCTGCGACTTTTCGAAATATTCCAAGGAAACCCTGGAATGTGCGGTCGCTCTGACCGAGAAGTTACAGGCCGATCTGATTATTGCAAACATCATCAACAAAAAAGAGATTGATACCATCCTAAGGGTAGCTGAGGGACAGTTTGACCGCAACATTGAGAAATATGTGGAAAAAACCGCGCAGGAATATGAAACCAGGGTCAAAGCGGATCGTACCCGGCAAATGGAGAAATTAATCGAAGAAATCGGCTGCGCTCATCTGTCAATCAAAAAGGTTTTCAAGGTTGGCGTGCCCTTTCAGGAATTAATCCGTGCCGTCGAGGATGAGGGCGCCGATATGTTGGTTATGGGACAAAAAGGGCGCAGCGATTTAGTTGATGTTCTTTTCGGGTCAACTGCCGAAAAAGTATTCCGCCGCTGCCCGGTTCCTCTACTAAGCGTACGGCCGCAAAAGCAGTAAAATTTATTTTAAAATCGGAAACCTGGTTCTCTGGGCCAGGATTCTTTACATTACAGCCGGGATTATACGCAGAAACCATCCCTTGAATCATTGTATCAAGATCCTGCCGCCGGCCCGGGGCAGTCGTCGCGTTCTCTTGGGGTGTCTATCAGTTCATTTCCAATGAGCGCAGTCAAGCAGAAGCGCGAAGAATCCTTGCGCACGCGTGTCGTGACTCATTGGCTGAATCGTGGGGCGTACAGCAGTGGCGAAGCCCACACAAATCGATGTCACAGTAACCACCCGTCCTAACCTTCAGAATGTATCAACTTGTTTATTTTACTGTTATCTCTATTTTCAATATTTTAAGGATTGCATTTCGAAAGAAATTTTTTTATCATCAATTAGCCGGTTAATTTGAATAGTTTACTCGGGAGACCTTTGGGTTTCAAGATTTGGAGCTTTTTCCTTTAGAAGAAAATGATAAATTAAGTCACAATAACGATCCAACTCCACCATTCCTTTCCCTGATACAGCGTAGCGCCAGAAACCATAGAGCTTTGCCAGATTGATCATGCGCTGACTGTAAGACTTCCAATTAAAATGTTCTCGAACTCTTTCAATTCCATTTTCTGATATCGTTTGCCAGTAATTCTTATCCTTTTTGCTTTGTGCTATAAAATTTTCCAGGCTCTCTGCAATCAGCTCGGGTTTGCTGGTATTCATTAAAAAACCACTGACACCATATTCAATGATTTCAAGTGGGCCCCCGAATTTAGGTGCAAATGTGGGGAGTCCAGAGGCCATGGCTTCGATGATCGTCAGTCCAAAGGCTTCGAATAACGCGGGTTGCACGAATATCCCTCTTTGATCGGCAATGACACGATATACCTCGCCGGTATCGAGTTTGTTGATGCTGGGCAGCCACCGCAATTTGCCATGCAGATTATAACTTTCGATGAGATCATAGGCCTTAGTGATCTCATTGCGCTCTTCAGAATCACCTGAATCTTCGACATGAATGGTGCCGGCTGCAAAAATGAGGTTGCAGGAACTCTGAAGCTTTTTGCTCATACCAAACGCCTGAATCAAGCCAGTGATGTTTTTTATCTTGTCGAATCGGGCCATTGTGAATATGGGTATTTTGTCCGGATGGTCTAGATTGCCATAAAGGTCATCAGAATTATCGTGAAACAGCCGGTTTTCCCATTGCTGCAATTTGGTCTGTATTCTTTTTTCTTTTTGGTCGTAGGGAAAATACAACTCTTCGTCGACCCCGGGTGGGATGACATTAAATTTGGGGGCAAATAGATTGAGACCACTGACTACCTGGTAAAGTTCAGGCAACGAAAAAAACTGGTATGATTCGTATTGACCCATCGTATTTTCGGTTCCGGCGATTTCTTGTAAGGTACTGGTGATAATAAAATCGGACTTGTTCATTGAAAAAATATCCGCTGTATACTGAAGTGAAAAATGGTAGTCCTTTTCATTTTCTTGCCAGTGCAAATCGGAAAACGCATACTTTGTCTTTTCAAGCGCATGCGCGATGGTGCATTGAATGACATCAAACTTGTCGGAAAGCAGGGAGGCCACAAGGTTGCCATCTGAATAGTTGCCGATGATTAGGTCCGGACGTCCCTCAAATTCACTCATCAATTCACTGGAGGCATCCTCTGCAAAAGTTTCAAGATAAGGCCAGATTTTAAACCGCGAAATCCAGTGTTTGACGATATTATATTGACTGTCTCTGAAAGGCACTCTTAGAATATAACTGTTATCGGTCTGGAAAATTTCCTCTTTGCGTTGATCGCAGCTTGTGTCTTCTGCCTCAGGGATTAAACGGGTCAAAACGACTATTTTGGGTTCGACATCCAATCCGGTCAGTCGAATTTCTTTTGCTAAATGCTTTTCAAGGGCCCGCACCTGATCGAGGATATAAATAACCTGACCGCCGGTGTCCGGTTTTCCCAGCGCATTGGTTTGTCCGAACCATCCATGGGGAGAAATTATGGCAATCTTCGAGATGAGGGGCATCGGCACGCGGGAAATAAAATTTTCCAACAGATAATCGGTGGGTTCGTTGATGAGGTCAAGCAAGGTTTGAAGTGTTTCTGATATCCGTTCGATGGTGTTGCCCCAGCCGACCTCAAATCCTTCTTTTTTCATCCGAGTTTCAACGCTGCTATAGGAGGCCTCCGGGTTTTTGCCTTTCAGCCATTGCAGCATTTTTTCAAGTTTATTGTAAAAGGTGTCTGAATCTCTGATAAGCGCGCCGTTGACAAGCAGTTGTCGGCCGTCATGCTGATGAAGCTGGATAAACTGAAACAATTTTGTATTCCACTCATCGGGCCGGCTGAAAATGTTACTGCACATATAGCGATTCAAAAACCGAATACCATTACCAACGGTACGGGTATCCCGAATCGACGGGGAAAAATCATAAAACGGCATAAAATCTATTTTCAATTGGTAATTATCGCTTTTTTTCTTCAAAAAATAGAGATCTCTCAGGTTCAGATAGTCATTCAGCGAGATCTCTTCCATATAATCTCCATCCAGGCGAATACGGCAAAAATGGTACTTCGCGATTGCATAACGGTGCAGCATCACTAGAGTCCCATCTGCAAGGAATAGCTCCTGCGTTTTCTTTAAAAAATTGTACATCGATGAGTTCCGGCGAAACCTTTGCGGTTTATTATGCTGGTCGCAGTACTGGCGGAAAAGCTGGATGATGCCGTTTCTGAGGCAGATGCCCGTCGGCTGATTTGCAACAAATACCACAAATTCCTTGAATTCCTTGCGGTCCTTTTTATTCAGGATTTCGTTTAAGATATTTTTCATGATGAATCCTTAACCTGGATGAACCGAAATTGACTATTCAATCATTTGAAGATGGCGAAAATATCCCAATAAAATTTTTTGCCACAAGATGCACCAAAATAATTCATCAGGGCTGAGTAGCTTTTTCGATAAATTGATAGCGCTTGATCCCCTCAAGGATCCCGCCTGAATATTTTTGCCCGGCAAAGAAAATGCCTCGGATTCCCTTCAATTTTTTTAGTTCAGGACTGTAATTGCCCACAACCACTCCCAGGGGCTCTCCGCGCAGCATCTCTTCATCATTTCCGGAATCCCCGCAGACCAAAAAGTTTCCCAGAGGACTTTCCCACTTGTAACTCAGATAGCGGATGGCTTTGCCTTTGGATGCCCGGAAAGGCAGAATATCCAGATATCTCTCCAGGGAATAAATAAAATTGTAACGGCATTGATTCTTGAGCAAGCGCTCATGAATCATCGCCAGGCGATCTTTGCCCGGTTCTAATTCATAGCTGATTTTAAAACGCCGCTGGGTTTCAGCCCTCTGGTATTTTAAAAATGCAAAGTCTTCGAGCAGGTCGACGATCTTTTCACGGTTCCACTTGGCGGATATGTGGGTTTCCCAGCCGCGCCCATCATGAAGGTTTTTCCCGTAGTAAATCTCTGCACCCACTGATGTGATGAGGACATCCGGCAAAGGTATATGATTTTTTTCTAAAAACGCGCTCGCCGTTTCAATGGTACGGCCGGTCACCAAACCAAAACCGATATGTTCACGATTTTCCTGAAGCAGGGTCAAAAGCGCTGGCAGGTGCTCGTTGCTGTCGCCGACCAGGGTGTTGTCGATTTTGGCAACAATGAAATAGTTCAGCCCTGCCAGGCGTCGGCCAATAGCATCGGATGGCACTGCGACCTTCATCTTTTCTTCACTCTGATCTGCAAAAATGCGGCTGATTTGATTCATGTATGACGTTGCATGGCTATCCCATGTGTAGTGTTTGCGGATATTCATTATACCGGCTTTGGAATATTGCTTCCATTTTTCATTGTCGGTGATAATTTGTTTGACGGCATCGGCTATGGCTTTGGTGTCTGTGGTATTTACCAGGATGCCGCACTGACAGTTTTTAACGATATCGCGGGGTCCACCGTCGTCCGGGGCTAAGATCGGCAGTCCGCAGGCGGCGGCCTCGATCAAGGTGAGACCGAAAGGTTCCGTCAGAGCAGAATTGACGAATATGCCTTTTTTTTCCGCAGCAATCCGGTAAAGTTCCGGTACTTCGTGCTCGAAATCATGTTTTTTCGGGATGGCAATTTTACCGTATAAATCATATTTATCCATGAGCAGGAGAATTTCGGTGAGGACATCTCGTTCATTGTCTTCCATATTGGTGATGTCTTTGCGAATTCCGGCAAATACGGCTAAGTTGGCCATCGACTGAAGTTCTAAATCCTCGCCGTAAGCTTTGATCAATCCTGCTATGTTTTTGCGTTTATCCGGGCGACAGAGTGACAGGATGACCGGGCGGTCGGGTAGTAAGAAAAATCGATTCAACTCCTCTATCATTGAGGCCTGGGCATACAGTTCAATTTCTTCTTTGGACGTCTCCGGCAGCATATCGTGATAAAATGGATAAAATTTTTCAATATCCAGCCCCGGCGGCATCACGTGATACTTGGGTATGTCCTTATTCTCATATTGACCATACTGTTCGGTGATTTCCTGGTGGGTGCTGGCAATAATCAAATCGGCTTTTTTCAGCACCTCCTCTTCTATTTGGATCCGATAATCGATTTTATATTTTCTTATAATATCTTTCTCTTTCATACCCTCATTGATCAGTCGGTTTAATTTAGAGCGACCGAGGGAATGGCCGGTATACACGAACGGAGTGCCAAAGATTTCGGCCAATTGCATCGCGACATAACCCCCATCGGGATAATGGCCCTGGACGATATCGGGAATGGCCTTGCGGCGTTTGATGTATTTAATAGTTTTATCCACATATTCATCGAGATGCGGCCAAAGCAGCTCTTTGCGCAGGTACTTTTTCCCGCCGCACTGAATGCGAACAATACTGAATTTGTCGTTAACCTGCTCGACGGGCTGGGCGTAGTCTTCGGATATGGCCTTGTCGTGAATTAAGCGGGTAAACAGTTCCACCCGCTTAACATTTTCAGATTGACTCAGTGCATCGCACAACTCTACCGCATATTTGATCTGTCCTCCAGTGTCGGCATCATATCCCAGTTGCATGTTTTCTGCTCGAAGCAAGCCATGTACACTAAACATTTGAATATGGTATTTTTGAGGTGCCATGGATTCAACCATTTAATAATAGGGATTTGAAAGGCTCGTAAAATGAAGCTGAATCGGGAATTGCGCCTTTAATTTCGCAGATGCGGGATGCAAACAGTGAGGCCTGATTCAATATTTCTTCCGGCTGCCAATTTTTTAGCATACCTGCTGCCGACATCGCCGCATAAGCGTCACCGGCACCAACAGAGTCAACAACCTTTATTGCTTCAGCCGGTTCCAAGCTGGAACAACCTTGATTCGTGAACAACTCACTTCCCAATTCACTTTTTGTCAGTGATACCGTACGGATCGAATATGTTGTCATTAATGGTTTTCCGGTATAAATTCTATATAATCATAGGCCACGTCAGAGATGATGTCAAATTTGGGGGCACCGCTTTTATCCGGCTCGATATTTACACTTCCGGTCGGGTGAACATCATCTACCTGATTTTTTCGACTGCCTTGGCGATCAGTTCATGCGTTTCGGGTATAAAATGCACTAGCCCCTCCATTACGCCGGCAGTGTAATTGCCATTCATGCCGAAAAAATTTCCCTGTGGTAAGTACAGACGATTTGTCAAATCTTCTTCGGAAAGTCTTTTAAGTGCTTCTTTACGAATATCTTCCGTTGCATTCTTTACTAAAATCGACTGCAGACCGCTGGTCAATACATCCAGGTCGTTGCCGCTGTCGCCTGCAAATACGGTTCGATCCTCGGGAAAGTGCTCTTGCTGCATAAGGAATTGAATGGCATGCAGTTTGTTTGCGCGAGGTGGGATAATGTCCAGCAAACCGTTGGTGCTGATTTCATCAACACTCCAAATAATACTCGCACGGACACCCTTTTCCGCTAAGAGGCCGCGAATATTGTCTATCAGTTGCTGATGATCAACATTTTGATCTGTGTAATAGCTCGCTTTATATTGCTTCTGTTTTTCAGGTTCCTGAAGTCGTATTTCTTCCATATCCTCCAAAAATTCTGATAGCTTGCCCCTGCCCAAGCCTTTCCATTCCTGACCGATCTCACCGCTCCAGTCATCCGACAGTTGCCAGTTGCCATTAATTACTCGGTAAAGGGCTGTCCCGACATCGCCAATTGCATAATCCGGCAATGGCAGATAATACTTCTCAATCGCATCGAGGATGAGTTTCTTGTCACGCCCGCTGACATATGCCAGAAAAATATTTGAGTCTTCGGCAAGCTGACGAAACACGGCACGCGCATGAGCCGATTCTTCCTGATAGCCATTCGGAATAATGGTTCGATCCAGATCGCTGCATATTAATATTTTTTTCAACCTAACCACGGAATCCCTCTATCAGACTAGAACAGGCTTAACCCCAATGCCACAACGTAAAGAAAATGAATTGCCGGCATCCATTTTGAATCTCTAAATCCTAAGAAAAAGGCAGCTGAGACAATTCCGGCCAAAGCTCCATCAGCATTTGCCCGTTTCCAGAATACACCTATGAAAAACAGGGCTACAATTGGAGGAACAATATGAGACAAGGCGCTTCGTAAATATTGCCAGAGGGTGGGAAATTTGTCAATTTGAGGTGCCCAGGCAGCGGCAGTTATCATAAATACAAAGGTCATCGCTCAGCCGATCCACATTAGCTGTACGGATGTTGTCTGAGGACGCAGCTTTTTAAAAAAATCCATTCATTTAAGATAAACCCATGAAATCTTCGTTCTCATGATTTATTCTGGATAAACGGATCAAACAGCGAGCGAATGAACGTTAGGTCCATGTATTGCTGCAATTTGGCCCAGGTGTCCGGATTTTTCATACCTGAAAACTGGGTCTGGTAGGCCACCCAGCCCATGGCGGACCAGGAGATTCCGCGCAGGTAAACAAAGGGGTCGCGTAGTCTTACCCGATCCACCAAGGTATCCCGCAGATGCCGATCCTGTAAATGCCGACTGTAGGTTTGTAAAAACCTGCGTTGGTCCTCTTCGGTCATTCTCCAACTTGTTTTCCACAGGGTTGTCAGGGGAGAGCAGAAGTGGCACAGGTCCTGGGAGGGGTCTCCCCAGCGAGGCATTTCCCAGTCGACCAGATGAATCGTTTCCTGCTGACGGTTGACAATGAAGTTGCCCGAGTTTACTTCCGTGTTGACGATACAGGGCCAGGGGTCCTGCTGGTAAAAGGTTTCCTGCGACCGGGCGGCCTCGGCCCAATTTATTAACTCCATCAAATAATCCCGGATATCGGGCTGCGCCAGATCCGAATCAAAATATTGCCGCAGTAGTCCGGCGCACTCCTCGTAGATCAAGGTCAAGGGTGCTTCCTCGCGGATGAGATGGTTCTGCGCCTTGGGTACGTCTATCTGATGGATCGTTGCAAAAAGCCCGGCCGCATCCCATAAGTCACGGCCGTAATCCAGTGATTCGCCCGGCAGATAGTCCATGATCAAAATCCCATTGTTTAAAAATTGTCGCGTATCGTCGACAAAAAAAGGTCTGGGCGTCACCCCACTTTTCTTTAACAAATTCAAGGTATTGTATTCATAAACGATTTGATCATTCCGATCAATCTGGGTCCCGATATTGACCCGAAAGACGAGTTGGAGAGAATCCGAAGAAATTAAATAGTTCAGGTTGTACTCCCCTTGAGCCAGCGGACTGACCGAAAATACACGGCCCTTCATGACGGGTACGTCGTCCCAGTCTCGATTGTTCAGATAAGCAGACACTTTGGGCAACATGTCATTCATCAAATTCATTGTCATTATTTAAGATCCATGGCGATCTGTGCAAATCTGTGTCCAAATTTTCAAACTGATTCCGTCTCGCAAGGAAAAATCCGGATTTTATCCGGCGGCAGGTGGATGCGGACTTTCTGGCCGGGTGTGTAATCGTTGTCGGAGGTGAGAACCACAAAACGGTTTTCCCGGCAATTTACCCAGATGCGGGTGGCGCTGCCTTCGAAATTCGTTTTGGCTATTTTTCCGTGAAGACCATAATTTGCATCAGGAGACAACAAAATGTCTTCCGGGCGGATGGTTGCTGTCCGCAAATGACCGTTGCCGTTTGCTTGCGGTGCCGGAACGTTGGCAAATTCCGAGCGGAATACACCGTCTTTTACCCTGCCTTGGATAAAATTGCAGCCGCCGAAAAAACGAGCCACCTCGGGGTCGGCCGGGAGGTAAAAAAGCTCCCGCGGTTTGCCGGTCTGACGCAGCCGTCCGTTTAACAGCAGACACACCCGGTGGGAAATCATCAAGGCCTCGGCCTGATCATGGGTGACGAAAAGCGTGGTGATCCGGGTCTCAGCCTGGATGTCCTGAATTAATTCCCGCATCTGCTGGCGCAGGTTGGCATCCAGATTGCTCAGCGGTTCATCCAGCAGTAAGACGGCCGGTTTGAGGACCAAGGCCCTGGCCAGACTCACACGCTGCTGTTGCCCGCCGGACAGTTGGTGAACTTTGCGCCGCCCCAGGCCGGTAAGTTCCGTCAGCTGCAGGATCTGTTCTATGCGGCGTCTGGCATCCGCATCCTTGTGCCCTTGCATTCGTAAGCCGAACGCAATATTTTGTTCCACGTTTAGAAACGGAAACAGCAGGGTTTTTTGGAACACCATGACGGCGCTGCGCTTTTCGGCGGCCAGATTATTGACGGGTTGACCGTCAATGAAAATTTCGCCCTTTGACGGCTTAATCAGGCCGGCAACTGCCTTGAGCACTGTGGTTTTACCGGCACCGCTGGGTCCCAGCAGCGAGACCATCTCACCATTTCGGACCTCGAGATTGAAATCGTTGACAACCGGTTCTCCGCCATAGTGGATGGTAAGATTTTTCAGTATCAGATCGCCCATTATCGTATCCCTGCTATGCTTTTTCCACCCAGATACCGGGCACTGAATGCCAGCGCAACAAACGCCGGTGCCACGAAAACGATGCTGACCGCAGCGGCCACGGGCCGGTCGCCGCTGCCCATGAGAGCAAACAGTAAAATAGGCAGGGTCGTCACCCTGCCGCCGCCGATAATCAGGGTGCTCAGATACTGACTCCACGACAATAGAAATGAGAATAAAGCGGCTACCACAATGCCGGGAAACGTCAGCGGCAGCATTACCCGGACAATAACCTTCCAGGAGGATACACCCAGTGAGCGGGCCTGCCCTTCGTAGTCCGGGTTGTAATTTGAGAAGACGCCCCACAAGACGAAAACCGAATAGGGCAGACAAAACGTCAGATGTACCAGAACAACCCCCAAAAAGGTTGAAGCCACCCCCAGCTTGATGAACCATAGATGCAGCCCCATGGCCACGCACAGCGGGGGTACGATCACCGGAAGGGTCAATATGACGGATATCAGATCTTTACCCTTAAATTCATATAATCCCAGCGCTCTGCCTGCAGGTATGCCGATTGCCACTGAGATGAGGGCGGTTACCACGGCAACCAGCACACTCTGGACCAGTGCGGCCATAATCTGAAAACCGGCGGTGCCGAACACGTAATCCCAGGCTCTAAAACCCCACTGCCGGGGCCACAATTCCGGGTAAAACCAGCGGTTGGAAAAAGACCAGATCATCAAAACTACAAACGGCAACCCAACCGTCGCAATTACCGCAGTGGAAATGACATTTTGCTTTATTGGTCTCACGATACCGCCCCGCGGCGTCTGGCAGCCTGGATCAGGGTCTGGGAAAGTACGATGGCAACGATGATAACTCCGGCAATAATTATTCCGGTGGCAATGCCTTCAGGCCTGGCCAGCAGGTCCACGTCACTGTAATTTTTGTACGCCCACACCGGCAGCATCATGGGATAGGTTTGTCCCAAAAGAAAGGGTATTTCAAAGGCACCGAAGGTGTAGGCAAAGACGATCAAACAGGCGGCGCCCAAGCTAGGCGATATGGTCGGCAGGGTAATATATCGAAATCTCTGCCAGGGACCCGCTTTCAGGGTTCGGCCCACCTCGAGCAATTCCACTCCCGTATTGCGAAGTACCGAAAGGATCATCAGGGTGATGAAGGGGATCTCTTTCCAAACATAAGCCAATATAATTCCGATTCCCCGGCGATCGTTGATCAGCAACGGAAAGGAAGCGGATGAATCGATCAGACCAAACTTGAGGGCCAACCGAGAAAAAAACCCAGTGGGCGACAGCATAAATACAACGGCGACGGCAATTACCAGATGCGGAACCGTCAATGGAATCTGGAAAATAAAATGAACGAAACGATATTTCACCGAAAGGGAGATCAAAACCAGCGCCAACATAATGCTGAGGACAGCAGCGATGGCGGTGGATGTTGTCGACACATACAACGTCAACGTTAAGCTGCGCAAAAAGTCCGGATCAGAGAGCACGTTTGCAAAATGCTCAAATGTCAACCTGTCTGGGTCGGCAGCCGGAAAATGCGCCAGGCTTTGAATTAATCCCAGCACGAGTCCGCCACCGAATAGAACCACAACGACCAATAGCGCAGGGGCAACCAACACGCCTGTTGTCGAAAGGCTGGTGCTTTCTCGGGTGCGAGCGTCGGTACCTGTTAATATGGTAGACGCTTTGGAAGGTTCAGGGTTCACCGTTCAGGGTTACCTTTCTTAAGCTGATTTCGCTAATAAGCGTTCTCATTTTTTCCCGCTTCAATTTAGATGCTATACTAAATTATGATATGGCCGCAAAAAGGCTCAAAAAGCACAAAAACAAAATTGCAGGGATAGTAATTCCAAAATCTGAAATCTAAAATCCCAGATTATGACCAAGGACTCCATTTTCGATCTATCTGACATCTTTGGCGGCCGGTGGTGGCGCCGAACTCAGGAACTCCTACCGGCTATCTTTTTTTCAATACGTGGTTCTGCCAGCCCTTTTCCAGTCTAATCAGTATCTCCGATGGCGGTTCCGGGAGTTGGTGGGTTTGTAGCTCCCGATTGGACAAGGTCGCAATTCCCCGGGGCAGAGAATTGAATTTTTCCTGCCAGGTTGTATCAAGACGCTCGATATCGATGGCCGGAAAATCTCCCCAAACTTCCGGATCCGCTTTTTTCAGCTGAGCTTCGGGTGATATCAGAAAATCAGCCACCACCATCGCGCCCTCTTTAGCGGCGGCGTTAAACGGGATGGCCACAAAATGGGTATTGCTGATGGTCCCCTCTTTAAACACAAAGGTTCTCACTGTCTCAGGATACAGACCGTCATGAATCATTTTAGAAGCTTCGGCCGGGTGATAACTAATGGCAAAATCGACTTCACCGTCGGCCAGCAGGTGGGCCAGCCGGATGGGAGTTTCCGGATAGGTCATACCCTGACGCCATAGATTTGGGGCCATCTCCTTTAAGAGCATATAGGTTTTTTTTGCAGCCTCATTAAATCGTTTTTCATCAAATTCACCCTGCCAGGAGGCGGCATCGCCGGACACGTGATAGAAGATGTGGCGAACAAACACCGAGCCGGTAAAATCGGGAGGTGCCGGATAAGCAAAACGACCGGGGTGTTTGTGAATCCAGTCCAGCAGGTCCCCCATGGTTTGCGGCGGATGGGGAATGCGTCCGGAATCATAGATCATCACCACCTGAGCACTTCCCCAAGGAGATTCCAACCCCTGCACGGGTTCGCCAAAGTCGTTGTGAACCGATGGGCGGGTCCAATCGACAAGCTTCTGATTGGGCAGTCGGTCGGCAAACGGCCCGTGAAGAAGATTGTTTTTTTTACAGGTGCGGAAATTTTCGCCGTTAATCCACATTAAATCAACCTCACCGCCCTCATTTTTGCCGGCCTGCTGTTCGACCAGCAGTTTGCTGACGATCTCGGAAATATCTTTGACCGGCACCTGGCGCAGTTTGACACTGTACAACTCCTTGACACGCGGGGCTACATAGCCATTGACATAGGCGTTGGTAGAGGGAAACCCACCCCACATAAACCAATCCACCGTTTGGCCGCGGGCGCGCTCCAGGACTTGTGACCAGGTGAGGGCATTTACCCGGGGGGCTAAATTCAAGGCTGCTGCAATGATGAGCATACCGATTAATTTAAGATAGAAATGAATCCGAGGATTTTGCTTTCCGCCCTTCATTGCCCCCCCCCTTCAAATGATTGAATAATGAATATTGAAGATTGAAGAATTAAGGAATTCTGTCGTTTTGTTTTAGGGTCTTCCTTCTGGAAAATACAAACGACAGTTGATTTTTCTCGGCTCGTGCGCGCCTCTTCCTTTGATTCTTATAAATATCTTGTCGTTTAGAGGGTACTGTCCTTACACCCGAATATAAATCAGCCCATGTGTTCCACGATGCTGCGGGCAAACTCCGAACATTTTACTTCCCTGGCACCTTCAATCTGACGGGCCAGGTCGTAGGTGACCGAACCGGATTTAATGGTGGCCTGCAGCGCTTGCCGAATTAAGTCGGAGGCTTGTCGCCAATCCATGTAGTCGAGCATCATGGCCCCTGACAGAATTAAGGAACTCGGATTGACCTTGTCCAGACCAGCGTATTTGGGTGCGGTTCCGTGGGTGGCCTCAAAAACTGCACAGCGGTCGCCGATATTTGCACCGGGTGCCATCCCCAGCCCACCCACCTGGGCGGCCAATGCATCCGAAAGATAGTCACCGTTTAGGTTGGGCGTGGCAATCACGTCATATTCGTCGGGTCTCAGCAGGACCTGCTGGAACAGCATGTCGGCAATGCGGTCTTTGATTAAAACTTTTCCGGCAGGTAATTTTCCCTGGTAGTCATCGTAGAGTTCTCTCTCAGTGATGGTTTGATCGCCGAATTTTTCTCGGGCAAGTTCATACCCCCATTTCGCAAAAGCGGCTTCGGTAAATTTCATGATGTTGCCCTTGTGCATCAAGGTAACGGTCGAACGATTGTTGTCGATGGCATAGGCAATGGCCGCAGCCACCAATCGTTTGGTATTTTTCGCGCTCATCGGTTTGATACCCAGCGCGGTTTTTTCCGCCAAAGAGGTGCCCATTTGTTCATTTAAAAATTTCCTGAGTTTGTCGGCCTCAGGGCTGCCGGCCTGGTATTCGATGCCGGCATAGAGATCTTCCGTATTTTCCCTGAAGACCACCATGTCGATGTTTTCCGGATGTTTCATGGGGCTCGGCACCTGATCAATGTATTTAACCGGCCGCACACAGGCATAGAGGTCAAGTTTTTGTCGAATGGCGACATTGAGGCTTCGTATTCCCTTTCCCACCGGGGTGGTCATCGGTCCCTTAATTGCCACCACGTTTTTTTCGATGGTATCCAGGGTTTCGTCTGGTAGCCAGGTGCCTGTTTCTTCAAAACTTTTTTCCCCGGCCAGCACTTCTAACCAGTTGATTCGTCGCTTGCCGCCGTATGCTTTTTGCACGGCATTGTCCATTACCAGGCGAGATGCCTGCCAAATGTCCGGCCCTATTCCGTCACCTTCGATAAAGGAAATGATGGGCTGTTCGGGTACCTTTAGCGATCCGTCTTTGCCTTTTACAATTTGCCCTTCGCTTGCCATGATGTGTCTCCTTTTGCCGCACAATGTCATAAATTTAATATCAAATTAGTTCTCTCCCAATATCTCGCGTAAAACATAAGGCAGAATTCTCTTGTTTTCAAAGTAGGTGACATCCGAAAATCCTTCCCAATGTCCGTGATTAGTAAAAATTCCCGGACAAATCAAGAGAACTTTTCTTTCTATGATCGGTAGGTCAAGAAGCTGTGTGTAGGTGAGTTCGAACGGGTTTTGAACTGCTCCGACTACCTGCAGGCGCCACTGTTTGAGATTGACCGTATGATCCGTCATCCCCATGGTTTTGAAATTTTTAATCGGCATTACTTCCAGTTAAACAAATGATGCTATAGCACCATCGCCATGCCTCGTCCACTGCTATTACAGGATCTCCTCCATAACCGCTAGGCCGTTAATCATTCTCCTTTGATCTTTTTAATGATTTTAGGAATAAAGAATGAGAAGATGAACAGGGCAATCGAGAAAAAAACCTTAAAGGAAAGCAGCTCTGCCCAATTGCCGGATACCCAAACCTCTTTTAGTGTTCCGATGAAAAATGTAAAAATAAATGTTCCGACAATGATTCCCAGGCCGGTGCCGAAAAAATAGTCGCGAAAATGCACCTTTGTCAGCCCCATGCCGAAATTCATGGGGGTGAAAGGAAAATACACCAGACGCAGATAAAGCACGGTGGCAAATCCGTTGCGCTCAATGCCGTCGTCATATTTTTTAAGCTTGTCACCGATCAATGAGGAGGCAAATTCTCTGCCAAGCGTGCGTCCGATAAAAAAGGCGGCGCTGGCGCCTGCCATGGCTCCGAACCATACATAGACAAACCCCCCGTAGGCCCCGAAAATCGCAGCGCCCAGACCGGTCAGCAACGTTCCCGGCAAAAACAAACAGACCCCGACCGCATAAATCAAAATGAAAATCAGCGGGCCCCAGAAGCCGGCGCCGTCTAAAAAACGCCCCAGTGCTTCGGCGGTCAAGTAATTCTTAATCGGCGTAAATCGCACAAGAAAGATCGCCGCCACAAGAAAGATCAGCAAAAATATGGCTTTCATCAGCGCCTTTTTGCGATTCTCAGGCAGGTTACTATCAACAGGTTCCATTTTAATTCACTCCTGTACAGCCATTGGAAAACGAAGGGAAAGGTCCAGAGATTTGCCGCCGCCTTTGATCGATTTCAGGCGGTTATTCGCTGCAGGTTTCTTCTGCGCAAGCTCTGCCTTTCAAATGGAAGAAGAATTTTAATCCTTTTTGTACTTTTTCCGAGAATATTTTTGGCGAGAAATACGTGCCGGCCACTTTTTTATTAATCTCCCCGATGGTCGGATAGGGATGTATTGCTGACGCCAGTGTGGAAAGTTTCACCTTCCCGCTTAAAATGGCCACCCACTCGTTGAGTAATTCTTCGGCGTGGGGCCCCAAAATCTGAATGCCGATCGGTTTTTCTTTATCGTCAAGGATCATCTTGATCTTACCGACCGTCTCACCTTCGGCCAGACTGCGATCGTTATCCTTAAATTCTTCCGTCCAGACGTTACATCCGATTCCGGCCTCAGCGGCACTTTTTTCATTCATGCCGATACTGCCCAAGGAAGGATCAGTGTAGGTGCACCAGGGTAAAAACGTATAGTCAACCTTGCGGGGTAGACGAAAGACGGCATTGCTTACCACAATGCCGCCTTCATACCCGGCCGCATGGGTAAACTGAAATCCGCCGTTGACATCGCCAACCGCATATATATGTTTGATATTTGTTCTGAGGCGGTTGTCTACATTTATCCCTTGACGGCTGAATTCGACCCCGATATCTTCCAACCCGAGGCCGCTGACGTTGGCTGCCCTTCCCAGAGCGGCGACAATGTTTTCGGCCTTCAGGCTCACCAAGCTGCCTTGACTGGTCTTAACCATGACTTCCTTTTCCCGGCCCAGATCCTTGACTTCTTCGATTGAGGAATTGAGATAGAATTCGACGCCCTCTGAACGGAGAACTTCCCTGACCGTCTCTGCCATATCCAA
>Ga0316191_10000765_pt1 | contig 21480 bp, 21 predicted proteins | sample Eddworburr2cm_MG_FD_204928 | JGI IMG/M metagenome (GOLD analysis project Ga0316191, IMG submission 204928) | Coastal sediment microbial communities from Maine, United States - Eddy worm burrow 2 cm | ecosystem: Environmental > Aquatic > Marine > Coastal > Sediment | place: USA: Maine... | reverse complement strand
CATCGCCGAAGTCCTGGAAGAGCAGGGAGTGGCCGTGAAGATCTTCGAAGAGGATGCCGCGCAATGTGAACATGTCGCCGCTATTCTCAAGAAAAGCGTCGTGATTCACGGCGACGGCAGCGATCAGGACACCCTGTTGCAGGAAAATGTCGAGGGGGTGGACGCCTTCCTGGCACTCACCGCCGAGGATGACACCAATCTCATCGTGTCGTTGCTGGCGCGCCAGCTGGGCGCACGAAAAGTAGTGGCACTGCTCAACCGGGTGCAGAATCTTATCCTGGCCCAGCGTCTCGGAATCAACACCACGGTCAGCCGGCGCGTGAAGACCGTCGATGCCATTCTCGAGCTGGTACGCAAGGGCAAGGTGCTCTCGGTGCGGACCTTCCGTGAAGAGGAGGCGGAAGCGATCGAACTCATTGCCCATGCCTCTTCCAAATACGTAGGGCAAGCACTGCGTGAACTGAATTTCCCGCGGGGCGCCATCGTCGGCGCCATCGTGCGTCCCTACGGAGAGGTGATCATCCCGCGCGGTAGTGCGGTCATTGCCGCCGGTGACCGGGTAGTTTTTTTCGCCGCGGAGAGTTGCGTGGCGCAGCTTGAGTCTGATTTTCTCGCCACAGCCGGCGAGGCGTGATGCAGTCCATCATCGTCGAGCCGCGCATCGTCGGCTGGTTGCTCGGGCAGTTCATCACCGCGCTTGCTGCCATCATGCTCGTTCCCCTCGGCTATGGCGTGTTGACCGGCGGCGGCGAGCTGCGCGCACTGACACTGTCCATCTTGATCACCGCGGCCGTCGGAGGGTTCCTGATGGCCCTCTCACACAGGCGACCGGCGCGGGAGATCAAGCAGCGCGAGGGCATCCTTGTGGTCGTCCTGATCTGGATGTGCATCTGCTTCTTCGGTTGCCTGCCGTTCTACTTTTCGCCCTGGTTCCCGAATCTTACCGACGCCTTCTTCGAGTCCGCATCCGGCTTCACCACCACGGGTGCGACGGTACTCGACCAGGTGGAGATGCTGTCACGACCGATTCAGCTGTGGCGCTGTTTCTCCCACTGGCTGGGGGGCATGGGTATCGTACTGCTCGGACTGGCGATCCTGCCGCTGGTCGGACAGGGCGGTATGTATCTCTACCGCGCCGAATTCTCCGGCGCCAAGTCCCAGCGGCTCACGCCACGCGTACTCGAGACCACCAAGGCCCTGTGGAAAATCTACATCCTGCTGACGCTGCTGGAGATCCTCGCTCTCTGGCTGGCCGGCATGGACGGCTTCGAGGCCGTATGCCAGTCCTTCTCCACCCTGGGTACCGGCGGATTTTCCACCCGCACGGCGAGCATCGCCGGGTTCGACAGCGCGGTGATTGAATACATCATTATCGTCTTCATGCTGTTGAGCGGCATGAGTTTCATTCTGCATTACCGGCTCTGGATCGAACGCCAGCCACGCAGTCTGTGGAGTGACTATGAACTGCGCGGCTACCTCCTGCTGCTGCTGGGAGCAACCGCGATCGTCGCGTCGGTGCTGCTCTGGAAGAACCACATGGGGGGTGAACAGGCGTTCCGCGCGGCGCTGTTCCAGGTGACCTCGATTCTCACGACCACCGGTTTCGTGACCGATGACTATGCCGCCTGGTACCCGCTATGCCAGCTCACCCTGTTCATGCTCATGTTCGTGGGCGGCTGTACCGGCTCCACCGCGGGCGGAATCAAGGTGGCGCGAGTGCTGTTCCTCAGTCGGGTCGTCGACCGGGAGTTCCGTCGCATGTCCGAACCGCAGGGAGTGTTCACGATTCGCCTCGGCGGCGAGACTACACCCGAGCCGGCCGTGAACGGCCTGCTCAACCTGGTTTATCTGTCCTGGCTGGTGATTTTCTTCGCGTGGTTGCTGCTGACCGCGCTGGGGGTGGACTTGCTTACATCACTCAGTGCGGTTGTCGCCTGTGTCTTCAATGTCGGCCCCGGCCTCGGTGGCGTGGGGCCGTTGAATACCTATGAACAGCTTCCTGACATGGCCAAGTGGATACTGAGTCTGTGCATGATTGCCGGGCGGCTGGAATTCTATACCCTGCTGGTGATCCTCACCCGTCCGTTCTGGCAGCGCTGAGTCGCTCGCAGCTATTCGCCGTGCAGAAAGGTCGTCAACCAGCTGCTGATTGATCCCGGCTTGAGGCTGTGCTGTGAGGTTACAGGCCGGGCCGCTATCCTAGTCGTGCTCTGCGGTAAAGCCGAAGGCCCTGTCGTGCACATAGACGAGCTTGCAGGCATCGATATATTTCGCATCGTGAATCCGTCCAGCCCTGATGTAACCGGTATCTCCCTTGTTGAGGATGACGACCTCCCCTTCCGGGACCAGCCCGGCTGCCGTGCGGGTGTAGAACTGGATGGCCATTTTCCCTTCCACCACCACGGTCATGTCATCACCCGGATGCGAATGCGGCGGCTCTTCGCTACCAGGCTGCCACTGCTCCAGCATCACCTCGACGCCGTCAGGGTTGGCGGGAACCGTTGTTCTCACGGTAAACCCTTCCGGGGTATCCGGCACGGTGACATGGTTCTTCCAGATGGCACTCGTTGACGCTGTCATACCCGATTCCCGGTTATCCTCGGACATACACTATCTCCTCTGTTGCTGTTTAACCAAAGATCCTGATTTATTCGCGTTACATGTTTCCATGTAACAACAGTTGCCTGAATTATTGACATTCCCTGAATAACAGGGCCTGGCAGGTTGCACAGATCGACCGGTCCAGTCGCCGGTAAATACTCGCAATGGCCTTCGTTTTGGAATCAAAAAAGCGGTTGTTGCCGATGTCCCTGACAAAACAGGACTCTGCGGCGAATTCATAGACTGACGATTTCAGGCCAACAAAATACAAGCCGCCGTTCTGCCTGGCGAGGCGGTTGTTTTCTTCAACCAGCCCCCTTGCGCCTGCAAGGTCAATAAAATTGATGCCACTGCCTTCTATCAATATGTTGTAGATGCGTTCGTTCTCCACAATATTGTTGATTCGTTTCTGTATATGATTGATTGAACCGAAGTAAACCGACATGTCTATTCTGATGATCTTCAGCTGCGGACATTGTTTAACCGGCTTTTTCCTTATATTGATAAATTTCCGATGTTCATTCCCGGACAAGCTATCGATCGACAGCGTTGGGATATTCGGCGTTGATGTCTTCGCCAGGAACAAGACCAGTGACAACAGCACGCCAAGGTAAATGGCAAACTCCAGTTCAAGGAATAAGGTGGCAAAAAACGTCGTCAGCAAAATGGCTGACTCTGATTTACTCAAGCGAACCGTCTGATAGATATCATGAAATTCAATAAGCCGGTAGGCGACCAGCAGGATCACGCCGCCCATTGCGGCAATGGGCAGATAAGCGGTGAGTGGTGCAATCAACAGGACAATAACCATCAAAATAACGGCAGAGAAAATCGCCGACAAGGGGGATTTTGCCCCGGCCCCGTAATTCACACCGGATCGGGTAAAAGACCCCGAGCCCGCGTAGCTTGAAAAAAAACTGCCAACAATATTCGACAGGCCCTGGCCAATGAATTCCTGGCTGGCATCGATTCTCTGACTGGATTTTGTGGCGACAGCACGACTGATGGACACCGCCTCTATCAGCCCGAGCAAGGCAACCGCAAAGGCCTCGGGTGCCAGCATTCTCATGGTGTTGAATGAAAATTCCGGCGATGACAGTGGCGGCAAATGTGCAGGTATCTCGCCTACCAGGCTGATATCATCAGTAAAATTCTTCAAAACAATGGCGAGCACACTGCCTGCAACCATACCGATAAGCAAAGCCGGCAGTTTCGGCGCCAGCTTCATGACAAGGATGGCTGTAAACAGCGTGACCAATGCAATCATGACAAGATAGGGATTGATGGTGCCTGCCCCGTTATACAGATCGACCCAGGTATGCAGGAATGACTCACCCTTGGGCACAGCAATACCGGTAATATGCTTCATCTGACTGGTCGCAATCAGAATCGCAGCGCCCGCTGTAAAACCGACCACCACGGTATGGGATACAAAATTAACCAGTGCACCCATGCGCGCAAGTCCAAACGCCAGTTGATAGACCCCGGCTAGAAAGGTAAGCGTTAATGCCAGCGAAATAAATTCCGGAGAACCCGGTTGTGCATGGTGACTGACTGCTGAAAAAACGACAATGGATATAGCCGTCGTCGGGCCTGACACCAGGTGCAGTGACGAACCAAACAGGGCAGCAATAATCGGCGTGACCATCGCCGTATACAAACCATACTCAGGTGGCAACCCCGCAATCGTTGCAAAAGCCACGCCTTGAGGAAGAACAATGACCGCGCCCGTTAAACCAGCGAGAAAGTCCGCCTTGATTGAGTCTCTTGAGGTGTACTTAATCCACGCAAGGAAAGGGAAAATTGACTGTAGTTTCACTGCTTCCTGTGCTGCCTGTTGTTGATATTCATGTTATCTGTAACGCCTGCCATCCATACAGAGATTGTAGCGCGGAACCATCCACACCCGGCACAATTTAAATGCATCAGCCCTCTAGCGATTGTTATCGAGCACCGACTTGACGAACGGTACCGTCAGGCGACGCTGTTCAATCAAGGAGGCGGTGTCCAGGGTATCAAACAGCGCAAACAGCGTCGGCAGATCCCGTGGGAAACGACGCAGCAGGTACTGTGCCGTCTCTTCCGGCAACTGCAACCCGCGTGCCTGTGCCCGGCAATCCAGCGCCGCAATGACAGCCTCGTCGTCCAGCGGCTTTAACACGTAAGTTACGCCCCAGCCCAGTCGTGATACCAGGTCGGGCAAGCTGAAACCTGCCTGGTCCGGACGTTTGTCGCCGGCAATCAACAAGGTGCCACCACTCTGCCTGACACGGTTGAACAGGTCAAACAAACCGCGTTCCCAGTCGTCTTGCCCGGCAATCACCGCTACGTCATCGATACAAATCAGGTCCAGTTGTTCCAGGTCATCGAACACAGTGGCATTGAACGCCCGCAATTCCTGCAACGGCAGGTAGCCGGTGGTGCGTCCACATTGAGCCGCGTCGTAGCAAGCAGCCTGCAACAGGTGCGTCTTGCCCATGCCCGCTGCGCCGACCACATAGACAAGCGTTTCACCGCTGCCGGTTGCCGACTGTTGCAGTCCGTGTACCGTCTCCAGGTTCTGGCCCGGAAAATAACTGTTGAAGCGGGCGCTGTCGCTGAGGGCAAGACCGAGTGGTAACTGGGGATGACTATTCATAAGATAACATGGCGTCATAACCGTCCCTGCGGGAACGACGTAATTGTATATAGCTGCGCGGCTGTCCTGTCAGGTCTTGTCGCGCTTGAACCATGCCCGCCGACCCCAGGTCCAGACATAGTCGAAACCACTCCAGAGTGTCGTTATCAACACACTGACTATGAGGATGTCCGGCCATGGCGCCGGTAGCGCACGCACCCCTTCGCTGAAGATTACTGCCAGAACCAGCAATATCTGGGCGAAGGTATTCAGCTTGCTGACGATACTGGGCGCGGCTTCAAGACGCTCGACACGCATATGAAACACGATAGCGCCACCCACGATGACCAGGTCGCGCAGCGCCACCAGCGCCACCAGCCAAAGGGGAATCATCCCCAGCCAGCCAAGCGTCACAAAGCAGGACACCAGCAGCAGCTTGTCGGCCAGCGGGTCCATCAGCGTACCCAGTCGACTGCTCCAGTTATTGCGTTTCGCCAGGTAGCCATCCAGTGCATCGGAAAAACCGGCAACACCAAAAATAATCAGGGCCATGCCAAAACGATCATTCAACAATAGCCAGACAACCGGCGGCACCAGCAAAAAGCGGAATATCGTAATCAGATTGGGTATATCGCGCGGTTTCACTGTCGCAGGCGGTAACTACCCGGTATCTCGCTGGCGACAGGCTCCAGCACCGTGCCAATGCTAACGGTACGTGTTAAATCATCGAGGCTGCCGTTGAGTTGCAGGGCATAGTCAATTTCCGCACCCGCGACACGTTCAACCTGCATGCCGGACACGGCAGTCAGGCCCTTGAGATAGGCACTGAGACGCGCGTAATCAGACAGTGAATCCACTCCTGACACGGAAATGCTGACCGTATTCGAATTGCCGCTGCCCCGCGCCACTGCAAACCTGGACGCCAGCCTGTCGGCAGTATCATCGATGCCCTGCTGCGACAGCTTGTCGAGTTGCTGGCGACTGTCGGACCAGGCAGCCGGTTTGCCGGCGACTTGCAGATGCCAGCGTGACGACCAGCCACCGGAAGGACTGCGATTCAGGCGTCCAATCAAAACAGCCTGTGGATTGTAGCGTTTCGATGCCGCCATCACGTTTTCGAAAAAGCCGCCCCATATATCCGAGAACCGTACCTGCGACTGGTCTTCAAGATCCATCAAAGGAAACACAATGGGTAAACCTCGCTGCTTCGCCGCCAATGCAATCTGCCGCTGCACATCGGTACCATCATCCGCGGACACCACGTAACGCTTGCCGCGGTCCTCCACCGCCAGCCACACCAGTGTATCCGGACGTTCGTTGCCCCAGTAAGCCTGACCCTGTTGCTGTAACGAGTTGCGGATCGCAGCACCATCGAAACGCACCCACAGTTTCAGCAACGGCGGCTCACTGCCGGGCTCGTTAAAATAGCGGTACTGCTGCACCAGGGCATCGGGTTTCTTCAGCATCTGTTTCGCTGGCGCGGTTTGCAGTACCGCGTCCTGACCAGCTACCCGCACCAGCACCTCCTTGAGGGCATCGCTGGTGGCACGGGTACGCACCCCCGACGTCTGGTTCGGCACCACCACCTCGGCATCAAACAGGTCCGGCGTGGCAGCCCGCGCACCGAGCATTGGCAACGCCATTAACAGGCACAGAAGAGCGGTCAACCAGGGACTGCTTTGTTGATATTTATCCATGTGTTATCACATCAGGTTAAGGAACGCGGTAAAGCATACGGGTATCTGCAGAATTTGGCCATATTGACACGTTCGCCGGCAAATCTGCGGTTTACACCGGTTGCAGGCGGCCGCTACCATAGCGCTCCTGCAAAATCCTGCACAGACCGGCCAATCGGGGGAGTCCGCGCGTGAGCCTACCAGACGATAAACAGGCATTGAATTACCGCGATGCCGGCGTTGACATCGATGCCGGCAGCGAACTGATCGAACGCATCAAACCGGCGGTCGCCAGAACCCGCCGCCCGGGCGTACTCGCCGGCCTTGGCGGCTTTGGCGCATTGTTTGAATTACCACTGGATCGCTACCGCGAGCCGGTACTGGTATCAGGCACCGACGGTGTCGGCACCAAGCTGAAACTGGCCGTGGAGGCCGGCCTGCATGACAGCATCGGTATCGACCTGGTGGCGATGTGCGTCAATGACATCGTGGTGGCCGGTGCTGAACCGTTGTTCTTTCTGGATTACTACGCCACCGGAAAACTCGACCTCGATGTCGCGACTGCTGTCATCACCGGAATTGCCAAAGGCTGTGAACTCTCCGGCGCGGCACTGGTGGGTGGCGAGACGGCGGAAATGCCGGGGATGTACAGTGCCGGCGATTATGATCTCGCCGGTTTCAGTGTCGGCATCGTCGAGAAATCCGCCATTCTTGATGGCAGTGCAGTCAGCCCCGGCGATACCCTCATTGGACTGGCCTCTTCAGGCCCGCATTCAAACGGTTACTCACTGATACGCAAGATCATCGAGGTCAGCGGCCATTCACTGACCGGGGATCTGGACGGACGCCCGCTGGCGGAGTGGCTGCTTGCGCCGACGCGTATCTACGTGAAACCGTTGTTGTCGCTGTTCAGGCAGATCAAGGTGCATGCCCTCGCCCACATCACCGGCGGCGGACTGTCCGAGAACCTGCCGCGGGTGCTACCCGAGAATACCTGTGCCGTCATCAATACCGATTCATGGCAGCAGTCAGCGGTATTCGACTGGCTGCAGCGCAACGGCAATGTCGAGACCAAAGAGATGTACCGCACCTTTAATTGCGGCATTGGCATGGTGGTGTGTGTCGCTGAGGCGGAAGCCAGCGCGGCGCTGGCACACTTGAACAGCCAGGGCGAGGACGCCCGCATCATCGGCCATGTTGCCCAGAGCGACGGCGCAGCCGTGGTCAAGTACCAGGACTAGCCTGCGATTGCCGGATTCATGACAGCCCGCACGGAACCTCGTGTCCATGACTGAACCGGCAAACACTCCTCTCCCGGTTGTCATCCTGATCTCCGGACGCGGCAGCAACCTGCAGGCCATTATTGGCGCCGTTGCCCGCGGCACGCTGGCGGTCGATATCCGTGCCGTCATCAGTAACCGTCCGGATGCCGCCGGCCTGCAGCACGCGACCCGGGCAGGTATACCAACCGCTATCATCGATCACACCCTGTATGCCGACCGACTGGCTTTCGATCAGGCATTGCAGGCCTGCATCGATCACTATCAACCCGGGCTGATCATCCTGGCAGGTTTTATGCGCATCCTGAGCGACAATTTCGTCGCGCATTACCGCGGCCGGATGCTGAACATTCACCCCTCGCTGCTGCCGGACTTTCCTGGCCTGAAGACCCATCAACGCGCACTTGACGCCGGTTGCAAACAGCATGGCGCCAGCGTTCATTTCGTCACCGCGGACATCGATGGCGGACCGCTGGTATTGCAAACACGCGTACCGGTACACGCCGACGACAGCGCTGACAGCCTCGCCGCCCGGGTATTGGAACAGGAGCACCATCTTTACCCGCTGGCAATCCGCTGGTTTGCCGAAGGCCGGCTGACACTCGATGAAAACGGGCAAGCGCTGCTCGACGGTGCCATACTGACAGCACCACGGCAACTGCCTGCGTCTGCGGGCGAACCTGTCTGATGAGGCCACTCACCCGATTACTGCTGCTCACAGGGATGTTACTGATGACGGCTGCCAGCGCTGCGCCGTTACCTGATTTCGAGGCCCAATACAGGCTCGAACAGCACAGCCTGCGCATCGGCACTGCCACTATCGCCTTGCACACGGATGAGCAGGGAGGCTATCTGTACAAATTTTACAGCACGCCAAGCCGCTGGATCGGCTGGCTCATCAATAACCAGTTACAGGAAAGCAGCCGTGGGCAACTCACTGCCAGCGGTATCCGCCCGCTGCAATATCTCTACGAACGCAGCGGTGGCAAGCAGCGTATCGCGAGGCTGTCGTTTGACTGGCAATCGATGAGCGTTGAAAACGACGTCGCCGGCAGTCACTGGGAAATGGACATCCCGCCCGGAACACACGACAAACTGGCCACGCAACTGGGCATGATGCTGGCACTCGGCGAGGGCAAAGACGACGTCACCTTCACGGTCGCCGATGGCGGCACGCTCAAGGAATACCGTTACCACGTCATCGGCAAGGAGACCCTGGAGTTGCCGGCAGGCACCTTCAGGACCGTCAAGGTCGCCAAGCTGCGCAAGGACATCGACCAGGAAACCATCATCTGGTTCGCTCCTGCACTGCACTACCTGCCGGTGCGCATCTGGCGGCGCGACAGCGATGATGAAGAATACCAGAGCGACCTGGAGAACTTCAGCCGCTCGTTGTGGGGCAAAATAAACTAGCGCCAGTACCCTTCCGGTCCGGACACCGGATTATTTTAATGCCACGGAAACACACGGAAATATTTATTGTAAGGCTTTTTTCTTCCGTGTTTTTCGTGTGTTTCCGTGGCAAATATTTGGTTTTATGCTGCTAGGTCTTTGGCAGGGTCACGCCCTTCTGGCCCTGGTACTTGCCGCCACGGTCCTTGTAGGACGTTTCACAGACTTCATCAGACTCCAGGAACAGCACCTGCGCAACGCCTTCGTTGGCGTAGATCTTGGCGGGCAGCGGCGTGGTATTGGAAAATTCCAGCGTTACGTGCCCTTCCCATTCCGGTTCAAACGGCGTGACATTGACGATGATGCCGCAGCGGGCATAGGTGGATTTGCCCAGACAGATGGTGAGCACGTTGCGTGGGATACGGAAGTATTCGACGGTGCGCGCCAGCGCGAACGAGTTTGGCGGGATGATGCAGACATCCGATTTCACATCGACAAAACTGTTGGCATCGAAATTCTTCGGATCGACAATGGCCGAGTTGATATTCGTGAATATCTTGAACTCGTCGGAACAGCGAATATCGTATCCGTAGCTAGAGGTGCCGTAGGAAACAATGCGGCCGGCGCCATTCTCGCGCACCTGACCCGACTCAAACGGCTCGATCATGCCGTGCTCGATAGCCATGCGGCGTATCCACTTGTCTGATTTAATCGACATATCCCAACGAGTCCACTCTATCAATTATCTGTTTAATAATCGCTCAGGTGAGCGGGAGACAAGGCGAAAATTGGCGAGGAAGCGGAATGTATGAATTGATACATGAGCATTCCGAGCCAATTTTCAACGCAGTATCGTGCCACCTGAGTAGATTATTAATCGTTCTGGATGACGATCTGCGGGAAACGCGCCGCATAGTCCTTGGTCTTCAGCGACAGCTTGGCTGCGGTACGACGGGCAATCTCGCGATAGATCTGCGAAATACGCGAATCGGGGTCCGCCACTACGGTAGGCTTGCCGGAATCGGTTTCTTCACGGATACGCCTATCCAGCGGCAACGCACCAAGGAAGTCGACATTGTTCTGTTCCGACATGCGTTCGCCACCACCCTGGCCAAAGATATATTCTTCATGACCGCATTCGCTGCAGATATGAATGCTCATGTTCTCGATCACACCCAGTACCGGCACCTCCACCTTCTCGAACATCTTCAGCCCCTTGCGCGCATCCAGCAAGGCAATGTCCTGTGGTGTGGTAATGATCACGGCACCACTTACCGGCACCTGCTGTGCCAGGGTCAGCTGGATGTCACCGGTACCCGGTGGCAGGTCGATGATCAGGTAATCGAGATCCTTCCAGTTGGTGTCATTGAGCAACTGCTGGAGTGCCTGGGTGACCATCGGGCCACGCCAGATCATCGGCGTTTCCTCATCCACCAGGAAGCCGATGGACATGGCCTGCAGGTGATAACTGTTCATGGGTTCCAGCGTCTTGCCGTCGATGGATTCCGGCTTGCCGGCCACACCCAGCATGCGTGGCTGACTGGGGCCGTAGATGTCGGCATCCAGAATGCCGACATTGGCGCCTTCAGCCGACAGAGCCAGTGCCAGGTTCACGGCAGTGGTGGATTTGCCCACCCCGCCCTTGCCGGAAGCAACGGCGATAATGTTCTTGATGGCCTCAATGTGCTTGACACCTTTCTGTGCAGCATGCGCGGCGATTTTGGTAGACACATTGACGGTGGCACTGTTGATACCCTCGATCGACTCGAGCAGCGTCTTCAGCTTGCCTGCCAGTTCCTCGTGATAACCACTCGCGGGAAAACCCAGCACCACGCTGACTTCAACCTTGTCACCATCAACCTTGATGTCCTTGACACTCTTGGTGGATACCAGATCGCGTTCCAGGTAGGGGTCAATATAGGTTGCCAGTTGCTCTTCTATCCGGGCTTGGGTTACTTCGGCCATTGCTACACTCCTTGGGAATTCAAACGCCGGCCAGACGGCCGGTAAAATTGACCGCGAATTGTACACGAAGTTGCAGGCACCGTCCCAGCATCAGGCAAACACCGCCACGTCCGTAGTTCCGCACCCGTGACAGGTCTATGGCATAATTGGCGCCCGAATATTCATACACGTTTCAGGGTTTTAATCCCAACACCCGCTAATGAGTAAAGAAAACCGCACAATCCTGGTCACCAGCGCACTGCCGTATGCCAACGGTCCTATCCACATTGGCCATCTGGTTGAATACATTCAGACAGACATCTGGGTACGTTTCCAGAAATTACAGGGGCACGACTGCCGCTACGTGTGTGCGGATGACGCACACGGCACGCCCATCATGCTGCGTGCCCGCCAGCAGGGCATTACCCCGGAAGCATTGATTGCTTCCTCGTCAGAGGAGCACCAGACGGACTTTGCCGATTTCAACATCCGCTTTGATAATTATCACTCCACCCATTCGGACGAAAACCGGATGTTTTCCGAACTGATATTCGAACGCAACCAGGCCGCCGGCCACATTGCCGCGCGCACCATCACGCAGGCCTATGACGCACAGGAAAACATGTTTCTGCCGGACCGTTTCATCAAGGGGGAATGTCCGAAATGCGGCGCAGCCGACCAGTACGGTGACAACTGCGAAGTTTGTGGATCCACCTACTCGCCCATCGAGCTGAAGAACGCGGTGTCCGCCATCTCCGGCACCACACCCGTGGAGAAGGAAACCGAGCACCTGTTCTTCAAGCTGACCGACTTCGAGGACATGCTGAAGCAGTGGATCAAGGCGGGGCACCTGCAAGCGGAAGTCGCCCACAAGGTGGAAGAATGGTTCAATGACGGCCTGCAGGAATGGGGCATTTCCAGGGATGCGCCCTACTTCGGCTTCGAGATTCCCGGTCACCCGGAAAAGTATTTCTATGTCTGGATGGATGCCCCTATCGGTTACATGGCCAGCTTCCAGAACCTCTGCGACCGAACCGCAGGCCTGGACTTCGAGCGCTACTGGAATCCTGATTCGAGCACCGAGCTGTATCATTTTATTGGCAAGGACATTATCAACTTTCACGCCCTGTTCTGGCCGGCGATGCTCAGCGGTGCGGACTTCCGCACACCCACGGCCATTTTCGCGCACGGCTTTCTCACCGTTGACGGCCAGAAAATGTCCAAGTCACGCGGCACCTTTATCAAGGCACGTACCTACCTGGACCATCTGAATCCTGAATACCTGCGCTATTATTTTGCGGCCAAGCTCGGCAGCGGTGTCGATGACATCGACCTGAATCTCGAAGACTTCGTGGCGCGGGTTAATAGCGACCTGGTCGGCAAGGTGGTCAACATCGCCAGCCGCTGCGCCGGCTTCATCAACAAGCGCTTCGAGGGACGTCTCGCCGACACATGCAGTGAGCCCGGGCTGTACCAGGACTTTGTCAGCGCCGGGAATGACATCGCCGCGGATTATGAGAACCGCGACTTCGGCCACGCCCTGCGCAAGATCATGGCACTGGCCGACAGGGCCAACCAGTACATCGACGCCAACAAACCCTGGGTGCTGGCAAAACAGCAAGGCGAGGAGCAAACGGTACAGGCGGTCTGCAGTGTCGGACTGAATCTGTTCCGGGTACTGATGACCTACCTGCAACCGGTGCTGCCCGCCATGGCCGCCGAGGTAGAAACCTTTCTGAATATTCCGGCCATGACGTGGAACGCCATCGAGGAACCCCTGACCGGCCACAGCATCAACAGATTCAAACCACTGATGACGCGTGTTGAAGAGGAGAAGATAGACGCCATGCTGGAAGATTCGAAAGACAGTCTCGGAAACACGCAAGCAGCCACAGAGACGGCGAGCACTGCACTGCAAGGCGAGCCGATTGCGGAAACCATCAGCTTCGAGGACTTTGCGAAGCTGGATCTGCGCATCGCACGCATTACCCGCGCGGCGCATGTCGAGGGCGCGGACAAGTTGCTGCAGCTGACGCTCGACATCGGCGGCGAAAGCCGCAATGTCTTTGCCGGCATCAAGTCCGCCTATACGCCCGAGTCACTGGAGGGTAAATTAACCGTGATGGTTGCCAACCTCGCCCCGCGCAAGATGCGCTTCGGCCTCTCCGAGGGTATGGTGCTGGCAGCCGGCCCGGGTGGCAGCGAACTGTTTGTACTGCACCCCGACGATGGTGCGCAGCCTGGAATGCGGGTTAAATAAAGCACATAATCAATTGTAATATATGACATATATGCCGTAGCAGCGGATCGCATCTGTGACAGGGATTTTAAAATATTCGCGGACGCGGTCCGCTCCTACGGGTTACAGATGAAACCATGACCGAACTTGCCCTGATCCTCGTCAGCACCGTACTGGTCAATAACTTTGTGCTGGTGAAATTCCTTGGCCTGTGCCCGTTCATGGGCGTGTCGCGCAGCGTCGATACCGCCACCGGTATGGCACTGGCCACTACCTTCGTACTGACACTGTCATCCATCTGCAGTTATCTCGCCAACGAATATTTACTGGAACCGCTGGGACTGGAATACCTGCGCACCATTACCTTCATCCTGGTGATCGCCGCCGTGGTGCAGTTCACGGAAATGGTGGTGCACAAGACCAGCCCGCTGCTCTACAAGGTACTGGGTATCTTTCTGCCCCTCATCACGACCAACTGCGCTGTGCTCGGTGTGGCGTTATTGAATGTACAGCAACACTTCAATTTTATTGAATCCGCTGTCTATGGATTTGGTGCCGCGGTCGGCTTTTCCCTGGTGCTGATCCTGTTCTCCTCGATTCGCGAACGGGTAGCCGCCGCCGATGTCCCGCTACCGTTTCGCGGTCCTGCCATTGCACTGGTAACCGCCGGTCTCATGTCGCTGGCCTTCATGGGTTTTTCAGGACTCATCAAGGGCTGAGCGCAATTAATTGATGCCCGTTTTACTTTGATGCCATGCTGACCGCATTAATCGCACTGGGGGTTCTTGCTGCACTAATTGGCCTGTTGCTGGGTTATGCGGCGATTCGTTTTCATGTCGACAGTGACCCGGTGGTTGACCAGATCGATGCCCTGTTACCACAGACACAATGCGGGCAGTGTACCTACGCAGGTTGTCGTCCCTATGCAGAGGCGATCGCGGCCGGTGAAGCCGACATCAACCAGTGCCCCCCGGGTGGCGATGCCACCATCCAGGCGCTTGCGGACCTGCTGGGCAAGGACCCCAAGCCACTGAACCCGGAACATGGCGAGCATACTGAAAAAACGGTGGTGATCATTGACGAACAGGTCTGCATTGGTTGCACCCTGTGCATACAGGCCTGTCCGGTCGATGCCATTGTCGGCGCTGCCAAGCAGATGCATACCGTGATCCGCAGTGAGTGCACCGGCTGCGACCTGTGCATTCCGCCCTGCCCGGTTGAATGCATCCACATCGTTGCGCTGCAGCCCACCATCCGCAACTGGGTATGGCCATTACCGGCCGACACGGCGGCGGGGGACCTTCAGCATGGCTGAATCTGCTACCAGCTTCAGTCGCCCGGCCGTTGAGTCATTTGAGCGGTTGTATACCTTCCATGGCGGCCTGAAATTGCCCGGCCACCGGGAAGTCACTGCCAAGCAACCGATCCAGTCAGCCGGCGTGCCGGCAATGCTGGTACTGCCGTTGCTGCAGCACATCGGCGAACCGGCCAAGAGCCTGGTACAGCCGGGTGACACCGTTTACAAGGGTCAGCTGATCGCACGCCAGAGTGGCGCCATCAGTGCCAACCTGCATGCTTCCAGCTCGGGTACGGTGATTGCTATTGAAGAGCGCCCGGTAGCCCACCCCTCCGGCCTGCAAGCGCCCTGTATCATTATCGAGACCGATGGACTGGACCGTTACCGCGACGAACCTGCAGCAGCGCTCGATTACTCCCGCATGCAACCGGGCGAACTCTGCGATCACATCCGCGAGGCCGGGATTGTCGGACTCGGCGGTGCAGGATTCCCCACGCAGGTCAAACTGGCCTGCAGCGAACGCAGCCGCATCGAGTTGCTGCTGATCAACGCCGTCGAGTGCGAACCCTATATCGCCTGCGACAACCGGCTGATGCAGGAGCACGCTACCGAGGTCATCGAGGGCGTCAGAATCCTGCAACGTGCGGTGCAGCCGGACAGCTGTATCATTGCCATTGAAGACGGAATGGCGGCCGCCGAAGAGGCACTGCGCAGCGCGCTCGCAACAGGCAATGAAACCGGCATCAGGGTGACCCGGGTACCGGAAATCTATCCGAGTGGCGGTGAGCGCCAGCTGATCAAGGTGCTGACCGGGAGTGAAGTACCGAGCCAGGGATTTCCGGCGGATATTGGCATCATCTGCCAGAACGTCGGCACCGCCGCAGCGGTCTATAACGCTGTTATTAAACGGCAGCCACTGCTATCGCGCATTGTCACGGTGACCGGTGACGGCATCGCAGAGCCACAGAATTTCGCAACACTGATCGGCACACCGGTCAGTCACCTGGTGGCCTGTGCGGGCGGCTATACGCAGGATGTGGAGCGCCTGCTCATCGGCGGCCCGATGATGGGCTATGCCGTTAGCCACGACGACATTCCCGTGAGCAAGACCATCAACTGCATACTGGCGGTTAGCCACGAGGAAATGCCTGCGCCACCTCCTGCCCAACCCTGTATCCGTTGCGGCAAATGCACTGTGGTATGCCCTGCCGACCTGCTGCCGCAACAACTGTACTGGTATGCACACAGCAACAATCTTGACGCCGCACAGGACTACAACCTGTTTGATTGTATTGAATGTGGCTGTTGCGCCTACGTCTGTCCGAGCCATATTCCGCTGGTACAGTATTATCGTCATGCCAAGACAGAGATCTGGGCGCGGGAGAAGCAGACAATGGCCTCTGATCATGCCCGGCAGCGGCACGAGGCACGTCTCAGTCGACTTGACCGCATCAAGCAGGAACGCGAGGCGCGCATGGCAAAGAAGAAACAGGCGCTGTCCAGTGACGGCGGCCGCAGCGACATGAAGAAGGCAGCCATCCAGGCCGCACTGGAACGCGTCAAACGCAAGAAGCAACAGGCCGACATGACACCGAAGAACGTGGACAACCTGACACCCGAGCAACAACGTCTGATTGCGGCGGCTGATAAACGACGCCAGCACAAAGACGATACCGAGTGATGGAATTCAAGACCTACAGCTCACCTCACCTGCCGGTATCCGGCAGTGTCGCCACGATGATGCAGCGCGTGCTGATTGCACTGCTGCCCGGCATTGCGTGTGTTATCTGGCTGTTCGGTTGGGGCATCGTGATCAACATTTTGCTGGCCAGCCTGACAGCACTACTGGCCGAGGCCGCCATGCTGGCATTGCGCAAGCGTCCCGTGATGACGCTGCGGGATGGCAGCGCGCTGCTTACCGGGGTACTGCTAGCGCTGGCACTGCCGCCGCTGGCACCGTGGTGGATTCCGGTCATCGGCTGCCTGTTTGCCATCGTGATAGCCAAGCAACTCTACGGCGGCCTGGGTTACAACCCGTTCAACCCGGCCATGGCAGGCTACGTGGTGCTGCTGATTTCATTCCCGCTGGAACTGACGATGTGGTCTGCCCCCGGCAGTCAGCTGAGTTTTACCGACACGCTGGTATATGTGTTTAGCGGCAGCCTGCCCGCTGAACAGGCGCTGGATACACTGACCATGGCCACTCCCATGGATGACATCAAGACGCGCCTGGGCCTGAGCGAGACACTCAGCGAAATGCGCGGCAGCCCCGTGTTTGGCAGCTTTGCAGGCGCCGGATGGGAGTGGATCAACCTGTGGTTCCTGGTCGGCGGGTTATGGCTACTGCAGATGAAGGTTATCCAGTGGCAGATCCCGGTCGGCATGCTCAGCGGGCTGGCGTTCATCGCCTTCGTGTTTTATGCCGTCAACCCGGATATCTACAGCACGCCGTTATTTCAACTGTTCAGTGGCGCCGCCATGCTCGGCGCCTTCTTTATTGCCACCGACCCGGTGTCTGCCTGCACCACACCCCGCGGCCGCCTGTATTACGGCCTCGGCATCGGCCTGTTGACGTACATTATCCGCACCTGGGGCGGCTACCCCGATGGCGTTGCCTTCGCGGTGCTGTTGATGAACATGGCGGCACCGACCATTGATCACTACACGCGGCCACGTGTGTTTGGGCATGACAGGTAGAGCGTTGCCGTGCAGTATCGCCAGATAATCATTACTACCATTATCCTGCTGCTGTTTGCCATTGTCGGGACTACGCTGGTCGCCTATACCTTCGAAAAGACCCGCGACCAGATTACCGCGAATGAACGTGCCACGCTGTTACGCAAACTGCATCGCCTGATACCGGCGGACCAGCATGACAATGTGCTGCTGGAAGACACCACCACGGCCCGTGACGAAGCATTGCTTGGCAGCGATGAACCAGTCATGGTGTACCGTGCGCGCAACAACGGCGAACCGGTCGCACTGGTGATCGCCGCCATTGCACCGGATGGCTACAGCGGCTCCATCAAGTTACTGGTCGGAATCAATGTCGATGGCACCCTGAGTGGTGTTCGCGTGGTCGCTCATCGCGAAACCCCCGGCCTCGGTGATGCCATTGATGAGATCCGCTCTGACTGGATATACATTTTCGATGGTAAATCGCTGCAGGCGCCCGACCTGAGCCGCTGGGCCGTAAAGAAAGACGGTGGTGACTTTGATCAGCTCACCGGTGCCACCATCACCCCGCGTGCCGTGGTGAAAGCAGCCCGTAACGCCCTGCTATACTACGATGACCATCAGGAGGCCCTGTTTGCCCCGGCTGACAAGGGTGACGCACAAAAGGACACGCGGGAATGACGTGGTTTATGTTTCATTAAGCGGAATATCTTCATGAGCGAACCGACCTATACGCACATACTCAAGGAAGGCCTGTGGGTCAACAACCCCGGCCTGGTGCAGCTGCTTGGCCTTTGCCCCCTGCTGGCCGTCACCACGAACGCCATCAACGGGCTGGGACTGGGTCTTGCCACCCTGCTGACACTGACCGCCTCCAACGTGACCGTGTCATTGATTCGTAACGTGGTCCGTCCGGAAGTTCGCATCCCGGTGTTTGTGCTGGTCATCGCATCCATTGTCACGGTCATTGAGCTGGCAATGAATGCCTGGCTGCATGATCTCTACCTGATCCTGGGCATATTCATCCCCTTGATCGTGACCAATTGCGCCATTATCGGTCGTGCGGAATCCTTTGCATCCCGGCACAGCGTTGCTCGTGCCTTGCTGGACGGGCTGGCGATGGGTGTCGGCTTCACACTGGTACTGGTTACCCTGGGTGGCATGCGTGAGCTCATCGGACAGGGCACGCTGTTGTCTCAGGCGCACCTGATGTTCGGTGAATACGGACGCCACCTCAGCATGACACTGATCGATGATTACCGCGGCTTCCTGCTGGCCATATTGCCGCCAGGCGCGTTCATCGGTCTGGGCTTCCTTATTGCCGGCATGAATGTCATCAATGCACGCCGTGAAAAACAGGCTGCCGTGAAAACACTGCCGCTAGGCCAGCCTGCAGAAGCCTGAGCGGCCGTGAACCGCAGCAAGCGCCAGGAAATCTTCACGCGGCTGCGCGATGCCAACCCCGAACCCGCTACCGAACTGCATTACGGTAACCCCTTCCAGTTGCTGATCGCCGTCATCCTGTCAGCACAATCCACTGATGTCGGTGTCAACAAGGCAACCCGCGCACTGTTCAAAAAGGTGAAAACACCACGCGCCATGCTGAAACTTGAAGAGACAGGCCTCAGGGAATACATAAAAACCATCGGACTGTTCAACACCAAGGCGAAGAACATCATCAAGGCCTGCGCCATCCTGGAGGAACAGCATGGCGGCAAGGTACCGGAAGACCGTACCGCTCTGGAGGCCCTGCCCGGCGTCGGGCGCAAAACGGCCAACGTCGTACTGAACACGGCTTTTGGCCACCCGACGATTGCCGTGGATACCCATATCTTCCGGGTATCCAACCGTACCGGCATCGCACCCGGTAAAAATGTCACCGAGGTTGAGCAGCGCCTGCTGCGACTGGTGCCGGATGAATTCAAGCAGGATGCCCACCACTGGCTGATCCTGCACGGACGCTATACCTGCATCGCCCGCAAGCCACGTTGCCAGTCATGCTTCATATCAGACCTCTGTGAATACAAGAGCAAAAACCTCGACTAGATCGACAGCACTGAAACACGCTGTAACCCGCTGATATTTTGCTATATTTTCCACCCATATAATAACTACCGGAGCGTCAGGTAAAAATTCACCCATGAAACCCGCACCCGGAAACTTTTTGATTGAGTCAATGTCGTATTGATTGACGCAACAACAGGTCGTGGCAAACGACCGCAACCACCTGGGGCATCCGCCCTGGTTTTAAACTCACATGGAGGCATTTCCAATGTCACAAGAATCTACAAAGAAACCCCTGTCTATTGCTCTCGGTGCCGCATTCGCCACCTCTCTGGCCGCTGCCCCGGTTGCCAATGCCGCAGATAATCCGTTTGCCATGTCCGAGCTGTCCAGCGGCTACATGGTCGCTGACAGCCATATGGAAGGAAAATGCGGTGAAGGCAAGTGCGGCGGAGACAAGGCAACGGCAACAGAAGGCGCTGATAAGACCACTGCTGAAGGCAAGTGCGGCGAAGGCAAGTGCGGCGGCGACAAAGCAACCACAGAAGGCAAATGTGGTGGCGACAAGAAAATGGAAGAAGGCAAGTGCGGTGCCAGCAAGTAACACGCACACCGCGGTTCTGTAGTGAGTATTAAAACTTATCCTGTTACAGGAACGGGTCTTGGCCTGCGGCGGTCGCTGATGGGACCGCTGCGGGACGATCCACCCGCAAGCGTCGATTTTTTCGAGATTGCCCCCGAGAACTGGATAGGCATCGGCGGCAGGATGGGCAAGGACTTCCGTTACTTTACCGAGCGTTACCCGTTCGTCGCACACGGCCTGTCCCTGTCTATCGGCAGTCCCGCGCCACTGGATGAAACCTTTATTCAGCGGGTCAAACGCCTGCTCGATGAACATGACATCCGTTTTTATTCCGAACACCTGAGCTATTGCAGCGATGACGGGCATCTGTATGACCTGATGCCCATCCCCTTTACCGAAGAAGCGGTGCATTACGTGGCAGCTCGTATCCGCCGTGTACAGGACATCCTGGAACGGCGTATTGCAATGGAAAACGTTTCCTACTACGCCGCTCCCGGCAAGGAAATGGAAGAAATTGATTTTTTAAATGCAGTACTGCAGGAAGCGGACTGCGACCTGTTGCTGGATGTCAACAACATCTACGTTAACAGCATCAACCACCGTTACGATGCGGAAGCATTTCTCAAGTCACTGCCGGCAGAGCGCGTTGCCTATTTCCATATTGCCGGTCACTATGATGAGGCGGATGACCTCAAGGTGGATACCCACGGTGCGGCAGTGATTGACCCGGTGTGGTCATTGCTGGAAACAGCCTACCGGCATTTCGGTGTGGTGCCGACCCTGCTGGAGCGTGATTTCAATATTCCGCCGCTGCCGGAACTGCTTGCTGAAGTGAGTCACATTGCCGGCCTGCAGGAGAAGTGGGAAGACCGCCATGACAGGGAGTTCTGCCATGGCATCCACGCCTGAATTCATACAACGGCAATACGCGTTTGCCGCACATATCCGCGACCCGCAGCATCAACCTGCACCCGCTGATATTGAAGACCGGCGCATGGCGATCTATCGCGAGCTCTTTTACAACAATATAGAAGGCTTTCTCAGCAATACCTTCCCTGTATTACGCGCGATCCATGATGACGGCCGCTGGCATGCCATGGTACGGGACTTTTTCAGCCAGCATCATTCACAGACGCCGTTGTTCCTGGAAATCCCACGCGAGTTTCTGGCC
>Ga0316191_10000763_pt1 | contig 21485 bp, 17 predicted proteins | sample Eddworburr2cm_MG_FD_204928 | JGI IMG/M metagenome (GOLD analysis project Ga0316191, IMG submission 204928) | Coastal sediment microbial communities from Maine, United States - Eddy worm burrow 2 cm | ecosystem: Environmental > Aquatic > Marine > Coastal > Sediment | place: USA: Maine... | reverse complement strand
GAGCGCTTCGAATTCGGCACATCGTTCTTCGGCAACGATGAGTACGTAACGCTCCTGAGCCTCATTACACCAAATACCCATCGGCGACATACCACGTTCGGCATTGTGGATATCACGCAGTTCGATCGTGGCGCCATGTTTACTATGATCCACAGCCTCTGGTATGGCATTCGACAAACCACCGGCACCGACGTCATGGATGAGCAGGATTGGATTTTTATCACCCATCTGCCAGCACCGATCGATGACTTCCTGAGCGCGGCGTTGCATTTCAGGATTACCGCGTTGCACCGACGCAAAATCGAGATCCTCGCTGCTCGAACCGCTCGCAAGACTCGAAGCAGCACCACCTCCGAGTCCGATCAGCATCGCCGGTCCGCCGATTACGACCACTTTGGCGCCGACCGGTACATCAATCTTCTTCGCGTGTTCAGCACGAACGTTGCCAACGCCACCCGCAATCATGATGGGCTTGTGATAACCCCGAATCTCATTATCAGGGAGACCGGGTAGTGCCGCTTCATAGGTACGAAAGTAGCCCAGCAAATTGGGCCGGCCGAATTCATTGTTGAAAGCCGCACCACCTACCGGGCCCTCGATCATGATCTCGAGCGGCGTAGCCATGCGGTCCGGGTGTGGAAATTCGATTTCCCAGGGCTGAGCATAGTCCGGGATGCGCAAATGCGACACCGTGAAACCGGTCAGGCCTGCTTTGGGCTTCGCCCCGAGCCCCGTGGCGCCTTCGTCACGAATTTCGCCGCCCGAGCCCGTCGCCGCGCCTGGGAACGGCGATATCGCCGTAGGGTGGTTGTGCGTCTCCACCTTCATCAGGATGTGCACAGCCTCGTCGTTGAAATGATATTCCCGATCGTCCGGCGCCGGCATGAGGCGCGCACCCTGCCACCCTTCGATCACGGCCGCATTGTCGGAATAAGCGGAGATCACTCCCTCCGGGGATGCCGTCGTGGTCGACTTGATCATGTTGAACAGCTGCTTGTCCTGCGCTTCACCGTCGATGACCCAACTCGCGTTAAATATCTTGTGGCGGCAGTGTTCGGAGTTTGCCTGTGCGAACATCATGAGTTCGGCGTCGGTCGCGTCGCGGCCAAGGCCGGCATAGCTCTCAACAAGGTAGTCGATTTCCTGCTCTGACATTGCCAGACCAAGCTCGACATTAGCCTGCGCAAGCGCCTCTCGACCGCCCTTGCTTAGCGGTACTACGGCTAATGGTGCCGGCTCGTGATCCTCAAACAAGGCAGCCGCAGCCTCCGTCGAGTACAACAAGGTCTCGGTCATACGGTCAAACAGCAGCGTAGCGAGCGCCTGCAGATCTTGGTCGCTAATCGATCCATTGAAATGCAAGCCGTAGCAAATGCCACGCTCAATGCGCTCAAGATCGAGATCGCAGACGAGTGCGATATCCGTTGCTTTGCTCGACCACGGTGAAATTGTGCCCGGGCGTGGTACGACGTAAATCTCGCTCGCACCCCTGCCCAGGGGTGCCGGTTTTTCACCGGAAAGTAGCAATTCTTTCAACCGTTTCCGGTCATCATCCTGGAGCGGCGATCTTGTTGCGATGAAATAGCTGAATCTGGCAGCGACCGATTTAACGCGGTCATCCTGCCGTTGTAGCGTCCGCAGCAGCTTCTTGAGTCGAAAATCGGAAAGTGCGGCCTGCCCGGGGAGAGCCAGCATGTCGATGCGAGTCTGAGAATCTGGATCAGTAGCAGAAGTCGACAAGCGGGTTTGGCCTTGCGTCAGGGGCTAACGGGAAAACGCGATGATACTAGACCTTGTCCCCCGGGGTATAGATCGGCATTGGAAACTGCGTCACGTTGCCTTCGAGCTTCGTAACTTTGCTGGCGCCCTGCTTATCCACCTCGTCGATTCGAATAATTGAATGCATCGGTAAGTAGGTTCGTTTCACATTCGCAAACTCGGACTTTATCTTCTCCTCCGACGGGTCCACTACGACACTCGAGCGTTCGCCAAAGATCAGTTCCTCAACTTCAACGAAACCGAATAACTCGCCATGGCCCACCTCACGAGCATAAACCTCGTAGACCTGGCCCTGGCTCATGAAAACGACGCGAAAAAGGTTTTTCTTGCTCATGGTAATGCTTCTGGTAGCGAAAGCGGTTTGACCGGGCGCGTAGTGTACCCAAAACGACAGGCCTTAGCATATCTTGTATATGGTCCCTGAAAACCATTTTTGGTACAAAATTATTTTATGACAAACCCGATTTATGTGAACTGTTTGGCAGCATAGGCGCTTGATTCTTTGCACTATTCATCTGTCATGACATGCCAACTTGAAATAATTTCAGAACACCGCGAGATCGTGGGGGACGACGCAATACGCGTGTTCCGCGAAAAAGGCGGCACCATCGGGCGCTCGTTACAGAACGACTGGATCCTCCCAGACCCCGAGCGCTTTATCTCCGGACGCCATGCCAGCATTGACTACAAGGGTGGCATCTACTATCTCGTCGATACAAGCTCGAACGGCGTGTATATCAATGGCGACTGCGAGCCGATCGAAAAAGGCAACCCGCGCCGGCTTTTCAACGGCGACCTGCTGAGATTTGGAGACTTCGAAATTACTGTCTCCATCGATTCGGGCGAGAGCATTGTAATGCCACTCTATGATCCCGAGCCCTCAAGAAGCCGCGAGCATGCTACCTCGATGGTGCCGGAGGAGTCCCTTCGCACCGGCGTGCAATTGCTCGATGAGGATGCGCTCACCGGTGATGATGAATTCCAGTCGGCGTTGTTTGGTGATCATGCGGATACCGGCGTCGTTGAACGTGCCGAGAAAAAGATCGAAGAAGAATTTGAGAAGCCGCAGAAACCGGCTCCGAGAGCATCAACAGCGCTGGCAGAAGCCGACCTTGTGGCCACAGATCTGCTTGATTCGTTTCTCGATGGACTCGGCATTAACCGCAGCGAACTCCGCCCGTCAGTCGACCTGGGCGAGATCATGCAGAACGCCGGCGAAGTGCTGCGCGAGTTTGTCGAAGGAACGACACAACTGCTTGCAAGCCGGGCAAATCTCAAGAATGCATTTCGCCTTGACCAGACAACAGTCCTGCCGAGGCATAATAATCCGCTGAAGCTATCGGCCAACACGAAGGACTCAATCAAGCAATTATTGGTTGGTAGAGAGGGTGAATATCTCGGACCCCGCGACGCTGTGCGCGAAGTATGCCGCGATTTGCTGTTTCACCAGGACGCGTTTCTGGATGCAATGAATAATGCATTTGTCGAATTCTCCGATCGCTTCGAGCCTCAAGAGCTCGCCGAAGGCTTCGAAAGAAACATGAGCAGCAACCCACTTCTGAAATGGCAAAACAAGTCGAAGTTCTGGGACATGTATTGCGACCTGTACCCAATTCTGACTGAAAAAGGCAGTGGTCGATTTCCGCAGATGTACGCCGAAGAGTTTGTGCACGCCTACGAGCGTCAGATAGCCGAATTCAAACGCATTGGCGGCATTGATGAACGCCTGAAAGAAACTGTCATCATGAATGAGTCCGACCTTGTCACTGACGCGGTTGAACAGAACTTTGATGACATATTCGACGATTCGGCTATCGAATCAATTGCCACTGAAGAAGATTTTAAACAGACCGTGTCATTCCAGGGCATTTCGCTAGACGACCTGCCTGACGCTCCCGCGGATCAGGCCAAAGGCTAGGCGCCAGGCGCCTGCTTAAGCGCGGTTCTGACGACTGTCAATCAGGTCATCTACGACCGCAGGATCTGCCAGCGTCGATGTATCTCCGAGTTCCGCAAAATCATCGGCCGCGATCTTGCGCAAAATGCGACGCATGATTTTTCCTGAGCGCGTCTTCGGCAGCCCCGGCGCCCACTGAATCAGATCAGGCTTCGCAATAGGGCCAATTTCTTTACGCACCCATTGCTGCAATTCTGCAAGTAATGCATCACTGGCCTCAACACCTTCCATGAGCGTGACATAGGCATAGATCCCCTGCCCTTTGATGTCGTGGGGATAACCAACGACTGCAGCTTCGGCGACATCCTTGTGGGATACCAGTGCACTTTCTACCTCTGCGGTACCCATCCGGTGGCCCGATACATTTATGACATCGTCCACGCGACCCGTGATCCAGTAGTAACCATCTTCGTCACGCCGCGCGCCATCACCCGTGGTGTAGGCATTATCAAATGTTGAAAAGTAGGTCTCGACAAAGCGCTTGTGGTCTCCATAAACCGTGCGCATCTGACCCGGCCAGCTGTCGGTGATAATCAAATTCCCGGACGCCGCACCTTCCTGAACGTTGCCTTCACCATCGACGATTTCCGGCATGATGCCGAAGAACGGCTTTGTTGCAGAACCGGGTTTTAGCGCCGTCGCGCCGGGAAGCGGCGTGATCAGAATGCCGCCGGTCTCCGTTTGCCACCACGTGTCAACGATCGGGCAACGCCCTTCGCCGACCACGTTGTAATACCAGGACCATGCCTCAGGATTAATGGGTTCTCCAACGGAACCCAATAGACGCAGGCTCTTTCGAGAGGTGCGTTTAACCGGCTCATCGCCCTCACGCATCAGGGCACGTATCGCCGTTGGTGCGGTATAACAAACGTTTACCTGGTGCTTGTCGCACACCTCCCAAAAACGCGACGCGGTCGGATAGTTTGGCACGCCTTCGAACATCAAACTGATGGCGCCATTGGCCAGCGGGCCATAGACGATATAGGTGTGGCCGGTTACCCAACCGACGTCAGCAGTGCACCAGTAAATATCGCCCGGATGGTAGTCGAATACATATTCATGCGTCATTGCGGCATACACGAGGTAGCCGCCTGTGGTGTGCAATACGCCCTTTGGTTGCCCGGTCGAACCCGACGTATAGAGAATAAAAAGAGGATCTTCCGCGCCCATTTCTTCACAGGGGCACTCAGCATCGACCTCAGTCTCGATTTCATGCAGCCAGACATCACGACCTTCAACCCAATTGATATCATTGCCCGTATTCCTGACAACGAGGACCTTCTCCAAGGTCGTGACGTTCGATTTTTCAGCAGCGGCATCGACGTTCGCTTTCAGCGGTATACCTTTTCCGCCCCGCAGGCCTTCGTCAGCCGTAATGACAATGTTTGATTCACAATCATGAATACGTCCGGCCAAAGCATCCGGCGAGAAGCCGCCGAAAACGACTGAATGAACTGCACCAATTCGCGCACATGCCAGCATCGAAATTGCAGCCTCGGGAATCATCGGCATGTAAATTGTGATGCGGTCGCCGCGCTTGGCACCAAGCGCTTTGAGTGAATTCGCAAACTTACACACGCGTTCGTGCAGCTCGCCGTAGGTTATCTTTAGATCGCGCGCCGGATCATCGCCTTCCCAGATGATCGCCACATCGTCAGCCTTCGTTTCCAGATGCCGATCGACGCAGTTGTAACAGGCATTCAGCGTGCCATCATAAAACCAACGAATGTGCAGGTCGTCCTTCGCGAAGGAGACATCCTTGGTTTGTGTGAATGGCTTTATCCAGTCGATTCGTTGCGCCTGCTCCGCCCAAAATGCCTCATTATCATTCACAGAGCGTGCGTACATTTCCGCATAAGCACTTTCATCAATTAGTGCACGTTCTTTTGTCTCCGAACTTACAGGATAGATATCATTCATTGTTTAAACCTTTTTATAGCGCAGCGAGCCGATTGGCTAACTCTAAAATTCTTTGTGCCTGCAGCAGGTGCGGTCGGTCGATCATCTCTCCGTCCATACCCAGTGTGCCGGCACCGGGGTTTTGATCAAAAAGCGCGACAATTCTTCGTGCACGTTCAAGTTCGGCCGCCGACGGCACAAACGCACAATTAATGACGTCGACCTGTGCCGGATGAATCGCAAGCATGCCGTTAAATCCGTCGCGCCGTGCATTCGCTGCATACATTGCCAGACCTTCCAAATCGCGAAAATCCGTATAGACCGTATCTATGGCAGGCACTTGCGCCGCCGCTGCGGCGAACAGACAAAGCGAGCGCGCCAATTCATACGGAGGCAACCACGCACCTTCGGCGTTTCGGTTTGCGGTTGCTCCAACAGCAGTACTCAGGTCCTCTGCGCCCCACGAAAGACCACTCAATCTTGACGTCGCACCCTTGTAACTTCCCAACGTAAACAGCGCCTCTGGGGTTTCAGTGCAGATCGACAGTATTCGGGTGGACCCTGCAGCGATGCCGTGTTGCTCTTCGAGCGAATCGAGTACTGCTGCCAACGCCACTACGTCGGCGGCGTTGCGCGACTTTGGCAACACAATGCCGGTCGGTGCTGAGGCCATCACCACACCGAGGTCAGCATCAGCATCCTCACTGCCCATCGGGTTGACTCGAACCCACGCGTTTTCCTTGCCACGAAGGTACTCGCGCGCAAGTTCGCGGGCCGCAGGCCGGGCGTCAGCGGCTACCGAGTCTTCAAGGTCAAGAATTAGCGCATCAGCGCCTGACTGTTGCGCTTTTTCCAGTTTGCGCGCGCTGTCTGCGGGCACGAATAAGTAGCTTCGACTCACGTCGGCTTCTTTAGCATGAGCGCGGTTCGTTTGCAGATACCAACAAGCTCACCATGCTGGTTATAGGCGCGATGCTCGAACGTGACAATGCCGTTACTCGGCCGCGACTTGCTCTCGCGCAGCTCGAGCACCTCCGATTCGACACGAATAGTATCGCCGTGAAACAGCGGCTTGGGGAAGCGCACTTCATCCCAGCCCAGATTCGCGACCGTCGTTCCATGCGTCGTGTCATTGACCGAGATCCCGACCATAAGCGCCAACGTCAAACAACTATTTACAAGAGGTTGGCCAAACTCGGTGTGCTTCATGTATTCAGCGTCCAGATGCAGCGACGCCGGATTGTGGGACATCGTCGAAAAGAGGACATTGTCGGTTTCGGTGATGGTACGTCGAATCGAATGATCGAATGTTTGCCCGAGTGAAAACTCTTCGAAGTGCAAGCCTGGCATGACGAAACCCTTAGTTCAGATTCTGAGCTGAATCATACGACATTATAGGCAATGTGCAGCAATGACGTCAGACTTCGCGTTGGCGAACGTCGTCACCGGCGCTATCCTAGCTGTCGCCATAATCACGCTTTTCCATATTCGGCAGAAACTTGAAGCGTTTGTATTGCCATTGATACTGCTCAGGGCAGTCCCGAACGCAGCGTTCGACAGATTTATTCAGACCCGCAAGAGCCGTGTCGCAATCGGCTGAATACAGGTCTTGGTCAACTTCACGAAATACGAGCTCATACTCGCCATAAGGTAAGCGTTTGCAATAGCAACATACGGCGTTGGCACCAGTACGTTGAATCAGATTTGTTACCAACGTCATTGTGAGCGTCGACTCGCCAAAGAATGGTGCGAACTCTCCTGACGAAATGGGCGGAACCTGGTCTGGCAGAATCGTCACCACTCCGCCGGTCTTCAGCGCTTTTAGCAACGAGCGTACACCAGACGAACCGCCACTCACCAACTTCGCGCCTCTGCGTTCCCGCGCATGGCGAACGATGTCGCCAAGTCCCGTTCTTTTCGGTTCTCGATACAAGATTGTAAGCGGATGGTCCTTGCCGAGATAGATACTGGTCAGTTCCCAATTACCCAAATGCGGCACCAGCATCACGGTACCTTTGCCCGCAGCAATCGCTGCCCGCCATATATCCATCCCAACGACCCGGGTAATTTTCGCTTCGAGGCGCTCCGGCTTCCACATCCAGGATCGGCCAAGCTCGAAGATGCACATATTCAACTCATACAGGCTGTTGCGGACCAGTTGGGTGCGTTCGTCGTCAGGCAAGTCGGGAAAACAGATCGCGATATTACCTTCAGTGACTTTGCGTATCCGGGCATTGCTCTGCCACATCAACCAGGCGGACGCGCGCGAAAACGCCACCACTACACGCTGGGGCAGAATCGCCAGGATATGCATTGTCGCAAGACCCAGATACTTTATGAGCGTATTGATCGAATAAATCCTTTACCCAACTGCGAGTGTGGTGCGCTGAACGATTGCTAACAATCCGTACTTATACAAACGCGCACTAATTCCCGGCACGCTCGATTGCCTCGACAATAAGCCGTTTCGCATCGTCCGCGCCCAACCAGTCACCAATCTTCACCCACTTGCCAGGTTCCAGGTCCTTGTAGTGTTCAAAAAAATGCTTGATTTGCTGCAAGGTAATTTCCGGCAGGTCCGAGGCCGTTAAGACACTGTCGTAACGTTTTGTCAGAGCGTGCGACGGCACCGCAATAATTTTTTCGTCCTGCCCGGCGTTGTCCTCCATGATCAATACACCGATTGGTCGAACGTTGATGACACAGCCCGGCACGAGTTGCCGTGTATTGCAGACGAGCACATCAATGGGGTCACCATCTTCAGACAGCGTATGCGGCACGAAACCGTAATTGCCGGGATAGGACATTGGCGTGTAGAGAAAACGATCGACTACAAGCGTACCGGCCTCTTTGTCGAGCTCATACTTGATCGGGTGTCCGCCAACAGGTACCTCAATAAGGACGTTGACATCCTCCGGCGGCTCGTTACCGATTGCGATAGCATCAATGCGCATTGGCACGCTCGCTGTGATCCGCGGAAGTGCGCCGAAACCGACGTATTACAGTGTATTTGGCGTTACTTGAATTCAGCATGTGCTGCCCGGTATATCACGCGGCGACGAATTTAATACAAAGACGAATATCATCTGCGCCGCAACCGCCATGTAATCAAGATGGCAAGAACAAGTATCGCAAATGCACCAACAAGTAAGATCCGCATACCTTCTTTAATGACGTAACCGAAGCCCAGGAAATCAGGAAGACCTGTCTGCCAGAAGACCCACTCGAACCCCAACAACGTTGCCAGGCTCTTGTTGCCCGAAGCGAAAACAATAATGGCGTCGCCGGTATCCGGGTTGATGCGAATGGCCGAGTTTATCGCCGGCTCATTTTGCCCGTCATGGCCGTAAACAAAATCTCCGGACTTTGTTTGGGCGTACAAGATTGTACCCAGGCTCCATATGTCGAAACCAAAATACGTTGCATTCGGTTCACGCATTTGCGCAAGAGTTTCGGGCCGAAGAAAATTCACCGGCGCCCGGTCCATAAGCTGCGCTTGCACCAGCCTCGTCATGTCCGCAACTGACGTTGAAAATCCAGTCGCGGCGCTTGCGGCATATTGATACAGGGGCGCTTGCTGTCCATTCTCATCGTAGGAGTTTGATCTGTTATCAACAGACCCCAAGTATTCGTAGGTTGATCTTGACATGCCCAGAGGCTGGAAAAGGGCCTCTTGCATATAGTCTGCAAACGAACGACCGGACACCTCTTCGACAATTAGCTGCAAGACCAGGTAGCCACCTCCGGAATAGTCCCATTCAGATCCCGGCGGCCGCCCGAGCGCAATCTGCACATCACTGCCAGACGATGCTCTGGGATGCTGCAAAGATTCTTCCAGAGATGGGAGCACCTCATCGGCCTCGTAGTCACCAAACCCGAGACCGTCTGCAAGACCGGACATGTGGCTCAACAGACCACGGACGGTCACGTCATCATGATTGAATTCGCTCGGTGGAAGCTGCCAACGCGTGAGATAGGTAGAGACTGGAACGTCCAGGTCGATATCGCCAGCCTGAACAAGGGTCATAACACCCAGTGCGGTTATCCATTTGCTCATCGAAGCGGCCGGAAACAAAGTGTCGCGATTGATCTCCTGGCTTACTGAGTTGAAATATTCTTCATATACTTTTCCGTCTTCTACAAGCACCAATGCAACATTTCCGACATTTTCGCTTGCAACGATATCAACAGCAGCATCGAAGAATGCTCGGGAATCGTCCGACGCCGTGACAGGACTGTGCCACCATCCGTTGAGAGTGGTAAAGCCAACGAATACGGCCCAGATCACCCACGCCGTCACTGTCGCGACAAAGACTTTTATATAGAACATCAACACTCTCCTCAGGTTGCGAGCACACTCTCTGATCACCACGAGCGTCGCGCGTACTATTATGGCATGAAGGCTTTACCAACAACCGCAGCGAGCTATTGAATTTCCGGACGAGGAGTTACTTTACTTTGGTAATGTATATTCCGGCCAAATCCTCTTCCTCCTCAGCATCTGCAACGCCTATACTCGCGGTAATCGCCAGCCAGTTGCCACGAAGCCCTTCGCGCTCAAGTCCGAGTTCGACAATTCTCGATTCTGCCGGTGCCTCAGGATCGAGCGACCGCCCAGCCATCGTGGTATCGAGAACGGTTGTGACCCAGGGTCGTCCCGGGCCATTCACAAGGTAAATGCCATCCACGAGTTCGACTGTTGTTGCTTTAAACGCCGCTTTAAAGCTCCTTCCTGCAGCGCCCGATACAGCAACGAATGCCGAGGATCGCCAACGTACCTGCTCACCGTCATCTTCGGCGCCTTCATCGGAATGACTCTTCCCCGTGCACGGAACCTTGCCGGAATAGTTCCAAAACAGAAACTCATCGAATTTCTCACCGGTCTTCGCCACCAAGCGCGTTTTACGTGACTTGATATCGTGAACAAAGATACCTTGATTCAGTGGAACTTCCCTGTCGACGTAGCAACTAACGCCAAACTTCGGGTCACTTGCATCGTCACAAACGCTGTTTGGATCCCCCAACACCTTATCTGTACCATTGCAAACCAACCTCTGATTGCAGTAATTGATGCGGTCGACGTTACCTTCTTGCTGGCAATATAGCCGCACAGATTTAGTCTGCTCGCCCCAAGCGCCCCAGAAACCGACATGCCGGCCATCGAACGCAATGCCCTCGCCAAGATCAGTAATCGTGCTCTCATCTGACACACCCGGAACCCGCTGGCCGATGCCGACGAGCGTTCTTAACGACGGTTGGGATTGCAGTGGCGCCAGGTAAATTCCACCCAGCGTTGGGTTGTACTCGTCGTCGAAGCCCGCAAATACGGCCTTCCTGTCAGCGGCGTTCGGCGGCGCCGTGGAGCCGAATACCCTATGTGTTCCCGGGATCAGGGTATCCGTGTTGTTGGCTATCAATACAGCAGGCGAGGTACCACCGGCTGGCTCGCCGGTCAGGTCGCGATAGTACACGCCGGTCTTGCCGACGTCATTCAGCGTATAGTTTCCCTTGAACACGATCGTGCCACCATCGGTCACCGCGGGTGCCCCTGGAAAAACCTCGAAGCGAATGCCATTGAATTCGGGAACCCGGAAGACGGTGTTTCCCGGGATGTCACCGAGCTTGGCTGCGCCGGTAATGAGTTCATCAAACAAACTTGTATAGATGCCAGTCGTTCCAGCCCGGGTCTCGCTCCCATCGCTCAGATTGTACTTGCGAACAGGCCCGTGATTGCCGCGCGTCACGATGGTTTGCGCATGCATGTCTATGCGTGGAAATGATGGAGTTTCGACAAATGTAGTCTCCAGATCATTCGGTTGCGGCACGCGGGTGCTCTTGTCCAGAATCCTTACGATAGCGCTGTCCGCAGCAGACATATCGCGAAGATAAATTCCGTGAGTCGGTGGTCCAAGCGGCGGCCCTCCCCGGCTCCGCGCACGCATGACCACCAGTCCATTGACGTTGACCGAGGGTTGGTTGTAGCTATTAAAATTTCGGACATTGAGTGGTGGCATAAAGTCATTGTTATTCACCACTGTAGCCCATCTAAAATCCGGCTTGTCATTAGGCGCTGCCACCGCGGTCGACACCATCGTAGCCGCGATAGCCAAGTAAAGAAGGATCGGCAGCTGCCGATGTGCGCGTTGCATGATTGTCCTCCTTGGTAGAAGTTGTGGCGATTCCGGAGAGGTACATTGCCCTCCCCGGAACCGTTTGGCGCGGTAGTTCATATCCTGATGGTCACGAGGCCACCAGATAGTGACTGATTACCGGTTCTTGCCACTACCTGAATTCCCACCACCACCTCCAGGATTGCCGTCACCGCTAGGCTTTCCGCCGCCACCGCTAGGCGTGCCGCCGTGACTGCTAAGCGTGCCATCACTGCCAGGCTTTCCGCCGCCGCCACCACCGCCGCCGCCTTCTTTGCCGACGACGCAGATGTCGAGGTAAGTCAGGTTATTAACGGTGTCGACAACTGGCCGGTAGAGCCTGTCGTCTGCTGTTGGATCCTCCTCTTCCTCAGCAGCGAGCACAGCTACGACCGGCGGTAGCAGGTCGTCGATGAACTCTTCTCGCGGCAACGTACGCGCATCGCTGGGGGGCCCCGGCGGTGCAACATTTGGCGCTGCGGCGTTGTCAAACATCACATCCTGTGGCGCGTAAAACGTTAGACGCCAGAATCCAGTCTTGACAACTCCCGAGCACATCGAATCAAGTTCGACGTTTTTCATCCGCCAGTTAAAACCGTAGACATACTTGCCGCCAACGCTCGTTTCAACACTGTAGGGCTCATCAAGATACGTACAGATTTCAAGCTGTTCCGGACCAAGCCATTCCGAACCGCTCCAAACGCCATTCTCCCCGAGAGGAGACTCATCACCGGGATTGCCGCCGGGCATCGGGCAAGTCGCCGGCCCTGCACCCAGCTTGGCTAGATTCAGGCGTGCGTTGCTCGTCTTGATGATCTGAAATGGCGAGTCGTAGTTATACGAAACGGCATCTTCATCAGCACGAACACCCCAGTGCTCCGTAATTCCCTGACCGGAGACATGCCACATCTCAAACCCAATTTTGCAGGCGTCTTCCGGATCCAGGGCAGCACCAATTGCCGCATCCTCACAAGTCAGCACCGATGGATCAAAGTTCAGAATCGTGCTGCTGTAAGGCTGAGTTTCAACCCGGATTACTGAACGCTCGTTCCAGGAATTAGCCTCCAGGGCATCGCCCCAGTCGACATACGCTACCGACGCGTAATTCGGATCGTCGTTCAATATGCCTTCATCATCGGCCCACCACTCGTTAACGTCGACCTTTTGCCAGTAAATTCGCGAGACCGGATGACCCCGGCATGGTGATGGTAGACTGTCATCAGTGCATTGTTCGGCAGTGAAGTATTCCGACGGACTACCCAGATTGTCCACACAGGACGTGTTGGGATATTTGAACTGCTCAGTCATCTCCTGCACTGCACAGCCGTAGGAATAGTGAACTCCGAGTATTGGCTCAGTCGGTGTAGCCCAGTTGGCCTCAATCGAAATTTGCGATTCAGTCTGAACCGACGGTAAGGACAAGTTGTTCGATGATTCACCACCTGTAGGAGGTCCTTGGGTGCCTCCCTTGGCAGCGAAACCCGGAGCGCTAAGTGCGATCAATACGAGGGCGAATACTGCCGCCGCCGGCGACGGTCTCCGCCAATTTCCAATGTTGTGAATCATTTTCTTCATTACCACTCTCCTTGTAGTTCACAGGCAGTTGTTCGCGCAATCTCGAAGGAACAACTTACCGGCGAAAATTGACGTGCCGTCATAGGTGCCTTCTGCCTTTACCAGGCTATCGATAGCGACCAATGAGAAGAAGCTATCCGCATCGATGACTTGCTGCGCCATATCCTGAAATATTGTGTCCTGATCTGACGTCACCATTACTCCAAGCAACGTGACGCTTGGTCTGGCAATGGTCTCAACCGGGGCTTTAAGCGTGACGCCGTCGTCAGCATCATCGCGTTCCAGTCGTGTCGCCACGACGCTACCGCTATCAACGTATGCCCGAACCTCAACTCGATCGCCAACAGCGAGATCATCTAACGAGAACTCACGCACGTCAGCGGAGCTATGATCACGGAACAATGTGGAATCAGTCGTAGTCACGGCTATACCGAGAACGGTAATTTCAGCATTGTTCGCATCAATTGCTTCGACACTTGCCTCGATTTCAACTACTGATGGCAAATGAAATACGATTCTATCGGCAACCAGGACGCCAGTCGTATCAACTGTCCCGCTCACTGCCAGTTTGACATCGAGCGCGAGGTCACTTTCCGTCCCGTTTACGTAGATCGTATCGTTGGTCGTAGTGACCGGGGCACCATCGACTTCAAACTCTGCGGCCGAAACGAATAAGGTAACGTAGCCGTTGAGGGCGAAGTCGCAGTCAGAATCACATAATTGATCTCTGTCGCGATCACGGTCGTGAGCCTGAATTTGATCAAGTATCAGGTCACCATTCGACATCGGCGAGGTGCTCGAGACTTCAACATAAAGGCCATCGGCAAGGTCCGCACCACCCAGTTCCAGCATAGCCATTGAGTAGTCGCATGCCTGAGTGCCGATGTTAAAGCTCTGCATAGCAGCGTTTAACCCGTTGATTTCACCTTTAACCTCCATCTGCATGCCAGCAACATAGGCATTGGCTTTACGCTCTATATGCGTCGCTTGAATCCGTTCCTGGCTGCGCCATTGACCACTCACCTGCACAACATTGCCTGCCGCAAGCGTCTCTGGCGTCACATCGTCAAACACGGTGAGCTCATCAAAAATGACTTCACGACCCAAAACGACAAAGCTATTGTTTGCCGCGTTTATGCCGGTTATCGGGCCTTCAGCGTCGTCGGTAAAGTTAATTTCTCTCGCTATCCCAGCGCCCGAATCGTCACTTAGGGTTCCGCGAATCGAAACGACCATTCCAATCCGAAGGTCACTGAGGTTTCCCGGTTCGCCATCCATCGTTACCGTGGCGGAGTCGGTGTTGAACTCTATTCCGTTCGCCATCACGCTGCCAAAGCCGGTTATCGTGCCGGTGGCCACGATATCGATGCCCTGCAAGGGTTGAATATCAGGGGTCTTATTATTGTCACTGTCACTACAACCTGCGGCGACTAGTGCACCAATCAATAAGTAAATCAGTCTCTTATTCATGATTCCTACCTCCTATCTGACCACCCAGTGATGGCTTCTTGAGCGCTCACTCTGGCCAGCATGCCAATGGTGCAGAGGATGTGTTTCCTACGTATTTCCAGCGGGTGTCTATTTGTTACAGACTGTTTCTCATGGACAGCGACTCGCCCGGCGAACGCACCGTTAATCCGCGCCTGCTTATCGTGGATGACGACGGGGAGACTCGTGACCTTCTGTCGCTCTATCTCAGCGAACAGGGCTTCGACGTATCTGCCGTTGAAGACGGACATACCATGGACGCGTGGTTGGGTGAAAACTCAGCGGACCTGGTTATTCTCGATCTGATGCTGCCAGGGGAGGACGGGCTATCGATCGCGAGACGCCTGCGCAGTGATCATAAACTTCCAATTGTTATGATTTCGGCTCGCGGCGAGGAACTGGATCGTATCGTCGGCCTGGAAGTCGGGGCCGATGATTACATACCAAAGCCCTTTAATCCGCGCGAACTGCTCGCCCGGGTTCGTGCGGTATTGCGTCGGAACTGGCCGGATTCTGAAACGAAACCGGCGGCTGACGTCACATTCGAATTTGGTCCGTATCAATTCAAACCCGAGAAGCGCGTTCTATACCGGAACTCGGAGGAAGTCGATTTATCCAGATCGGAATTCGAACTTTTGAGTATTTTTGTCGATCATCCGAATCGAATTCTGAGCAGAGATACAATAATGGACCTACTAAGCGGCCGCGATCGCGACCCATTCGACCGGAGTATCGATGTCCGGGTCACACGCCTGAGACATAAGATAGAAGCGGACCCGACCCAACCACGGTTCATTCGCACAGTGTGGGGAGTCGGCTACCAGTTTTCACCTGAGGAATCCAAGACTTGAAACTGCGGCCGCAGTCCCTGCTCGGACAAACCGTCATCACTATCGCGCTAACCCTTGCCGCATTCATGGTGATTTCCATGGGCGCCGCCGTCTATTTTATTTATCTGCCAATGGCACAGCGATCCGCTGACGACTTCGCTGCGGTGATCGTATCGGCGGCGCACTCGCTGCAGAGCTTGCCCGAGGAGATGCACGCAGAGTTGCAAGAACAGTTACTCGCGGATCATGGGCTGATCGTGGCCGCAGAGACAACTGATTTAACAGAGACGTCTGACGACGTGCCTTATTTTGCGTATTTTCGGAATAGTCTGAAGCGGCGCGCCGGTGAGGCACTACCAATTACAACCACGAGTGATAATCCGCTCATCTGGGTAGACGTCCCAGCACACGGCAAGACTTTTCGCCTGGGTTTCGATAGAGAGCGCGCAGGTACAAATCCGCCGGTCGCTTTGCTGTTAGCGATTGGCGGTGGTGCCTTACTCACATTTGTTGCAAGCATGTTGGAAGTGCGTCGGGTCGTGAAACCGTTAAATCGATTGTCTTTGGCCGTACAGGAGTTGGGAAGCGGACACAATCCTCCGCCACTTTTGGAAGACGGTCCAAGAGAGACCGCGGAACTCGCCCGAGCTTTCAATAGAATGTCGGCGGATCTGAGCGAATTGTCAGCGAACCGCACGGTAATAATTGCGGGGTTGTCACACGACCTGCGAACGCCCTTGACGCGCCTTGAACTGGCCGTGGAAATGTTAGATGAAGACCCGCGTCCAAAACTCGTCGCAGGGATTCGCCGTGATCTGGCCGCAATGAATAGCCTGATCGGGCAATTTCTACAATTTTCTCGAGGAATCGAAAAAGAACGCCCAGTCGAACTGGATCTATGGGAGACGATTGAATCGCAGTCAGAAGATCTAACGCGTGAGGGAGCAAAATTGCAGCTTGATCGCCATGATCCACCCTGCGTGTATTTTGCTGATCCCGTTGCATTGGCCCGTGTGTTATCAAATTTACTCGCCAATGCCGCGTATCACGGAGGTGATTCGACAATCGATGTCGAACTCCATTGCAACGAGCAAGCGGTTACTATTGAAATAAGCGACCGCGGCCCGGGCATTCCGGCAGACCAGATAGAAGCTGTCTTCCAACCATTCCATCGCCTGGAAACAGCACGCGGTAACAGAACTGGCGGCAGCGGCCTTGGTCTGGCTATCGCCCGCCAACTTGCGATCAAGCATGGATGGACCATCGATTTACTGCCGCGCGACGGCGGTGGAACCGTAGCAAGAGTCGGACTGCCGCCGGCACACCGACGTTGCTCACACTAGGTCGAAACACAATGAGAATCGGGGCCAGGTTTTCCTGACCCCGATCGAAGAAATAAGCGAGACAGCGAAGCTACTCGGCTTCCTCGGCTTCTCGCTCCTGCCGTTCGATTCTTAGTTGCATTTCTTCCTTGTGTTGCGCCATAAATTTCTGCTTATTCTCCTCAGAGTCAGACAAGCGCAGCTTTTCTCGATACTCGTTACGTTCCTGAACGCTCATATGCTCACCACCGTAAATTGGTCCCTGGCCCGGCGGTACTAGATCTTTACCTTGCTTTTGGGCACGAGCCTGCATATTTTTTTCGTGTTTCTTCTGGAATTTCTCGCGCGCTTGGACGGTTTTGGTCTTGCTCAGCTCCTTGCGATATTGATTGCGTTCCTCTGCATTCATCAAGGCACCACCGTAGATGTCCTGATCCTTAATGCTCAGTGGATCCTGGAGATGAACTCGTTCCCGATCCCGATCTCGGTCTTGATCAGGAGCATCCATGTGAGTGCGATCTTGCACGCGGTCACGATCGAATTGCTGGTTTTGGTCGGCCCCTGCGCCTGCGCCGCCACGACCCATACCCTGCTCTGCATGGCTCGCTACAGACGTGAGAGCAAGCATTGATGCAGCGATAATGCTGACTGCTGTATTGCGTTTCATTAGCTGTTGCTCCTCAATTGGTAAGAACATTGATCATCTTTCTCCGCGCCATACTTGCAAACAAGCACGGAGGTTTCCGACCCTCAGCATAATTATCAGGTAAGAATATTTCGGAAGGGTTTCCAAAATAGGCGAACATGTTACAAATTGTTACTGGAGTTAGTCGCTCAAAGATCTTGGCATGGTGACGTTGGACATTCCGTTCAGCCTCGTCATTGTCGTTACGACACTGCTCCGCTCTTTCGGCACCTGACTGGGACGTGCCCGACAACGGGACGCTTATTTTTCAAGCATTTTCAGGTGTCATGCGCCGACCATCCTGGCCTGGCTGACCAGGCCCGTATCGTTCGAAAATCGGTGCTGCATATAAATGGGTCGCTCCCTGGCCACAGTTTCGTCAATGCCTTTGCGAACATCGACAGCGACGCTCGGCATTATGTGAGCGGATGTGCCAGCCCATTCGCAATCGACTAACCAGTGAACGTGGCCACACAGCAGGCCTACGACCTGCGGGTGACTGCTCACCACGTCAGCCAGCGCCACGGCCTCCTCGGCTCGGCGGTAACCGCCGACATAATGGTCATCAACGTCGAATGGAGGATGGTGAATAAACAGTAGTGTCGGTTTGCGCGGCTGGTCGCTTAGCACTGCCTCGAGCCAGGCCTGTCGCGCCGGGCAAAACACGCCCTTGCGCTCACCAGCACTGGTGGAGTCGAGAGCGACCAGACGCAAGTCGTAGTCCTCGACAACGTAATGCAGGAAGTCACCGCTCCCTGGCAAATACGATTGATCACTGAACGCGACGCGCAGGGCACTTTTGTCGTCGCGATTGCCGGGAACCAGGTACAGCGGCGCATCCAGTGGCTGCAGCAACTCGCGCAAGTAAGCGTACTCTTCCGGCTGGCCGTGCTGCACCGTATCACCGGTGAAGATAACCGCATCTGGCCGCTGCTGGTTGATGTCTGCGACACAACGCCGAAGGCAGTCAGCCCGCAGCGTTGCTGCGGGCTGATCCGATGTCGGTGGCAGAATGTGAGTGTCGCTGATCTGCGCTATATGCAATGCGTACCCTTAATCGACAATGTGATACACGGGGGCCTTCTCCATTTCCCAATCTCGGCGAAGGGATTGCTCGTGAACATTAAATCTCCCCACTGAAGGTTCGGGCCCACTTAAGAATATTCTGTTTTTCTAATTTCTATTCTGTAATTTGTAAATTGTTCGGCCGACCGTGTCAATCAGATTAAATGCTGACGCGCGAATCAAGCGAAATATTCCGGCAACGCACATGCGAATCAGGGTCTTCATTGAGCCGCCTTCGGGAATAGCATGTACAACAATAGTCCAGCTGCAATTACGCCGAGACCGACAAGCGCTTCGACAGGCCGGTTTATGAGTACGAACGTAAGCGTCCAGCCGGTAAGTGCGAGGTATACGAGGGGCGTCAGCGGGTAAAGGAAAGTGCGATAGGGGCGCGGCAAATCGGGCTGCCGCAGCCGCAGAACGAACACTCCCAGCACCGTAACAAGACTGTTAAGCGCAAGTATGAATCCAGAAAATACGAGTACCGACTGGAAGCTGGATACGAGAATGAAAAGAATCGCGAGCGACGATTGAAACAGAATGGCCGTAGACGGAACTCCATCTTTGTTGGTGCGCGCCAGCAGCCGCAGCGACCGAAAATCCTGACCGACCACCTGCAGAACGCGTGGGCCCGCAACTGTCATGGCGCTGACGGTTGAGATCAGCAGCAAACTCAGCACGAGGCCCGCAAATCGTCCGCCAGTGATGCCGAATGCCGCGTCCGCGGCAATGTAGCCGATCTCAAGTTGGCCGGTCATTGCCTGCATCGGTGTTACGCGCAAGAACACGAAGTTGAGTGCCAAATAAAGGCACATGACCACGAGCGTTCCGCTTATCAGGATCCACGGCAGGGTGCGCTGCGGATTTTCCAGTTCGCCGCTCAAATACGTGGCTGCATTCCAACCCGTATAAGCGTAGCTGACGTATATCAGGGCGATAGCAAATGCGCCGCCTGTCAGCACGCCGATGTCATCGGCGACCGGAACAAATCGGACCGGCTGTGGCACTTCAACCAACAACAACGCACCCGCGCAAAAAGCAACGATGACTGCAACCTTGAGTACAGTGAAGACCACCTGCATGCCGCCGCTGTTTCGCCGGTTACTGGCGTGAATCAGCGCAAGCGTGATGATCAGGGTGCAGGCCAGCGCTTTGCGCAACCAGGGATCTACGTCGCCGGGTAATGCCGACGTCGCATAGGCGGCGAATGTCATTGCCGCTAGCGCCGTCGGTCCAGCGAATCCTACCGTCGCAGATACCCACCCGGAGACAAAACCAACGGCGGGATGATAGATCCGCGTCAGGAAGTTGTATTCACCGCCCGATCTGGGCATTGCGGCACCGAGTTCCGCGTAGGTCATAGCGCCACAAAGCGCGGCAACGCCGCCGACAGCCCATAGCATGAGCAGGGCGAAACCGGAACGAATGTCGAGCAGCTGGAACCCGAGGCTGGTGAACACGCCGGTACCGACCATGTTGGCGATGACCACCGCAATGATGGTTGTGTAACGAAATTTACTCACGCTGGAATCGGTGGGCACATCGAGCCTCGTAGCTGACTATCTGATCAGCGCGATGCCGCCAATCACAAACACCGCAAGAAAAACGGTTTGAATCACCATTACGCCAACCGGTGCCGGGCCAACATCGGCCAGTGCCTTGAGCGAAGTCTTGACCCCGAGAGCCGCGACAGCCGTGAGCAGACACCAGCTGGAGACCGGCGTCAAAAACGTATGCGCATCGGCGCTGACCCAGCCCAGACTATTGACGATAACGAGCAGGATGAACGCGACAAGAAACCAGGGCAACAGGGGCAATTTAGCGGTTGCCGGAGTTCGAGCGCGGCGCATTAGCAGCGAAATCGTAATGACCACCGGCACCAGGCAGGCAACGCGAATGAGCTTGACGAGCGTTGATATCTCACCGGTTTGATCAGAGATCATATAGCCGGCGCCGACCACCTGCGCAACATCATGAATCGTAGCTCCGAGAAAAATGCCCGCTGTCGTATTGTCGTAATTCAGATAGGTGACGAACACCGGGTAGAAGACCATCGCAACTGTGCTTAGCGCAGTAACGCCGGCGACGGTCAGAATTGTGTTGCGCTCGTGATCTTTGTGCGATGGCAGGACTGACGCGATTGCCAGAGCCGCGGACGCACCGCAAATCGCAACTGCGCCCGCCGAGAGGATCGACTGATCGCTGTTCAAACCGAAGGCACGTCCGATGAGACCACCAATCACAACGGTCGCTGCTACGCTGAGTACAACCAGCGCAAGCACCTGCCAACCGAGTCCCATCACCTCGCCAGTTGTAATGCGCAAACCCAATAGCGCAACGCCAACGCGGAGAATATTTCGACTCGCGATACGAATACCCCTCGCAAAACGCTCATCCTCGGTAAGAAAATTGAATGCCATTCCAAACAACAGGGCATACAACATCGCGGGACCGCCAAGACGGTCACTGACGAACCTGACAGCAAGTGCAATGGTCGCGCTCAGGAGCAGGCCGGGCATCGCATCTCGTAACGTGTCAGTCGTATTGGACATTCAGAAACACTTATGTGGGTGCCGGGACGTTCTTCGTGGGCGGATAATTACGTGAACATACCATGACAGTGGCCCGAGCTAGATAAAAAGAGTCCGACAAAAACAATAAACAATTTGCACACGCTTTTGGCTTTTATGGCGCCAGGCATTGACAGCGACGCAACGAGTGCCTTGCTGTGAAGTC
>Ga0316191_10000762_pt1 | contig 21510 bp, 15 predicted proteins | sample Eddworburr2cm_MG_FD_204928 | JGI IMG/M metagenome (GOLD analysis project Ga0316191, IMG submission 204928) | Coastal sediment microbial communities from Maine, United States - Eddy worm burrow 2 cm | ecosystem: Environmental > Aquatic > Marine > Coastal > Sediment | place: USA: Maine... | reverse complement strand
CCTGTTCCGCCATCAGGGCTACGAGTCGTTCCTGTGCTGCCTCGAGGTCGAACGAACGACCGCTGAATAGCTGCTCCAGGGTCATACCTTCGGGAGGTGTCTCCGGATGTAGTGGAAACTGGGTGAACTTCACTTCGACGTCGAAGGTCTCGCGGATCCGGTCAATACGCACGGTACTGAGATAGCACCACGGTCATATGTAGTCGGAGAACACCTCGAACACCTGTGGACTCATAGCGGGAATACCTCATTCTTCCAAGCTCCGAATGGGAGAGCCCGTCTTGATCAGACTGACCAGACAGATGCCAGCCAAATATTGAGATGGGACCCTACTTCGGGAACAGGAATGTGAACTGAAAGCGGAAGACCCAGTCGCCCTGCAACGCCGGCCTCTCGACGTTGTAGAAGAGTTGGCCGCTGCTGTTGACTGCCTGCTTGCCGATCTTGAAGACCCTGCCTACCCCGCCGCCAATCGGGACCGTCCACCGATTCCCACTTTCGGCCTCCCAGTCGGCGGTAATGATGGGCGCCGAGGTCAAGAACCATCCCTTGGCCATGTTGTAGTTGGCAAAGATCTGGCCCGAAAAGAAGTTGATGCTCGTGTCGCCGCTGAAGGACCAAAAGTTAGAGGCTAGAAAGCCAACCACCCACGACCCGGGCATTTTCAGCATCACAACACTCGGTCCCGCCGCCCACTCTCCGGGGCCAAGCTGAGTGTCCGTGGATGTTGGAAGGATGAGCACAGGTCCCGCACCCCAGACCAGTTTGGAGGGCTTTCTCGGAGAAAAGAACCCTGTGTAGCTGGTGTCTCCGAGCCCGGTGGTACTCCCTTGCCCCGGAACCAACTCGGGTTGATAGACGACTGGCAGAATCGCGCGGTTGATCAGGTTCCAATTCTCGCCCAGGTGAATCGGATAGACAGGCTGGATATTCAGGACGTTCTTGAAGTCGTCGCCGGGGCCGAAGCCGAAGATCGAGTTGTTCTGGAACGGCAAGGAGGCCAGTTCCCCCACTGGATTCTGCGACGCCTTGGCCAGGGCGGCCGTGTCAGTTTCTCCCTCGATAATCTCGAGATGCTCCAAGGTGTGCTGCTGCGCCGCCAAGCCGCCCGCCAAGGGGCCGGCTAGTAGAGTGATCACGCAGCTTGCAGCTCCGAGCGCCACGGCTGATCGATTCGCCAGGATGCTCATGAAGCTCGCTGTTACGACAGATGGATTCAAAGGTCTAGATGCCATCTCTTTTCCCAATAGGTGGATCGAACCAACCGCATCACTCTACCGGAAGTGATTAGCCGACTTGAAGAGCACGCTCTGGGTCGGTAGTGTGCTGAGCATGCGGCTGGCTTTCTAGCTGGCCTCGAGGGGGAAGCCATGAAGATCGACCAACTCTGTCGCATCGTCTGCATTTCTTTGTGCAGTTCCCCGCTCTTCCCCGCGGCCGTCCTGGCCTCGGGGGCGTCAGAAGTGCGCGACCTGGCCGCTCGGGCCGACACGTTGATGCGGTTGGGTGTAACCGAAAAGGGTGCGAGCCGCTCTTTCGAAGAAGCAGAGGCCGTGCTCGGTGAAGCGGAGAGACGCTTGGCCGAGGTCGACCTCCCGTCTTCAGTCGAGGCCGAGGTGACCTTGGAGATCGCGGCGGTGCGAGAGGATCTCGAGGACCTTGTCGAGCTCTATGAGGACCGCTTCTATGGGGTGTTTCCACTGGCGCGCCTGACCGTGCCATCGCTTCTCGAGGACGAAGGACTGGTGATCACCGAGCAGGTTTTTCACGCACCGGATGAAGCGGCTGTGATGGCAGCCACTCGCAAGGTCGCCGATCTACTCGACGAGTACCATCACCCCTATGTCGTCTTCAGGAGCTCCCCACCGAATCGACATCTGGAGAATGTCGCCTCTGAGGAACTGCTGCGAGACGGAAGGTCGACACCCTACAATCGCAAGACACTGGTCACAGCCCTCGGTCCCGAGGATCTGGCGGCGTTCGATCGCGGCGATCTCGAGGCCCAGATCATCGATCGCTTGGCAACCGCTGTCGACGCTGTCAGCCTCCTGGTGCTGACCATTGGTCAATCGGTGGACCTCGAAGACGCCCATGTCCGGACGGTTCATGGCGAGTACTTCCAACCCGGAGCGGTGATCCAGGGAAGCCCTGTCGATGCTCCCTTGATGGTCCGCATCGAGAGCTTCACCGTTGTCGGTTCGGCACGGGACCGAAGAGACCAGTATCGGACCATCCTCATGGTCCATCTGGCGCTCTTTGTCTTGGCACTGGTCTGGGCCGCATCCGTGAAATGGCGACGGGGTCAGCCGTTCAAGATCTTCGTCAGGCTGGCTATCGGCACCGCACTCTTCCTGTTCGGCAGGATCTTCGCCGTTGCCGTGATCATCATCCTGAGGAAGTTCATCCCGGATGCCAGCGCACTCGCGGTGGCAGGGTGGTGGTGGCCAGCGGCCCTTGGGTTGCTTGTGATCCTCGGCGGTGGATCGATGGCCTGGGTCGGTCAGGCGCGCCTGACCGACATCGTGCCGGGCTCCAGAGGCGCCAGAGCGGTGGGTACGATCTTCGCCCTGGTCGCCATGGGGGCCTGCTCCCACTTCGTTACACCGCTGTTGATACTCGATCGGGGAGCTGGCTGGCTGAATTTCATTCCCTTCTTGCTGGCTGCCCTCAGTCTGGCGCTCCTGTTCGCGTTCGCTGCGCGCTCCGGCCCTCCGGTACCGCACTACTTCACCATCGGTCCGGTGCTGGTGGCACCATTGGTGGGCATGGCGCTAATGATGGCCTCCCCGAGCCGGCTGTGGCTCACGGTAGGCGCGAGTGCTGTCCTGTGTCTTGCTGCCTGGATTCGCCACCGGGTGGCCGTCGCGCGAGGTACGGAAGAACCCGAACCGGACCCTGACCAGGCCGCCGAGATCGACAAGGAGAAACTGATGAAGGTCGAGAAGAGGCTCAAGAATAGACTGTAGGTTCGAACCTGCGTCCGGCCCACTCAAGGTCGCGTTTCCTGCATCGTTTGCCGCTACTGCGGTAGATTTCATGAACTAGGAGAACAGAGGAGCGATGAGATCAACGGGTATACCAGCAGCGGCCAGTCGCATCCTTCTGCTCGCTCTTGTCGTCGCCCTGACCGGGTGCGTGTCGGCCAAGATGTACCGGCCGGAGAGCGTCGAGGAGAAAGACGACTACACGCTCACCTTCATCGAGTTCGACGATCAAGGCGAGCCCTGGGCGCCGGCCCAGCTCGAGCACACGATTCAGGTGATCGATGAGGTCAACAGCAGCGGCAAGAGCGCCGTGGTCCTGTTGTTCGTACACGGCTGGCAAAACGATGCTTCCCAGCGCGAGGACCGCAAGGATGACAACAACGTCGAGGGCTTCCAGCGCCTGCTGAACACCACCCGCCAGTTGCTACAGCGAGGGGGCGACGGCCCCGACGAAGTCGCCCTGATCGGCGTCTATCTCAGTTGGCGGGGGCGCTCGACCGACGTCGGGCTTCTTCAACCGTTGACGTTTTACTCCCGGCGCGGGGCCGGTCAGCGCGTGGCCAGTGTGTCGACCACAGAGGCGATTCTGCGGGTGATGAACACCGCCAAGAAGAATCCTCAATCCGTTGGGATCGTGATCGGGCACTCTTTCGGCGGCATGATTGTCGAGAGCGCACTCAGCCAGGCCGTTGTCGGCTACACCCTCAATTCGGGGTCCGAGATGAAGCCCTCCGCCGACATGGTCATCCTGGTCAACCCCGCCTCGCAGTCGATGCAGGCCAAGAGCATGGTGTCGATGCTGAAGCGCAATCGCTTGAAGTTCTATCGCGAGGACTCGGAAGGCAATCGGCGAGAAGCGCCGCTGATCGTTTCGGTGACATCGACCGGAGACACGGCTACCGGGAATCTCTATCCGCTGGCTCTGAGCATGAAAGGGTGGTCGAAGAAGTTCCGCGAGTACGAACTGACCGACTGTGGCCCCGCGCGGGAACAGAAGCAGTTCTACACCAAGACCGCGGGGCACAACCCGGTGTTGTTCAGCCATGTCATTACTACCACGGGTTCGATCGAAGCGGGATCGGTGGACGACTCGCAGATGGTCTTGGAGGTGTCCATCGATCCGAAGACAGGAGAGAATCGATACACGTTTCCTGGCCAGGAGAACCTGTTCACGATCCAGCAATTGCCGCTCAGCTACAACGACACCCCCTACTGGATCATGCCGGCGCCACCGGAGTTGATCCGCGATCATTCCGAGATCTTCACCTACAACACGGTCCAGATGATTCGCGCACTCCTGCACTTGAGCGGCGCTTCGGACAAGACCGAGCGGACCCTCATTGTCCGAGAGGACGGCGTCAGACCCATCGATCTGATCGCTCTGCCTGATGGTGATCTGGCGTTTCTCGAAGGGTCGCGACGATTCTTCTTGCTGAGCGAGGACAACAGCAGACCCTTCGCTCTCGCATGCCTCCCTGCACTCATTCAGCCCGAAACGGTCATTGGCGTGTTCTATGAAGGAGAGCGCGCAATCGTCGTTGCCAGTGCCGCGGTCCAAGACGGAAAGAAGACGAAGATCGAGACCGATGTGGTGGCCTTCGACTTCGGTCTCGTGGGATCGGAGAGCCTGGAGTGGTCCGAAATCCACTCCGATCTACTGTTCACCGGCGCGACTGTAGATACAGGCAGACACCTGGCCTACCTCGCCAGGCCGGGCGAGCTCTACGTTGCAGATATGACTGCCAAGAAGCCCCAGCCCGAGCTGCTCAGCAGCTTCGACGCCACGATCGGCTTCGACCAGATGGTGTTCGACAGGGCCGGCAACCGTATCCTGGCCACGGATCAAGAGGCTGGCACTCTGCACCTGGTGGATCTGAGCTCGGATTCTCCGATTCCGCTGCTGCTGGCCAGCGACCTCGGATCTGTTTCCGAACTGGAGTTCTCTGAGGCCGATTCCTCCTTGTTGCTGATCGACACCACTGGCAAGAGAGTCCTCGAAGTCGATTGCCCTCGAAATGCCGACGGCTGCTCGCCGCCGGAGCTGTTCGCTGCGATTCCTGAATTCCAGCAACCGATCTCCGTGGCCCGGGCAGTGGACGGTAGGGTCTGGGTCGGTGACCTCGCGGCGCAGAGTATCTTCACCTTCGACGCCGACGGCAACCTGCTCGAGGTGCTCGAGTCGATGTCCGGACTCCCCGAGTAATCGATAAGCATAAGCACGCGACACACCCGACTCCAGACCCGCGCAAAGCCTCACGCAGGTCGTCATGCAGCTGCTGGGATGCGCCCGAAGTGCGATATCTCCTCACCGGCATCGGGACGATGTCAGCCTCTGTGATCCCGTTCGACAATTTATGCTCTGCAGACTTTAGACCTTGAGCCAGGATCATAAGCGGGTTATGATAGTGACGTGGAGAGCAAGGTGAAAGAGTACCTCGCCGAGATCGGGCGACGCGGGGGCCGGAAGAGTCGCCGGGCTCTGGACCCCGAAACGGCGCGTGCCATGGTCCGAGTGCGAGAGGCGCGTCGGATGTACCGGCGATTTCATCCCGAGTGCTTCTGGTCCTTCGATCCCGACTATCGAATTGGCGCCTCGGACGTCGCCTGGGTGGCTGACCAGCTTCGCAGGCACGGTGGGCGTGACGCCTGGGAGGCTGCGGAGAAGCTGTGCCACTAACCGACTACCAAGCACAACTCACCCGGTTGCTCTCTGAGAACCGGTCCTTTGATTCGTACCTGGCAGGTGGCGCCGCCATTCTGATCGAGCCGAGCACGACTCGCTTCAGCCGCGACCTCGACTACTTTCACGACTCCGAGGTACGAGTCGCGGAGGCCTATGCCGCTGACCGAGTCTTGCTCGAAGACGATGGGCACTCCCTCGAGGTGGACTTGAATCAACCCGGCTTCGTACGCGCTGTCGTTCGCAAAGAAGAACACGCCGCCAAAATCGAGTGGGCACGTGACTCGGCATGGCGGTTCATGCCCACGGTTCGGGACGATCGGGTTGGCTTTGTACTCCATCCAGTCGATCTCGCTGTCAACAAGGTGCTGGCGCTCGGTGGCCGCGATGAGCCGCGCGATGTCGTGGACGCGCTGTACCTGCACAAGCATGTCCTCGTTCTCGGCGCACTCTGCTGGGCAGCCTGTGGCAAAGACCCTGGATTCACTCCGCTCTCCCTTCTGGAGCTGCTGCGAAGGCGCGGGCGGGTTCGAGCCTAGGACCTCACACGACTCGATCTTGCAAAGCCGATCGACCTCCACGAGATGAAACGACTGTGGCTGGAGGCCCTCGATTCGGTGGAGCCATTCGTGGATTCCAGACCGTCCGACGAGATCGGCTGCCTCTACTACAGCCCTTCTCAGCAGAGGTTTGTCGATCCTCGAAAGGCCTCGGACGCCGTACCGCATTTCGGTAGACCCGGCGGCGTCCTGCCGCGCGTCGTTGACTAGGTGCCGCCCGACCGGAGTAGGGCCGGTCTTTAATGGGCCTGGGGTTCCAGAGGATATTCGAGACTACAATGGGGCGAGTCCAGAGCCCTGGAGATTTCGCCTGAAACCGAGGTGACACCATGCCAAGAGCTACTTCCCGGATCTGCCTATTGCTGACTGCGCTCCTGCTGGCACCAATGGCCATAAGCGCTCAGGAGGCCTCAGGGCCGAGCCTCAAGGCGATCACTTTCAACGTCTGGCACGGCCTGCGCAGCGGCGAGAGCAACAAGCGCTTTCCCGGTGAGGAGCCCGAGCGCAAGGAGCGTCGGCTGGCGTGGCAGATCGAGGAGCTGAAGCGGCTCGACCCCGACCTGCTCTTCTTTCAGGAAGTCAATCCGAATCAGCCGCTGGCCCGCTGGTACGCGGAGCAGCTCGGCTACGACGAGATCCACAAGGTCACCAGCTGCGGTCTCCACCTCGGAGGTATCTACAAGATCCCCAAGAACATGAACGAAGGGATCGCGATCCTGGCCAAGCCCGAGCTGGGGCTGCGCCGGGTCGGCAAGAAGCGCCTGAGCGGCAACGCTACGTGTAGCGCCACCTGGGGCTTTCAAACCAAGGAATCTCGCTATGCCCTGTTTGGCGAGATTACGGTGAACGGCAAGAAAGTCCTAGTGACTACAGCCCACCTCTTTTCCGCCCCCTTCGTACTCCCGAGCTTCGACGAGGACCTCGAACAGCTCGTCGAGCAGGGGATCCTGGAACCGGCACAGCGGGACGAGATCCTCGCCGCTCGTGAGCAGAAGGTCCAGCGGGCCACTGGGGAGGCAAAGCTCCTGGTTCAAGAGATCGAGAAGCGCCGATCCCGCCTCGGCTCCGACATCCCGGTGATTCTGGGTGGAGACTTCAATGCCGAACCGACCACTCCGGGAATCGCCGCCATCAAGGCAGCAGGGTTCGTCGAAGCCGGAACCGGTCCCGACTTCCATACCTGGGACCCGGTCACCAACGAGGTCAACTACGGAATCGGCACCCGTAGGCACGATCCTCTACCGACCTTCGACAAGCCCGAAGTCCAGGAGCTTCTCGCTCACCGCAGCACGACTCCCAGGCAGATCGACCACATCTTCGTCTCGCCGGACCTCGAGGTTGTTTCTGCGGAAATGGTGCTGAACCGGGACAAGGACGGGATGTACCCGTCGGATCACTTCGGAATCCTGGCGGTCCTGCAGCTACGCTGAGGATCGCTGGGGTTGAGGCAGCCAGCGTACCTTCGGCTGATCTTTGAGGGCTTGGGGGTTGAAGCGCTCGGCGACTTCGCCGACCGGCCTTTGAGGCAGTGGGTCCCCCTCCCTCGCCTTCTCTTGTGCGAACCTGGCGATAGCTGTGCCAGCCCACCGTCCAAAAGGCTCCTCTTAGCGCCCAAAATGTACAACTCGAGGGCCAAAGTGGCCAGCGGCCGATCCTTGGGTCAGTGGGCTCTCCTCACCTACATTCAAATTACCAAATTCAACCCATTGGCCGTATTCAACCAATTGTAGGGACGGTCACGTGCTGGAGAGTCTTTTCCGTGTGATCCCAGCCCCACTGCCTCAAGGATCGGCTGGAGCAAGCGACAGACTCCTCAACCCCCAAGCTACAACGATCGACCGGGAGGCACGACCGGGCGCCTCAACCCTCCTTGGCGCTATGCGCCAAGGAATTGGCGCCTATCGCCACTGCCTTTTCTCGCGGCGAACTGTAACTTTCTCGCAGGTTCCGACACCTACTTCCTAGACGCAAGAAGAACCGGCACGAGAGATGCAACGGCAAGGTGACGAGAAGGTAAGAGCACCAGCGAGAAAGGAGAACCGACATGATCCATGAACACGTGATGCAGAAACCGCAGGTGGCAAGTGCGGCAAGGTCACAGCCGATCGTCGTCGGTCACTGGGCATTGTTCTCCCTGTTCCTGCTGTGGCTGACCTTGCTCGCTTCGGCTTTCAACCTGGGCCTGAGACTCGGATAAGCAGACACTCGTATCCAGCTCTCCGAAGCCCCGAATCGTCCTCTATCAGGGACACCTGAGACGCCCTGGAAATCAGCTACGGAACCCAGGTTGCCTGAGCGGCAATGCGCTCCGTCGGGAAGATCCCTGGGAAGGTCAGGTCGTAGCGCTCCTGCTTGTTCGGCGGGATGTACATGGGGAAATCACGGGTCTCAATGACTCCGGCGGAACCGACCAGACTGACCTGCAGCTTGCCCCGGGAGGCATAGCGAGTCGGGTTACTGACGAAGCCGCTCACCGTTACAAAGCCCATTGGACTGATGGTGACGTAGGGCGGCCCTACCGGCTGCACGCCAGCTGACGGTCGAGGACCGGCTTGTCCCTGAGGGGTAGCTCTTGCCGGGCCTTCGAGTCGTCCGATCTCGGCGCGAAGCTCATTCAGCTCGGCCACCGCCTGATCCAACCCTGCTCTGTAGCGTTCCGAGTCGTCCTGCAGCTGACCGACGCGCGACTCGAAGGATTCAATCTCGGACCTCTGTCTCGACAACTCGAAGTCCTTGTCCCTGAGCTGCATCTCGAGCTCGGCGATGCGCGCATCCTTGGCGTAGGGCGATCCAGCCACACTGACCGGCGAACTGGTTACAGTGGCCGCTTCAGGCTCGAGTTCTGTGGACGCAAGCTCTGCTCGCGCCAAGCTGTCTACCGCGGCCCGCTCGGCCTCTCTGGCTCTCTGCGAGATCAGCACCGAGCCCGCTACCCCTGCTATGGCGATAGCGGCCACTACCCAAATGAGTGAGACTCCCGATCGGGACTCGGTGGCTGGAACGTATTTCTCGTAGCTTCCCATTACTTCAATGCACCAGAGATCGGCCGGCAGGGGCGCCGGCCGCTTCAACCCTTCCTGGCCAATGACCCTGGCACCGAACAGCGGGAGGGGACAAGCCCCTCCCCTATATCCCCTGCGCCTATACGCCCCTACTCACTTCCCACTTCCCACTGCCCAGGACCCAAGCCCCAAGCCTACTAGGCGCCTTGGGCGCCTAGTACTCCTCCGGCACCCACGTCCTCGTCTCGAGAGCTGCCTCGTCGTCGTAGGCGTCTTTCTTGCCGCGCGGTGGCAGCTCAACTTCTTCGTGCGGCAGATCCTTGTATGGAATCAGGCCCAGCAAATGTGAAATGCAGTTGAGCCTCCCCCTCCGCTGGTCGTTGGAGTCAACGACATACCAGGGCGCCCATGCGGTGTCCGTGGCATCGAACATCGCGTCCCTGGCGCGGGCGTAGTCGTACCACTTGCTCCTCGCCTGGACGTCCATCGGGCTCAGCTTCCAGTGCTTGCGGGGATCTTCGATCCTCTCCTGGAAGCGCTTCGCCTGCTCTTCGTTGTCGACCGTCAACCAGTATTTGATCAGGAGGATCCCGGATTCCACCAGAGCCCGTTCCCAACCGGGGCAGGTCTGCATGAACTGTTCATACTGCTTGTCGGTGCAGAAATCCATGACCCGCTCGACACCAGCGCGGTTGTACCAACTGCGGTCGAAGAGCACGACCTCGCCCGCCGCTGGCAGGTGCGTGAGATAGCGCTGGTAGTAGAACTGAGTCTTCTCCCTATCGCTGGGCGCTGGTAGGGCGACGACTCGAAATACCCTTGAACTCACCCGCTCCATGATCCGCTTGATGACCCCGCCTTTGCCGGCGGCATCACGGCCCTCGAAGACCACGACGACCTTGAGTCCTTCGTGCTTGACCCACTCCTGGAGCTTCACCAGCTCCGTTTGGAGCTTCTTGAGCTCTTTGTCGAAGGTCTTGCGGTCGAGCTTGGCTCCCTTCTTGTCGCCCTTCTTCTTGCTCATCGCTTCTCCTTTGCCCTTCGCTCGAGGCCTGTCTCAGTCCCCTTCGGCGCCTACTGAGTTCTTTACGACACTGTCGATGTGGGACACCGCCTCGGCGGGAGAATCGGTCCCGAACACCGCCACCTCGCCCTCGTTGATGGTTTTCTCTCGCAGCATTCTCTTCTGAATGAAGTCCAGAAGCTCGTCCCAATAGTCCTGGCCCATGGCCACGAGCGGGAACCTCTCCATCTTGCCGGTCTGGATCAGCGTGATCGTCTCGAACATCTCGTCCAGGGTACCGAATCCTCCCGGCATGAAGACGAAGGCCGACGAGTACTTGACCAGCATCACCTTGCGCACGAAGAAATGGTCGAACTCGATGCAGCGGTCCAGGTAGGCATTGGGGGCCTGCTCATGCGGCAGGGTGATATTGCAGCCGACACTCAAGCCCCCACCCTCCTGGGCGCCCCGATTGGCCGCCGCCATGATGCCGGGACCACCTCCGGTAAGCACTGTGTAGCCTGCGCCAGCCAACTCCCGGCCCAGCTTCCGCGCCAGTTTGTAATAGCGGTGGCTCTCGTCGAAGCGCGCTGAACCGAAAACGGTCACAGCGGTGCCGATGTCGAAGAGATTCCGGCATCCGGTGACGAATTCGTTGAAGACCGTCACGCCGCGGTCGAAGTCGGCCAGCAGGTCGTCAGAGCCTCGCAGCAGCTCGGCCTCCGGCATGACGAAATCGTGGCTGTCGTTCTTGTCAGTCATTCTCCAAACTCTATCCTCTCGAGCCTGCCAAGACATCCCTCCCCGTCGGTGAGCGTAGGTAGCTGCCTCATCCGCTGGCATCGATCAGGGAGAAGCTCGCAGTAGACTAGCCGGTGGACGCGCCTTGCCGAGACCTACGGCGAGTCTTGGATCCAGTTCGACGATATCGTTGTGGAGGAGTATGTTCATGAAACACCTGTCCTTGATGGTGATGTTGGCCGCAGTCTGCGTGATGGGTGCCGCCTGCGGTAGCGAGACCGCCCCTACTGCTTCGCAGGAAACCGAGACCATGAATCAGCCCGAGTTCGAGGGTATTCTCTGGCGCCTCGTCGAGCTCCAGATCGAGTCCGGCGAGATGACGCCGATACTCGACCAGACAACTGTCGATTTGACGTTCACTGGGGGCGAGTTGGGAGGCACCGCGGGCTGCAACCGGTACTTCGGCACGTACAGTCTCGGAGAAGCGAATCAACTGATTCTGGGCTCAGAGATGGGCTCGACCCAGATGGCCTGCCCGCCGGAGATCATGGCTCAGGAGCAGCGTTACCTGGCACTTCTCGGTCAAGTAGCGACTGCAGACCGGAAAGCCGACCACCTCCTACTTCAAGATGCCGACTCGGCGACTCTTCTCAGGTTCGTGGCGACCGAGCCTGCGAGTCTCGAGAACACGGAGTGGCAGGCCACCGGCATCAACAATGGCAAAGGTGGTGTGGTCTCGACCGCGACCACTTCCTTGTCGACCGCGGTGTTCGCAGAAGGCCAGCTCAGCGGCACAGGTGGCTGCAATCAGTTCACGGCCACCTACGAGATCGACGGTGACCAGATCACCATCGGGCCCGCCGCGGCTACCCGTATGTTCTGCGAGGAGCCCGAGGGAGTCATGGACCAGGAGCAGCAGTTCTTCGAAGCCCTCGGGCGGGCGGGCACCTTCAGCCTGACGCCCGAGAGACTGGAGCTGCGAGACGAAAGCGGCTCGCTCCAGGTCGGCTTTGGCACTGAAGGCGAGTAGGGATAGTCAGGAGAAGAGCTGCTTCGACCCACCGATCGATTGAGACGACAGAAATGCCCTGCTCGCCCAGCTCTATCTGGCGGTGGTCCTCGCCAGGTTGGTGTCTCTGGAAATGGAGCACTCCCGAAAGACGAGTGGTGGAGAATCCTGACGCCACCAAGGTGGTAGGGTAGCTAGCCGTGAATAAGAACCTCTCTGTATTCATCTTCATCGTGTCACTTGTGGCCCTTGTCGGTTGCACCGTGGGTCCCAACTACGAGCCGCCGCCGCTGGAGCAGGAGGTTCCGGATGCCTGGAAGTCTGCGGCGGCAGAGGAGATCGAAGAAGTCGGCTCACCCTTGGAGACATGGTGGACGACTCTCAACGACCCGAAGCTCCTCGAGCTCATCCACGAGGCGCGGCTAGAGAACCTGTCGTTGCAGGTCGCGGCGGCGCGGGTTGAGGAAGCGCGAGCCCGATTGGGGATCGCCACCGGCCGCTACTACCCCGATGTAGTCCTGGATGCTGCCTATTCGCGTCAGGATCTCAGCGAGAACAGCTCCTTCGTTGTGCCTCCAGGGGGGTTCGAGCCCTTCGATCTCTACAACATCGGCGTCGGCTTCAACTGGGAGATCGATGTCTTCGGTCGCTTGCGCCGGGGAGCCGAGTCGGCCAGGGCCGGACTCGAGGCCTCCATCGAGGATTACCGCGACGTCATGGTGGTCCTGATGGCCGACGTGGCCGCCAACTACATCGAAGTCCGAACTTTGCAGGACCGCATCAAGTACGGTAGAGCCAACGTCGAGGCTCAGGCAGGCAGTCTGCAGCTCACCCGAGATCGATTCGATGCCGGTTTGAGCCCGCTGACCGATGTCACCCAGGCCGAATACAACCTGGCCAACTCGCAGGCTGCAATTCCAGCCCTCGAATCCAGGCTCGCTGCGGCAACCAACCGCCTGGCGGTCTTGCTGGGCAAGCCACCCGGGGCCGTCGACGATCTGCTGACCGGAGAGTCCACCATTCCCGATCCGGACGAGGGCGTGACGCTGGGCATTCCGGCGGATCTCCTGCGACGCCGGCCGGACATTCGAGCCGCCGAGCGGCAGCTCGCGTCTCAAACAGCTCTCATCGGGGTGGCAAAGGCCGACCTCTATCCGACCTTCTCACTGGCCGGAATCCTGGCCCTGGAGTCCGTCGACAGTAGTGACCTGTTCGACAGCGGCAGCACCACCTGGTCGCTGGTGCCGGGCCTGCGCTGGAACATCTTCTCCGGCGGCAAGATTCGCAACAACATCCGGGTCCAGGAAGCCGTGACCCAACAGCTCCTCTTCGCGTATGAGCAGACCGTGCTGTTCGCCCTGGACGAGGTCGAGAGCACGATGGTGGCCTATGAGCGCGAGAAGGAGCGCCGGGACCGTCTCTACGAGGCCGTGGACGCCAGCAATCGAACGGTCGAGTTGGTCCGCACCCAGTACATGTCGGGATTGACGGATTTCCTCAACCTACTCGACGCTCAAAGGACACTGGCCAGCCAGCAGGATTCCTGGGCCGAGTCCGAGGGCCAGGTGGTACAGAACCTGATCGCCCTCAACCGAGCCCTCGGCGGCGGATGGGGTCCCCCCAATCCCGACAACACTCCGAAAGAGGAAGCCGAGGTCATCTCCTCTTCGATCGACAGTGCAGGGAGCGAGCCATGAGAACACCTTTCCGACCGGGCAGCGTATGGAGCTGCCTGCTTCTTGCGACGCTGGCCGCTCTGGCCGTGGGCTGCGGTGGAGACGCCGAGACCGGCCCGCCTCCACCTCCTGATGTCGGGGTAGCCCAGCCGATCCTGCGCGACGTGACGGTCTTCTCGGAGCATCTCGGGTCCACTCGGGCCTTCGAGTCGGTCGAAGTCAGGGCGCGAGTCACCGGCGAGCTCGAGCAGATCTCCTTCGAGCCCAGCACGATCGTGCAAGAGGGCGCGACCCTGTTTGTGATCGAGCCGCGCCAGTACAAGGCGGAACGGGATGCCGCGGACGCGGCTCTCAAATCCGCCGAGGCGGATCTCGCAAGAACCGAATCCGACCTCCAGCGGGTCGAGCAGGCCGTCAAGACCAACGCCGTGAGCCAGTCCGACGTGGATCTCGCCAGGGCCAATCGCGACATGGCGAGAGCATCCGTGCTGTCGGCCGAGGCGGCACTCGATCGAGCCGAGCTTCAACTCTCCTACACCCAAGTCGGTGCGCCCATTACCGGCCAGGTAGGCCGCAATCAGGTGGATCGCGGCAACATCGTCAGCGGAGCTGAGGGCACGCTGCTGACCACGGTCAATCGCATGCAGCCGATGTTCGTCTACTTCGATGCTCCCGAGGAAATAGTTCTGCGGGCGTTGAGGAACATGGACCTGACGACGGAGATCGACCAGTCCAGACTCGAGCGACAAGAAACGACGATGGCCCAGGTTGCGACCTTGATCGACGATGACTTCCCGTTCAGCGGTCCCATCGACTATGTCTCCAACACAGTGGATGCGGCGACAGGCACCATCCAACTACGAGCTGTACTGCCCAATGAAGAGCTGAGTCTGTTCCCCGGTCTCTTTGTCCGGGTGCGGATCCCCATCCAGTTGCTGGAAGATGCCGTGCTGATTCGCGAGCAAGCACTCGGTACCGACCTGGGAGGGCGCTATGTCTACGTCGTGGGTAATGACAACCTCGTCGAGCGGCGCTACGTCCAGCTGGGTGTGGTCGAACCCGACGGCATGGTGCCAATCCTCGAGGGCCTCGAAGGCTCGGAGACCTATATCGTCGAAGGCCTGTTGAGAGCGCGGCCTGGGATGCCGGTGACACCCGACACAGTGTCCGACACTCCGGAGCCGAGCGAGCGGCCACAGCCTGCGAGTCAACCCGAAGCAACCACCGGTCAAGACGAGCAGCCTGCCGAACCCGCGAGCGAGGACGGTTGATCGATGGGTGGATTCAGTAAATTCTTCATCTATCGACCCATCTTCGCGATGGTGATCGCTATCGTGATCGTGCTCCTCGGCTTGCTCTCGATCCCGATCCTGCCTGTCGAGAGCGTTCCGAACATCACCCCGCCGACTGTCAAGGTCTCTACCAGCTATCCGGGTGCCAGTGCGGAGGTTCTTGCCGAAACGGTCGCTCAACCGATCGAGCAGGAGGTCAATGGCGTCGAGAACATGCTCTACATGTCCTCGAAGAGCCCCTCCACCGGCAGCATGAACCTCACCATTACCTTTGCGGTGGGCACCGACCCCGACATGGCCCAGGTGCTGGCCCAGAATCGGGTCTCCATCGCTGACCCCAAGCTGCCCGCAGAGGTGAAGCAACAGGGTGTGACCACCAAGAAGCAGTCCACTTCCATGGTCATGGTGGCGGCTCTGTACTCTCCGGACGGCAAGCGCGATGAGCTCTATCTGAGCAACTATGCGACCACCCAGGTCAAGGATGTACTGGCCCGGGTGAATGGCGTTGGCGAAGTCATGATGTTCGGTGCCAAGGACTACAGCATGAGGATCTGGTTGGATCCTGAGCTGCTCAAGGCCCGCAATCTGACCACCAACGAAGTTCTGAATGCCCTCAAAGAGCAAAATGTCCAGGTCGCGGCGGGCAAGATCGGCGAAGAGCCCAATTCGGGGAATCTCAACTTCGAATACACCCTGACGACTCTCGGTAGATTGGCTGAGGTCAGCCAATTCGAGCAGATCATCGTCAAGCGGGGCGAGGCGGGCCAGTTGGTTCGTGTTGCCGATGTGGCCCGGGTCGAATTGGGAGCCCTGTCCTATGCCTGGTACTCCGAGCTCGATGGCGCGCCGGCCATCTCGATGGGGATCTACCAGCTACCGGGCTCGAACGCACTGGCCGTGGCGCAAGGTGTGATCGCTGCTCTCGAAGAGCTGTCGACACGGTTTCCCGAGAGCCTGGAATACTCGATTCCCTTCGACGCGACCCGTTACATCGAGGCCTCGATCAAGGAGGTCGTCACATCGCTGGTGATTGCCATCATCCTGGTGATCTTCTCGGTATATATCTTCTTGCAGGATTTTCGCACCACGGTCGTGCCATCGGTGACGATTCCGGTGGCCCTGATCGGTACCTTCTCCGTCATGCTGGTGACCGGTCAGTCCATCAACAACCTGACGTTGTTCGGACTGGTCCTGGCGATCGGTATCGTGGTGGACGATGCCATCGTCGTGGTGGAGAACACCATGAGGATCATGGACACCGAGGGCCTGGGTCCCAAAGAGGCCGTGGCCAAGGCGATGGACGAAGTGGGTGGTGCCATCGTTGCTACAACCCTCGTGCTACTGGCGGTGTTCGCGCCGACGCTGGTCATGCCCGGCCTGACGGGGCGCATGTATCGGCCCTTTGCCATTACCATTTCGGTCGCCACGATCTTCTCCTCCATCAACGCCCTGACACTCAGCCCGGCGCTTTGCGGCATGTTGCTGAAACCGAGCTCCGAGGCCAAAGAGCCCGGTTGGTTCTTTCGGCAGTTCAACAAGTACTTCGATCGCATGTCGGCCTCCTACGGCCGCGCTGTGGGTGGTTTGATAAGAAAAGCGATCATCGTGATGATCATCTTTGCGGGGCTGGTGGGAGCCATGGTCTACGGATTCGGCGCCATGCCTGGTGGCTTCGTTCCGTCTGAAGACGAAGGCTACTTCTTTGTCAACATCCAGCTGCCCAATGCGGCTTCGCTCGCCAGAACCCGGGAAGTGATGGACGTCGTCATGGCGGAGGTCGAGAAGCTGCCCGGGATTCAGAACTCGATTGCCATTGGTGGGTACTCATTCCTCGATCAAGTACAGGGTCCCAACTTTGGTGCCGGGATCATTACTCTCGTGCCTTGGAGTGAGCGAGAGAACACGGTGTTCGAGACCATCGGGATGATCCAGGGAGTACTGTCGAAGATGCGGGAGGGCACCGTCTTCGCATTTGGGCCCCCGCCGATTCAGGGTCTGGGCTCTGGCAGTGGCTTTCAGATGGAGCTGCAAGACCTTGGTGGCTTAGGGCTGCTCCAGCTCGAGACGTTTGCCAACGATATGGTGACGGCTGGCTACCAAAGCGGCAAGATCACCCGCTTGAATCAGAACTTTCAGTCGAATGTTCCCCAGATCTATATCGATGTGGATCGGGAGAAGACCAAGCGACTGAATATTCCGCTGCAGACCGTTTTCGACACTTTGCAGGCCAATCTGGGCTCGGCCTACGTCAACGATTTCAACCGCTTTGGCCGCACGTGGCGCGTCATGGTGCAAGCCGACGAGACGTTCCGGAATCGAGTCAGTGATATTCAACGCCTCGAGGTTCGCACGGCCGAGGGCCTGATGGTGCCGCTTTCCACCTTGCTCTCCGTGCATGAAGATGTGGGTCCCTCGGTGATCAACCGATTCAACATGTTCCCTTCGTCGACCATTACGGGTGCGCCAGCGCCCGGATACAGCGAAGGTCAAGCCGTCGACGAGATCGAGCGGATTGCGAAGGAGATCCTTCCCAGTCAGATGGGCTATGCCTGGTCGGGCGTCACACAGCAGCAGAAAGAGTCGGGCAATGTGGCGCCCTTGATCTTCTCTCTGGCGCTGATCATGGTTTTTCTCTTTCTGGCGGCACAGTACGAAAGTTGGGCGACACCGATCGCGGTGCTGTTGTCGGTGCCTTTGGCGATTCTCGGTGCCATTATCTTTACCCTTCTGCGCGGGTTCGATAACAACATCTACACCCAGATCGGTTTTGTGCTCCTCATTGGCATGTCGGCGAAGAACGCGATTCTTATCGTCGAGTTTGCCAAACAGCAACGAGACGAATTCGGTAAATCGATCGTCGAGGCTGCCCGCGAGGCCGCCAGGCTCCGCTTCCGTCCGATCTTGATGACCGCCCTGTCATTCCTACTCGGCGTGATCCCACTGGTGATTGCCTCGGGTGCTGGAGCGAACAGTCGTGTCAGCCTGGGAACGGCCGTCTTCGGCGGCATGCTCCTGGCTACCGTGGCCGGCGTCTTCATGATTCCGCTCCTGTACTTCGTCGTACAGACCGCGGCGGAGAAGATGAGCCGCAAAAAGCCAGCCCCGACGCCACAACCGACGCCGACGCCTCAGACACCAGCGTAGAGCTCGCCTTTTGGGTTGAGGCGCCCGGCGATCCCAGCCCACCCTCCCGTCCTGGGGCTCGGGTCCTGGGTCCTGAACAGATGACCATCTTTTCTTGGGGGTTCCGAGGCAATGAGGCAGTAGTTCCCCCCACTGCCCCAAAGATCAGCCGGAGCCAGCGACGGCTGCTTCAACCCCAAGCCCTCAAAGACCAGCCGAAGGAACGCCGGCTGCCTCAACCCTTAGTGCGGGTACGCCAACTCGCCAGCCCGGATGGCGACATCCAAGTGGTTCTCCCGGAGCGGGAGAGTGCAGTTGTAGGCGGGCGAGTAGTTGCACAGCGGGTTGAAGGCGCGATTAAAGTCGAGCACGAAATTCTCGCTCTCCGGGTCGTCGATCATCAGATACCGGCCGGCACCGTAGGTCTCCCGCCCTGTGGTGGTGTCCTTGAAGGCGATGAACAGTCCTTCGGAGCCATCGCCTTCGAGTGCACTCTTGAGAGCGGTCAACTCCTGCTTTTCGCCATCGATCTCGAACTCGATCGCTGCGTACTTGTAGAAAGTCTTGATCAGGTTCCGGGTTGTAGGAATCTCGAGCTTCTCGGGGTCCGGAAGAACGACCAGCTTGGCGTCGACCTCGTACTTTCGGTCTGGCGGGAAGTAGAGGAGGTGCTCGAACTCCACCATCTCAGGCCTCTGGGGATCGAAGACAATGAAGGTCACCCGGTCCTCGCTCGGATAGAAGTTGAGATGGAATTCGCCGATGTCGAAGGATGCCGGCCCTTCAAGGGCGGCGCCCACTACCGCCGCCTCTTCGCCCACTTGGCCTACGACATCCTGCCCCAGGCCCTGCACATGCCAAGCCTCATCCTGTTTGACAACTCCGACCTCGGTGCCATCCATCGGTGAGTCAGCCAGCTCGAACACCCCGTCTCGGAGGAGCAGATAGACCTCGTCCATCGGCTCCGACTTCAGGTACTGGCTGCCCGCCATCGGCGATTCCTTGGACGTCCTGAACTCCTCTTCGATCTCCTGCCTCTCCTCGAGAAGCGCGGCAGTCCATGCTTCGTCGTCCAACTCCACCGGTTCGACAGGGCTCGGCTCGGAGGCTTGCTCGACCTCCGGAGGACTACAACCTCCGACCAAAACCAGCATCATCGCGGCTATAGATAGGCTTTTCATTCTGATCGACTCCACTTCCTTCACAGGTGCCAAAGGTTCGTTCGGGTGGTTCGACAGGGGGCGCCGAGTCGAGCGCAGCGCAAGGTCCTCCATAGTGCACAGGAGATGGGGCGCGATGACGAGACGAGGCGGCGGCCCGCCCGTCGCAGTCTGAGTAGCCGTCGCCGTCCGCCTGCGGACCACCCGGACGGGCCTGCCCACGACATTGGGCTCAGGGCTGCACTGCATCCTCGGCCCAGTGCCATCATCTTGCCTTGGGAAACTTCTTGAACATCTTCTTGGTGGCCTGACTTGCCAGCCGCGGCAGCTTGTTGGGATTGGTCGTGGTCAGGACACCTTCGGCCTTGCCGCGCCACATCGGCTCTTCGCTGGAGCCTTCGTAGGCCTCGACTCGCAAGGTTCCACCCTGGAACATATCGTCGCGGTCGGTGTGGATCGCCATCGTGAAATCGGCGGGTCCCTCCACCTTCTTGTAGCCCTTCTGGGCGAGCTCTTTGTCGGCAGTCCCCCGAATGGCCTGCGCCACTTCGAAGTTTGCCGGCGGCGTGCCCTCGACCCAGGAATAAGTGGAGAATGCCGCGATATCGACTCCCCCGAGGAACTCCACATTCACGAACATGGCCATGGCGGTCGCCGCGACCAGAGCTCCAATACCCACCAGCAGTCTGACTCGGTGTGTCATCTGGCTTGCCAATTCCTCTCCCTTCCAATGCCCATTCCGACATCTGTGATTCGACTGCAAAACCCCGATCTGGCCAAGCCGCGAATCACTCTGCCTCGGCGCTGAGAAGCTCCTCGGGTAGCAGGAGCTTGGCGATTCGCTTGCTGAGCGTATAGATCCTCTTCATGTTGTCGACAATCGCCATTTCCCGTCGGAAGACGGTTGGGCGCTCTGGATCGTCGATGGCAAGGCGTTCCGCCTGTCGGTCGAAGACCTGTGAGATGCTCCGGTTGACCTCACCCTTCAGGGCCAACACCTCCTGGGCAGCCTTCTGATTGTTGCCCTTCACCGCCTCGATAGACTTGCTCACTGCTTTCGACACCGCGTCATAGAGATCCCTCAACATCAGGAGAGTCTCGTCACTGGGCCTGACTCCCTCGTTCAGCATCTTGTGGCCGACCTCGGCCAATCCATCCTCGACCACATCGCCGATACTCTCCAGATAGTCGCTAGTGCTCATGAGGGAAAGGAACTCTTGACTCTCCTTGTCCGTCAAGGGCTGCCGGCGGATCTCACCGAGGTAGGTCAAGATGTGTTTGTGCAGAATGTCTACATGGTCATCGAGCCGGTGGATCTCATCGAGCGCAGTCTGGCTGCCGCTCTGCAAGGCCGCTCCCAGGCTCACCAGCATCTCTTCGACGACCTCGCCCATGTGCCCCAACTCGAGTCTGACTCGCTCGAGCGCCAGGGTGGGCGCTTCGACGAGCGCCTCGTCCAGGTACTTGGCCGTGACAATGACCGTCTCTGCGGCTTCTGGACGGTCGGGCAGCAGCTTCTCGACGAGACGAGCCAGTTGGGCAGTAAAGGGAAGAAAGATCAGGGTGTTCGCCACATTGAATACGGTGTGGGCATTGGCAATCTGCCGTGGCACTTCAGCAGCCATCTTCGCTGAGCCTTGTAGCTCCGCATGCACCGGTGAGATCCATCGCACCAACTCTGCCAGTTGACCGATGAAGCCAACCCAAAGAAGAACGCCCAGGACATTGAACAGGATGTGAGCAGCGGCGGCCCGTTGTGCTTCCCTGGTCTTTCCGATGGCCGCGAGCAGGGCGGTGACACAGGTGCCGATGTTGGCGCCCAGGGCCAGAGCGATCCCCGCCTCGAGAGATACCAGTCCTTCGCTCGCCATGACGATGGCGATTCCAGTAGTCGCAGCCGACGACTGGACCATGGCGGTGAAGACCATCCCTGCCAGGATTCCCAGAATGGGAACCTCCATCCGCTGCATGAACTCCAGAAAGGGCTGGTAATCGACCAATGGCGCCATGGACGATCCCATGACACCCATGCCATAGAACAGCAGACCCAGGCCCAAGAGCATCGAGCCGTAGAGCTCCACCTTCTCCCGCTTGGCCGTGAACATCATCGCAAAGCCGATGGCCACCATCGCGAGGGCGTACTGCGTGACGTTGAAGGCGACGATCTGGGCCGTGAAGGTGCTGCCGATATTGGCGCCCATGATGACGCTGATCGATTGGGCGAGCGTCATCAGGCCGGCGCTGATGAACCCCACGACGAGGACCGTCGTCACTGACGAT
>Ga0316191_10000761_pt1 | contig 21512 bp, 21 predicted proteins | sample Eddworburr2cm_MG_FD_204928 | JGI IMG/M metagenome (GOLD analysis project Ga0316191, IMG submission 204928) | Coastal sediment microbial communities from Maine, United States - Eddy worm burrow 2 cm | ecosystem: Environmental > Aquatic > Marine > Coastal > Sediment | place: USA: Maine... | reverse complement strand
ACAGGAATCAAGAGAACGGGCCCGGCATATCCAGTTGATCTTTCAGGATCCCCACGCATCACTTCATCCCAGAAAAACAGTCTGCGATCTAGTTGGAATCGGCCTGAAGCTTCACGGGTTGGCGGATGGGTATAAAATCGATGAGCAGGTACTGGCCATGCTGAGACGTGTGGGGTTCAATGCAGAGCATCTCTATCGATATGCCCACGAGTTTTCAGGCGGCCAGAGACAACGCATCGCCCTGGCCCGGGCATTGATCCTGCAGCCCCAATTACTGATTTTAGACGAACCTACCTCTGCGTTGGATGTTTCCGTTCAGGCTCAAATTCTTAATCTGCTCAAAGAGCTGCGGCGCGAATTCCAATTGACTTATCTCTTTATTTCCCATGATCTGGGGGTGGTTCGTTACATGAGCAACCGCATCGGCGTGATGTATTTGGGAAGCATGGTGGAAACGGGGTTGACGCAGGATGTTTTCCGCCAGTCCCAGCACCCCTATACCCGTGTTTTGCTGTCTTCCTTGCCCTCACTCGATCCGGACGCACCCCACACCGGAATTTTGCTTGAGGGTGATCCCCCGACACCCATCGATCCGCCTCCCGGCTGCCCCTTTGCATCAAGATGTCCGGAAGTCAAACGTCGGTGCAGGACAGATAAACCCCAGCTGATACAGCATGGCGATGACCCCTCCCATCTGGCAGCCTGTCATTTCCCGAATTTAACCTGATCCTGACGAGTCGGAACTATAATTGAAGATTGCAAGTTGAATATTTAAGGTGTGGTTCTTTACCGGGTAATCAATTATGCTTTTTTCTTGACCATGCAAAATAATCTAAAGTATTCTAACACTTTACTACGATGACATTTCTTGCCAAGTTATTATTTGTTGAAATCATTGCCAAAAAAAATCCAACAAATGGTGGGAGAGTTTCCGGAGTCTATGAATCATACTGCAGATCAATGGCTAAATAACATCGGTTCAGGCGAAAAGAAAAACCGAGGTACTTTTCGACGACTAATGGCCCGTCCTTTCTTCGTCCTGTGCTGGATTACTGGCGGCATCGCTTTCATCCTGTTAGGGATTTTTTTGTTCTATCCGCACCGCAACACCCCGATGTCGCTGTTGTCAGATCTCAAAGCCGGCCCAAAAGTATTTCGCACAAAAATACCGGAAGAAATTTTAATTGCCCAAAATTTTTTTCGTGGAAAATTTCCGGTTGTTAATCAGCCGGTAAAAATCCCTACAAAAATTGAAAGCCTACCACCGGTTGAGAAAAAAGAACAATCCGTATCTTCTCAGCCGGCTGTTGTACCGTCCAAACAAAGACAACTGCCGGGGAAAACCGACCTCCGCCTGGCAGAAGTACGCCCGCAGCCGGTTAAGGAAGAGATCATCGAAAAAACTGAAACGCGCATCATCCACGGCGAGAAGTGGCTTTTATCCCAAGTGTCTTCCTATTATACGATACAGTTAATGGGTGCGCGCAAGGAAGCGCTGTTGTTTAATTTTGTCGAAAGAAATCAATTGCTGGAACAAAATGAGATTGCTTTTTATCAATCCACGTTTGAAGACAAAGTGTGGTTCCAGTTGCTTTATGGTGTCTATGTTACCAAAAAAGATGCCCAAGCGGCTGCTGATAATTTGCCCCTGAAAATCCGCAAGTCATCGCCCTGGATCCGCAGGCTGTCTGCGGTACAAAAGGCGATTCGGAGGAAAGCGGCGCAATAGGGCATAGAGGACCTTCGGCCGTTGGCGGTTGGAGGCATAAGAGGTTAATTGCCTTTTAATCCGTTATTGTCAGAGAGGTTTAAGGAAAAGAATCCAGTAACTGCAAATTTAAAGGAGGGTTCAAAATGAAGAAAGCCGTCTACCCGAATCTTTTTAAACCCATGAAATTAAGCGGGTTGAGGTTAAAAAATCGTATTACCATGGCACCGCTTTATCTGGGATATGCCGCTCCCGGTGGCACTATGTCCCCTCTACTGCTTTATCACTACAAACTCATGGCCCAAAGCGGGGCGGCCATGATTGTGGTTGAAAATGTAAGCATCACACCAGGGGGCAGTGGTTCACCGCGAACCATTCGATGTGACCACAACCGGTATTTACCCGATCTTGAAAAGCTTGCGTCGGCGATCAAGAATCAAAAAAGCCGAGCCTGCCTTCAGTTGAATCACGCCGGACGTTTTGCCCACGTTCCTGATCCGGTCGCGCCTTCAGCGGTGGCTGCGTTTAAAAGAACCCCCCGGGCGCTTTTGAAAAAAGAGATTACAACGATTGCCAGGCAATTTGCCAATGCCGCGCTGAGAGCCAAAAATGCCGGTTTTGATCTTGTGGAACTTCACGGCGGGACCGGTTATCTCCTGGCTCAGTTTGTATCACCGCGAACCAATAAACGCACCGATAATTATGGCGGAACGCTGTCAAACCGTATTCGGTTTCCCTTAGAAGTATTGAAACGGGTTCAGGATAAGGTGGGAGATTTTCCAATTGGATACCGTTTCCTGGCCAGTGAGTGGCTGCCGGATGGCCTTCAGGTAAAGGAATCTGCTGTGCTGGCCCGGGCACTGGGGGAAAACGGCGTTGCCTACATTTCAACCATGGGCGGAACCTATGAATCGTTTTATCTACCCGAGGTCGTCAAAAGATCCAAAAAGCCGGGCTACATGGTGTCGCTTGCCGGCGCCATCAAAAAAAACGTGAAGGTGCCGGTGATTGCAGCCGGCAGGATCTCAACCCCAGTCAGAGCGGAATCAATCCTGCAAGCAAAAAAAGCGGACCTTGTCGGATTGGCACGCGTTTTGTGGGTGGACCCGCAATGGCCGCAAAAAGCCCGCAAAGGCCAAGATCGTGGGATTTTATATTGCAGTCCCAATTGTGATGCCTGCATGCAATTGGTCATGCAGGGAAAGCCCGCCTTCTGCCCGAGATGGAGCAGGGAAAAGCGAGCCGTCTATCGCGAGCTGTTTCAATAATTACGAGGCATTTAGATGAGAAGATTTGGGTATATAATTCTTTGCGCCATCCTGGTGGTCTTCATCCCTGGATCCTTGTTTGCATCCGATACTACCGTCAAAGTCGGCATATATCAAAACAAACCGAAAGTATTTATTGACTCGTCCGGCGAGCCCCAGGGTTTTTTTATTGATATTCTCAACTACATTGCATCTAAAGAAGGTTGGCAACTGGAGTATGTCGCGTCTACCTGGGAAGAAAACCTCGAGAAATTGGAGAAAGCAGAAATCGATCTCCTTTTGGATGTCGCTGAATCGGTGGGAAGAGATGAATTATTTGACTTTAACAAAGAAATTATTTTCTCAAATTGGGCGACCGTCTATGGGAAAAAGCAATCGAAGATTCAATCCATTCTGGATCTCAAAGGCAAGAAAATTGCGACGATGAAAGGAGACATTTCTTACGAGGATTTCAGTCGCAACATTGAAAATTTAGGGATCTACGCCGCATTTGAAGAAGTCGATCAATTTTCGGATATTTTTGAATTGATTGCGCAGGAAAAGGTGGATGCCGGCATCATCAGCCGGCTGTATGGGCTGCAGCACGAAGATGAATATAATGTGGCGAGAAGCACTATCATTTGCTGTCCCCGAAACCTTTATTTTGCAGTGCCCAAGAATAAAAACCAGGACCTTGTTAAGAAAATCGACCAGCATCTTTATCAGTTAAAAAGGGATGACCAGTCGATCTACTACGCGTCTTTGATTAAATGGATAGAAGGAATTTCTCCATGGAAATTTCCGGCGTGGCTGGTTTGGCTCCTGGTATTGGCCGGTGGAACATTGACGGCTTTTGCTGCCGGACTTGTGGTATTGAAAAAGCAGGTTAACGCCAGAACGCTCGAGTTGAGTAAGCGAAATGAGGAATTACTTTCTGAAATCACTGAGCGCAAACGAGCTGAAGAAGAAAAAGAAAAACTACAGACACAGCTTATCCAATCGCAGAAAATGGAGGCAATCGGAACCCTGGCCGGGGGAATTGCCCATGATTTCAACAACAGTATTCAGGCCATTTCCAGTTATGTTCAATTGATGAAGTTGGAAGAAACAAGAAATTCTCAAGATTCAGATTACCTGAACAATATATTAAACAGTTTAAAAAATGCAAACAATCTCACCAAACAGCTGTTAACGGTGAGCCGAAAAATTAAAAGTAAATTAAGACCCACCAACCTAAATGATGAAATCCTTCAAGTACAAACGCTCTTGGAAAGAACCATCCCCAAGATGATAGAAATCGAGTTCGATTTGGCAAAAGACCTGAAAATTATTCATGCTGATTCAGGACAGATTGAACAGATCCTTTTGAATCTTGCGCTGAATGCGAGCCACGCCATGCCTGGTGAAGGAAAAATAACCATAGAAACCAGAAATATTGTGCTGGATAAAGATGTTCGGACAACCAATAGGGAAGCAGACAGGGAGGAGTATGTATTGCTGAAGATTACCGATACCGGACATGGCATCGAAAAAGAAGTTCAACATCGTATGTTCGAGCCTTTTTTCACCACCAAAGAGCCGGGGAAAGGCACCGGCCTTGGGTTATCTATGGTTTACAGTATTATAAAAAACCATCATGGTCACATCGAATGCGATAGTGCGCCGGGAGCGGGTACCCGTTTCAACATTTATTTTCCGGTCTCAAAGTCGGCAAATGCACTGAAAGATGAAATCTCCACAAAAAAAGAAAAATTAGCCACCGGAAATGAAACCATCCTTGTGATTGAAGACGATGAATCAGTTTTGGATGCTTTAAAAAGAATGCTGGAGCATTTTGGATATTCCATTATCACCGCTTCAAATGGAGAAGAAGCAATTGACAACTATCTGGCAGAACAAAAATGCATCGATTTGGTAATACTTGCCTTAAATATGCCCGGAATGGGAGGGCGTAAGTGCCTGGAAAGATTGCTTGAGATCAAGCCTGATCTAAAAACGATTATTACCAGCGGTTATTCACCGGCCGCATCTGTTGATGATATAAATAAAAACGGTACTCTCGTATTTATCGAAAAACCCTATCAGCTCGAGGATCTGCTCAGGACAATAAGGGAAGTTGTGGATGGATAGTCATCTTTAATTAAAATCTCATCCCGATGGGACGGGGTGGCTTATGAATTGAGTTAGACAGGGATAGGCAAAGCGTCGCAATTATTTTCCAAGCAGCTGTTTTTGGATTTCAGTTTCGGTCCACTTGTTATCATTTTTGCGAACCCCCTCCTGGTAGAGATCCGTAATCAACGCTGCGTGTTGTTGGGCTGTTTTGTGACCGCTGGCAACTGCCTGGTCGATGGCCTCCCAGTCACTTGTTTGGCTAAATTCGTGAAATGACGCCAGAAGTTCCGGGAAAAACTCCTTGGCCAATCCATCCAGAAAGGCTGCATAGAACGCCAGCGAGGCTGTCTTTCTTTTCCTTATGATATGCTGAAGTGTTCCGAATTTATTGGTGTCGGCCAGGAGGTCTTTTACGGCCCGCGCCAGATATTCCACCGGTGAATAGGGGAATGCGGCAATGACTTCCCGCCAAATCTTGCGATCAAAGTCGGTATCATGTAATTCGCCGATCTCATGGTATATGTAGTTGTCTTTTAAAACTGCCAGAATTTTCGTCAAATGGGGCTGTAACGCTTTAGGTTCCTGGTTTTTCAATCCACAGCTATCCAGGGCAAATTTGAGCGCCGGCCGGGCTGATTTTTTTATGTAAAAAATACTGTCCCAGAGAAAAAGTTTGGCGGATTCCTGGCGCAAGAGCACGCAGTCGTCCTGAGTCAGGGCCGGAATGGTTAGAAGATCGCGGGCCAGTTCACGGCCAAGGGTGTAGACGATGTTGCCGTTATAGTTTGTTTTCTCTGTAATGTCGGTCAGGAAAAACGTCGGTTTGAGGCTGCGGGCGTAGCCGGCACCGTAAAAAATGTGATGTGGTTCCAGGATGGCATTAATCCCAATGGTATCAAAAGGATCAAATCTTTCCCCATTAATGGATAGTTCTTTAAACCCATCTTCGGGATAGTCTTCCCATTTATTTTCTTTGGCCTCGATCCATTCCAGGACTTTGACGGAGTCGCTTTCTTCCCAAGCCGGCAGTTCCTTTTCCCATTTGTAAAGATCTCGCAAGCGCAATGCCAGACCGCAGATCGAAAACATGCCCGCATGATAGGCGTCGGAGATGTCGCAATTATGAAGAACTTGACGGGTTATATCATCTATATTGATCGTCGATTTTAGCATTCTTATTTTACACCGGGCTATTGATATTTGGTTTTTTCAATAAAAATAAGGCCAAAATACAAATCTGCAAACAATAATTCGAGCAACCGCCCACAAAAGGGGTCAAAGCTTGAATAGTGAATAACTATTGACAAAAATCAAATGCATTGATAAGAAAGTTTTATGAGCAGACCGTGGCGTATTGAATACAAAGGTGCACTATACCACCTGTTATCGCGTGGCAATGAGCATAGCGACATTTTTGTCGACGATAAGGATCGCGGCGATTTCTTAGAAACTGTCAGGGAAATGTCGCAACGCTTCGATATCGACATTTTCGCTTATGTATTGATGAATAATCATTACCACATTTTAGCCAGAACCAGGCGAGCCAATTTGAAAAAGGCCATGCAGTGGTTCGGGACCACTTACACCCAGCGCTTCAATCGGAGACATTTCCGCAGCGGGCATTTATTTCAGGGGCGTTACAAAAGCATTATCGTACAAAACGACGCCTACCTGCTCCAGCTTTCTTACTATATCCATCGCAATCCACTTAGAGCAGGCATTGTCCGGCGTTTAACCGACTATCGCTGGAGCAGCTATAAGGTATATGCCTATGGTCGCAAGACACCCAAGTGGTTGTCGACCGATTTGATACGAGCTCATTTTAAGGGTGATCAAGATCGCAATAGGAGCTATCGTGAGAAAGTTCAAAAGTATGCGGTTGAGGAAAAACACCTCTTTGAAGATTTGCGGCATGGTTTAATTCTGGGATCAAAGCATTTTGTTGAAAATATTCGTAAAAAATATTTACCATCAAAAGCAGAAGGGTCGATACCCCAACAAAAACAGGTCGCAAACACCTTTGATCCGCAAAATTATTTAAGCAAGGCTGAGCGAGTTCTCAAATGTGACGTCGAACGCTTTGTGCAGGCAGGGAGGCTTTCAGGCCCTGAAAAAGATACTCGTGATCTATTGCTGTATTGTATCTGGACAACCGGTCATTTAAGGAATCAACAAATCGGCGAACTATTTGGGTTAAGTTATTCAGGAGTCAGTCACGCAGTAAAATCGGTAAAACTTAAATTAGCAAAGGATCGACATTTACAGAGGAAATTTGATCAGCTTAATTCACTATTCAAGCTTTGACCCTCTTTCCCACAAATTTACCTCTTGCGAAAATCCGAATATTAGGAAGAAACCCCCTTAATTCTGCACAAGACCATACATTCGGCCCACAACAAACAAGACCCAGCTTGAGATCAACCCGGCGCCGGCAAGGTTCATGATAAATCCGACGACAAGCATTTTTGAAAATGAGACATCTTTGACACCACCAAAGGCCAAACCGTTTACACCCGTTGCGATAGGGCTCATGAAGGCACTGGTACATGAAAGCGTGACAATGATCAGCATTTCCAAAACGGAAAAACCCAAGGTCTGCGTCAAGGGAAGGGCCATCACAAAAAAGCTGAGCTGAACGGCCGTATTGCTGAGTACCTCTGTAGAAAAGGAGGTCGCCAGGGCAATCAAAAAAAACAATGCCAACACGGATAAATCGGTCGAAACAATCGATGCGGCCCAGCCCGCAAAGAATTCGTGGATCCCAAAGGCATACAAAATCGCTGCCAGCACAACCGCAATGCCGACAAAAATAAACCCCCTGGTGGGTAGCTCATTATAACAGTCCGCCAGAGCCAATAACACCTGTCTGGAATCCGTCTGAGGGTCAACCTTCACAGGTAAAAAGAAGAGAATCAAAACAAACAGCAGGGTCAGGATGCCGGAAATATATAATATCAATACTGTTTGACCCGGGAAATACATCATTAATAATGATAAAACAAAGGATGACAAAAAATAAAATACCGTCATCCAGACAGTTATTTTCTGAAAGGGATGAAATGTTTTCTCGGCATCAAACGGGAGCTGAACATTGCTCTGTTGATATCTCCAGGGACGCAGCACCACTGAAATTATCAACCCGGCGATACATACAAAAATAATGACCAAGGGGATGCCCCAGACAAGCCATGATGCAAACGATAATTGTTGTATCCCGGGAATGTCATTTAAGACGGCATAGGTGATCAGTATACCGTTTGCCGGTGTGGCCGTGATCGAGCCCATACCGCCGATATTCGCTCCATAAATGGTCGAGAGGGCCAGCATGGTGGCGATATTTTTGGAGGGACCGTTGGATTCTTCATAAGATCGTCGCAACAACTCCAAAAGAGGGAGAAGGGTCAAGACGGTTATGGCATTGGGAATAAAAAACGACAAAACAGCAGAGATGGCAATAAGATAGAACAGAATTTTGGTTATCGAAAGATGCCGTTTACCGATAAACCAAAAAACGATTCGATGGGGAAGTCTGGCTTTGATCATCAGGCGTGAGACCGCAAAGCCACTGATAAAGAAAAATATTAGCTGAATTTTATCCATCGTCAATATTACTTCTTACGTCGCCGCGAAACATTGAAAACAGGATGCCAATGGTGCACAATAATGAAAAAATCAGAAAAGCCGTCCGCACACTCTTCAGGAATTGGTCGTAATTCGCAGGCGAAATCGGTTCCCGGCCGATATAAACAGCAAATACAACCATGGTGATAGCCATGCTGGACATTTGCCCCAGCAGGCGCATGGTTGCCACCGTGCCGGATGCAATGCCGAAATACCGCCGCTCAACGGCGCTCATTATGGCATTCATGTTGGGTGATGAAAACAGGGAGAAGCCAAATCCGAGAAATGCCAGTGTTAAAACGATAAAGACCGTGGAGGTGTCGGCTCTGATAAAGACAAAGGAGAAAAGCCCAATGGCCGTCATCATCATTCCTGTCGACGCAATCAGGCGCGGTTCAATTCTGTCGGAGAGTTTGCCCGCCAGCGGCGAAAAAACCGCCATCACGATCGGCTGGGCAATGAGGATGGTTCCGGCATACTGGGGAGCGAAGTTTTTGATATACTGCAGATAGAGGCTCAGCAGAAATGTAAGGGCGAATGTTGCCGAGTAGTTGATCAAGGCCGCCAGGCTGGAAAAGGTAAACAACTTATTTTGATTGAACAACCTCACCTCAAACACCGGATAGCGGACACTCATTTCGAGCCGGATAAAAATCCCGAGACCTGCCAGCCCGACAATGATGAGATAAACGGCAACGCTCCGGGGCAGCAGCGACGCACCGTAGACCAGGGCTAAAATTGAAAAGCCGTACAGTACGCTGCCGGGGATATCCAGTGTTTCTCCCCTTGCGTCGGCCCACTCACCTTTTAAATATCTCATAGTCGTAAAAATGGATAGAGCACCAAACGGTACAACAACCGCAAATATGCTTTGCCAGCCAAGATATCGGACAAGGAAGCCACCGGCAAACGGACCGACAGACAGTCCGATATAGACAGCCGAAACGTAAATGCCGATGGCCCTGCCCCGTTTCGCCGGTGCGAAGACCGACGTTAAGATGGCCATACCGGTAGTCACAAACATTGCCGAACCAAAGCCCTGTAAAATTCGCATGGTGATAAGCATTTTCATTGAGAAGGAAAAAACTGCCAGAAACGATGAAAATGTGTACAAAACCAGGCCCCAGGTAAATATTTTTTTCCTGCCGTAGATATCGGCGGCCTTACCGAAGGGGACCAAAAACACGGCTATCGCCAGCAGATAAGAGGTTGCCACCCAGCTCAAAACGACGGCGTCGGCGGAGAAATCCGCCTGGATGGCAGGCAGGGCAACATTTACAGAGGAGACTGTAAACGGTCCCATGAAGGACGTCAGAGTGGCGACCATAAGGGCCGATTTTTCTAAGGACTTGTCAGCGGCCAAGTAAGATATCCTCCAAGTTTACCCTAGTGTTGCAACGTTGGGGTTACTCGCAGCCCTGATGTAATCGTCAATGAATCCTTTGTAAAGGAAAAAGCTTTATTAGACAGACAAATATATTTTGACAAGTGAAAACAATTCATAGATATTGGCCTGGAACAGTTGAATTGAGAGATCGTCAAATAACTTTAAAAGATGGTTCATTTGTAAAATAGATGGATATTATTGAACGCGTAAACAAATTGATGGAAAAAGGAGAATCCATCTGCCTTACCACGGTTATCGCTTCCATAAACCCGCGGTTTGCCGTTGGTGGCAAAGCCATTGTTCTAAGCGATGGATCGATGGAGGGAAATTTAGGCACCGGATCATCGGATTTTAGATTGCGAGACCTGGCACTGACGTCCCTCAACGAGAAAAAAAGCCGAATAATTGATGTTGAAGACGGACTTCGTGTTTTTTTCGATGTGCTTTCACTTGAAAATAGACTGCTGGTATGCGGCGCCGGTCACATCGCCGTTCCCCTGGCACATTTTGCCCGGGAGGTGGGATTCAAAGTCAGCGTGCTCGATGATCGCGCCGACTTTGCCAACCCGGCCCGTTTTCCGCACTGTGATGTCATTGCGGAAGAATTCAGCCTTGCGCTACGCGATTTCCCCCTGTCTCTTTCCACTTACGTGGTCGTAATCACGAGAGGTCATGAGCACGATGCGGAATGTTTACTCGAGATATTAAAAAAAGACACGGCCTATGTCGGTCTTATCGGAAGTCGCCGCCGGGTGCGCTTTGTGCTCGATATGCTGAAAAAAAAGGGGATCTCCCAAAACCGTCTGCAGGAAGTTTTCACCCCTATCGGGACCCCCATCGGGGGCGAATCCCCCGCCGAGATCGCCCTTTCCATTGCTGCCGAGCTGGTCTGCGTACGCCGCAAGGGACCCCATCAGGCCCGGTCACTGCGGGCCGCTATAGGAATCAACCCATGAATGACCAGGAAATTTTTCGAAAAATCGCCGAGCTGAAAAATCAAGGCAACGCAGTCAGTCTGGCCACCATCGTTGAAGCTGAAGGTTCCACCCCGCGTGAGGTGGGTGCAAAAATGATTGTGTGTGCCGACGGCACCGTCTACGGTTCCGTGGGTGGAGGATGCGGTGAAAGCCAGGTTAAAAGTGCCGCCCTTCGCTGTCTCCTCACCAAAAATAAGACCGAATTGATAAAGGTAAGTCTTTTGGACGACCTGGGCACGAAAGGTGGGGATGTGTGTGGGGGGACCATGCGGCTATTTATCGAGAAAGTATAGTTGGTTATGCCCTTGTCAGATAATGAAGGTTTCAGATGTCAGCAACAAAAAATTTTTTCGGTTTATCCGGGTTGGGATGCCTAAGTTCATTGCTTCTGCGGCATTTTGATCAATTTCATGCACTCCGGGATATAACACAAAGGGTGGTTCAGAACGAACCACCCAGAAGGAGAGATTGAGAGGTCAATACCATGCAGCCCGCCCCTCATGTATGCATCCTTAGCAAAAAAACAAACAAAATCAATGGGGTGAACACTGTATTTTTTTTATATAACATGAGTAATTATTATCATAAACGAGAGGAACGTCGACAACCATGTACGACTTCCAGACATGGTGGCAACATCTGCCGCAAAACATAAGCCCCGTTATTTTTGAAATCGGCGGGTTCAAACTCCAGTATTACGGTTTGATGTATATCGTGGCGTTTGCCATCACGTTTTTTCTGGTTCTCTATCGCCTCAAACATGAAAACCGATTCGAATTTACCACCGATCAGATCAAGGACATCACAACCTCCCTGATCCTGGGTCTGATCGTTGGCGCCCGCCTGGGCTATGTGCTGTTTTACAATTTTTCCTATTATATTAAGCACCCTCTCGAAATCATTATTCCTTTTTCATTCTCAAACGGCATCACCTTTACCGGTATCTCAGGTATGTCATACCATGGCGGACTTATCGGTGCGACGTTTGCCGCCTGGCTTTATTTTAACAAAGCCAAGCTAGATTGGTGGAGTGGCGTTGATCTGTTTGTACCGGTTATCCCGTTGGGGTACACGTTTGGACGTTTGGGCAATTTTATTAATGGTGAACTATTCGGCCGGGTAACGACATCAGCCGTCGGAATGTATTTTCCCATGGCACCCGCCGGACAACTCAGACATCCGTCGCAACTCTATGAAGCCTTTTTTGAGGGCATTTTCCTTTTCGTTATTTTATGGAGTATCCGCAAAATAAAAATCCCAAATGGCGCGATGCTTGCGCTTTACCTGATCGGCTATGGAATTGTGCGGTATTTTATTGAATACTTCCGCGAACCCGATGCGCATCTGGGATTTATCCTGTTTTCTTTTTCCATGGGGCAGCTCCTCTGCCTGCTGATGATCGCCGCAGGGATGCTATTGTATTTTTATTTATGGCGGCGGGAATAAAAAAAGCAAATTTGAAATAAATCGACTATTGAGGTTGTTATATTATTTAATAAACGTGTCAGGCGAGCAACAATTTAAAGGCGATAATAATCAGAATCAGGCCGCCAATGATTTCCATGCGGTGAGCAAATCTTTGAGACAGTCGATTTCCGATTTTCATGGCCGACCATGTCATAGCGCTGGCTGTAATACCGATCCACCCCGCCACTAAAAATAAACTCTGCTTTAAAACCCCCAGGCTGAAACCCACTCCCAGGGCATCGATACTGGTTGCCAAAGACAGCATTACCAGGCTGAAACCTTTGGTCGGGTCCGGGCACTCTGTTTCTTCTTCATCAGGAATCGCGCCTTGGCGCACCATCCGAGCACCGATAAATAAAAGCAAGCCGAATGCTATCCAGGTACCCCAGGTTTCGGCCCAAACCAGAATATAACGGCCCGACAACCAGCCGATAAGCGGCATCATAAACTGGAAAAGACCGAAGTGAAACGACAGGCGAAAGACTTGCCTGGGGGCACAGTAAGTCGTCCCGACCCCCAGGCCCACTGCAAAAGCGTCAAAGCCAAGGGCAACGGCAATTAAAACAATTTCAAATATACTTAATGTCAACGGAATTACCCCTATCTGGGGGGGGCATGAAAAACCACTTATCTTAGTTGGTGAAAACTACCCAGTCACTTTAGCGACAACAAGTCTTTGGTCCAATATATTTTAGACAAATTAAACATCCATTTATCATTCAGCAAGTTTTATCTCAAAGCGGGATATTTGCTCCCCACCTGTCGTTTCATGCCAAAGACGAAACTGTAAATTTTTTCGCACTTAACTTGTGATAATGTCAATAAGTTATTATTCTTATGGAGATCACAGTATGTTTATCAGACGAAACAGCAATACAAACCATGGAAAAGGGGCTTCCTTTTGCCTCAGCCAGCTTTTCGATCTTAATGAACTAAGGCAGGACTTAACTTTTGCAATTGTACAACAATATGCTAATAAGGAGGTGTTCGATGAACACACAAAACCATACGGCCCAAAAGGTTATCGATCCGGTTTGCGGCATGGCGGTTGTCGCCGGACAAACCGACATTTTAACGATCGTCAAGGGACAAAAATACTACTTTTGCGCCGAGGGCTGTCGTAAAGCCTTTGAGGCAAATCCTCAAAATTTTCTGGATCCCAAACCGCAAAAACGCAAAGGCATCTGGGGCCGTTATATGGATCGATTGCAAAAGGCCACCGGCGGCAAGGCGCAGAAATGTCATTGATCCGGCATAACAAATAAGGAACCCTGATGTCTATGGTAAGCGATTCAACGAAAAAACGGAGCGAAAAAGATTTTAACTATCCGATGGCGGTTTTCATTTTTGCCGCGCTAACGGTTTTGGTGATCATACTCTCACTGAAGCTGAATGACTCATCTGTTGAATTTTCAAATCAAGTCGCCATCGAGGGTGATATTCCAGCACCTGATTTCACATTTCCCGGGCTTGATGGGAAAATGGTCAGCCTTTCCGATTACAAAGGAAAAGTAGTTCTTGTCAATATCTGGGCCACCTGGTGTCCACCCTGTGTTAATGAAATGCCGTCGATGGAAAAACTTTACCGTAAATTCAAAGGGGAGAATTTTGAAATTCTGGCAGTCAGTATAGACGAGCCGGGACTCAAAGCAGTGGCTCCGTTTATGGAAAAAACCCGCCTAACATTCCCTGCTTTGATCGATTCTAAAGGAGCCATCAAATCTGTCTATAGGATTTCCGCCATACCCGAAAGCTTCATCATCGACAAACAGGGCTTTCTCATCAAAAAAATTGTCGGCCCGTTAGATTGGGCAGCCCCCCAAGTCTTTCGTTTTTTTAGCAGTTTGATTCAAAGACCATTGCCTCGGTAGGATCATCCAACCGAGACGGCATCTCTGTCGGGCGCTTCCAGGCCAAGGTCGATCATCCTGGCTGGAAGTTCGGGTTTGCGGGACAGGGTCCGTTTGCGGAAAGGTGCCGAGAGAAAATTGAAGATGTCAGATGCCTTCATGTAACGGCCGAAAGTACGTACCAGCTTGTAGGTTTGAATGGGACGCCCGGCGATCCGGCGCGCAAAAAGTAAGGCAAAGCCTTTCATGCGCGCCCGATTAATGACCTCGCCCGGCAGGATGGTAGGGTCGATGTCAGAGCACTTGAACCATTTGTGCCAGTCGCGCTCATCATCGATTATTCCGCGCTCAATATATTCCTGCCACAGGGGGGTGCCCCGATAAACGCACAGCCGGTTGAAACCAAAAGTATCCAATTTCAATCGGGCTGCAAAGCGAAAACTTTCCATGATATCGTTAACCGTCTCACCGGGCGCGCCCACCAGAAAAAAGCCGTGGGCTCTTTTGATCCCATGGCGCTTGGCTTCGCCCACCGCATATTTGATCTGCTCCAGGGTCTGGTTTTTATTGAGTCGATCCAACACTTTTTGCGTGCCGGCTTCGACGCCGTACGCCAAGAAGGTGCAGTTTGCCTTACTCATAACAGGCAGTTGATCGACAGCAGCCGAATCCACCCTGCCCTCGCAGCCCCAGGTAAACTCAAGCCCGCGTTCGATAATACCGTTGCAGATATCCGTGATGCGCTTGCGTTTGAGTAAAAAGTGGTCATCGGTAAGATATATCGAGCGATAACCCGCATCGTTGAGCTGCTGCATTTCTCCCAGGACGTGCCCTGCCGAGCGGTGGCGCCATTTGCCATTGGACAGAGATGGGATATCACAATATATACAACCGTAGGGGCAGCCCCTCGAGGTTTGAATCGTGCAGAATTTGTCGAGGGAAAGCACCGCCGGAACATCAAGAGGCAATGATTCGATAAAATCGATGGGCAGACTGTCCCGGTCCGGGTAGGGGAACTGATCCAGATTCCGGATAAGGGGGCGCGGTTCATTGCTGATTACTTCGTCTCCTTTGCGCCAGACCAGACCGGCCACAGCGCCCGGATCAGCGAGATGGTCCAGGTAATCAGGTAAAAGTTCCTCGCCTTCGCCTACCCCAACGCAGTCCGCATGGGGACAGTCTCTTAAAATAAGGTCTGCATTCATGGAGGCAAAAACGCCTCCCAGGATGACCGGCGTATGCGGCGCGGCTTCTTTGAGTCGCCCGGCCATAATTTTTGTTGACGGGTAGGTCGTGGTAGAAAGAAATGAGAGCGCAATGACATCGGGAAGTTCCTCTTTGACTGCCTGAGCAATGTGCTCCGCCTTCATCTGAGGGTGACAGGTATCGAACATCCGCACCCGGTGACCATGTTGACGTACGGCCGGGGCCAGGGTTTCAATACCTAAGGGGGGAAACGCCATCACCTTGACGCGCTCGTCGTCGGGGCCTGAACCTCCCAACTCTAGTGGCAGCATTCGATAGTAATCTTCATCCCTGACATATATCATGAAAACATTCATTTAGAGATCCTTCTAACATATGTTGCACCTAATAAAAAATAGGGGAGGTCGGCTGGAACGCCCTCTCCGATTTTAACAGGGGTACTTTTACACGTTGTCGTCAATAGATTCAATCAAATAATTGCGCATCATTCCCATATCCTCGTGTTCCAGGTTGTGGCAGTGGTAAAGAAAAAGCCCGGGGTAGTCGCCAAACCGGACCAGAATCCAGTCTCCCAAAAATCCGGTCATCTGTTCCATGCGGTGACCGGAGAGGTAAATCAGCTGGTTGCGGTTATCAAAAGCGCGATCCTGGAAAGCCAGCGGAATATCGTATTCACCGGTGGGCAGCCCCGCCGCTTTTTCTTCATCGTCGGATACTATGAAAAGCCGGCTAACCCGCCATAAACCTGAGGGCCGGTCATACCGTAGGGATGGGGGTGGTACCAGTAAGTTCCGGACCGGTTGCGAACTTCGAATTCATACACATAGGTTTCACCATTGGGAATAACGAGGCGCGGATGCCCGTCCATATCGGCCGGGGCATGCAAACCATGCCAGTGTACGATGGTTCTGTCGGCGATGTCATTGGTAAATCGGATGCGGACTTTTTGCCCGCTGTGTGTCCGGATGATTGGCCCCAGATAGCTCCTTTCAAGATTTATCAGGCTTCCCCGGTCACCTTCAATCACCTGTCCCTGATAGTACCACACGCCGGTTGGGCTACCCGGAAGTATCGGTATTTCGTCTGGTATCGCTTTCAAGGCGATATCCAGATCCGGGAGGAATTTACCCACCGGCTTCTATGCCGCCCGGGTACCCTCACTATTTCCAAGCGAAGGAGGACCCCCGGTCAATAAGCCCGCGGCTCCATCACCGGTGATTTGCAAAAATTGTCGTCTGAGATTCATGTTCATCCCTATAATGGCTCCGCCCTGAAAGTGCTATTTTCCAGGGCGGATTAATTGCCAACAACGCAGCCTATTCCGGCTGGGAAGCCTGCCCCTTGTCGTATTGTCGGGTGTTGTCACGATCGGGCCTGCCGGAGCCAGTCATTCTTGGTCCTCTGCCATATCCGGGTCCCATGCCACACCCGCCGCGGTGTCTCATCATTTGCGGTTTCCTGTCGTAGCCACCCCCGGGAGCACCATAGGGACAATTTTCAGGATCCCAATGGCTTTTCCCACTCGGCCCCATCATGCCGCGGTGCATCATTCCGGGACCCATAGGACCGCCGCCCCAAAACCGCCTGCCGAGATCAGGGTTGATTTTTCGGACACGCAATATGTGCTCCAGACGCTGTTGAGCCATTTGGGCTTTAAAATCGGATATTTCCTTCTGTATAACTGAAGCGACAGCAGCATCCGGATCCTCTTTGGCCAGCTCGCTGGCCAATTCAAGCCGCTTTTGATAAATTTTTTGTCGCAAGCCTTTGGTTGCTTCGAAAAAAGCCGTACGCTCTGCATCCAGTTTTTTGATTTCATCTTCACCCAGGTTATCGAACTGGCCGCATCCGGCACTATCATGGCCTCTGTGGTGCCAACCCTGACCTTGATGCATTCTGTGATAATTATCGCACCCCCTTCCCCGGTCGGCAGATGCATAGAGACCAGAAAACAAGATCGCAAGTGCCGCTATCAGCATAATCTTTACATTTTTGTAATTTTTGTTCATGTTCCTGCTCCTTTGATTCAATTTAAAGTTGTTTCAAAAATATGGTAAGCACGATTTGTGGCCTTGTAATTTTTTATTTACAAACAATATGCCAAATTTGCCGCCGTAAATTTATCTTCAATGTAACAAATTGATAATAAATGATAAAATATTAAGCATCATCCATATTAAGGATCTAGTTTAGAAAAATACCGGATCCCATCCTGACAAGAGTTGGATAATAAGTATCCAGCCCACAGTCTCATTGGTTGCATTTCGGGTAAAATCTATCCATAGATTATTTAGGTCATTGGATTTTCTAATTTGGATATTGAGATTTGGTATTTTAGGTCTATAACCGTGGTAGTGAATGGCTTCAATCCTACTGGGTCATTATCAATGTTTCCCTGTAATAATTGCCTCTTTGGTTGACTGGACCCTAGGATTTGGATATACCACTACCTAACCCGGATAAACCGGATAGAATATCCACAAAGGCCCAAAGACACAAAGTACAGACCTGGTTGGATAGTTTACTGGTTGAAGGATTGATTAGGTAAATTATAATCATAATTTCAGAATTTTACGGTCTTTTTTAAACATGAAGTGTCCAATTATTTTGCAACCAAATGCAAATGCTGCTTGAATTAAAAAACATCAACTACAAGTATCCCGGCTCCACCAGTGACGTATTCCAAAATCTGACTTGCGCCATTACCACTCCGGGTTTCCATGCGCTGTTCGGCCCCTCGGGTGTCGGCAAAACAACCCTGGCTAAAATGATTTGCGGCAAAATGAATGATTTCCATGGTGAGATAGCCACCAACGCGATGAATCGTATCCTGTATACGTATAATTTAGAAAGACTTCCGGGTTGGTCGAGTGTTCGAGAGCATCTGGAATTAAACATACCCGCTTTCAACAAATCTATCGTTGCCGAACTGATCGACTCATTTGGAATTGAAGCCTTGATGGAATCCCGTTTTGCACAGCTATCGCTGGGACAGCAAAACCGCACCAACCTGACTCGCTATCTGCTTCAGAATTTTGATCTACTGATCATGGATGAAAGCCTGGCCAATGTCGACGAAATCACCAAAGAAAACATCATCCAAAAAATAAAAGAGATGTTTCCGAATCGTTGTTTTTTGTACATATCCCATAATGTGGTCGAAGTGGCGAAATTCTGTGATCAAATCCTTGTGTTGCGCAGTCACCATAAAGTTCCTCAAGCAGTTACGATCTGCGGTCAAAATCATACAAAAGACCGGGAGCTGGATAAAACCGCACTTGAACAAACCATGCTGGAGATCGTAAATGCTTCATAGACGCATATATCAATTTTTTATCATCTATGCTTCCGGCCTGGCGCTGTTACTGATAATCAAATACAGTTTGAACCTTTCGGATTATGTCATCCCCAGTCCCGACGAAATTTGGCAAAGCGCCCGACAATTCTTACCGGTTTATTTTACGGCCGTTGTTAATACGCTTTCGGTTGCAATTCTCGGTCATATTCTGTCGATCTGCCTGGCAACCTCGGTTGCTGTTATCGGTCGCTTGACGATCTGGGTGGGGTCTTTTATTCGGGTGGCAGCCTATAATATTCAGGCCTATCCCATTGTGGCAGTGGCACCCATTATTTTTATTTTGCTGGGCGACGGCCTGTCTTCACGGTTGTTGATTGCCGCCATGATCTGCTACTTTCCCTTGCTGCTTTCATTTATCGGCATATTTTCCGAGCCTATTTCTGAAATTGAGCATTTTTTCGAATCCACCCGGCGGATGACATGGTGGCTGCAGGTCAAAATTCGTGCCTTTGAAAACATTAATAAATTGATCACGGTCATCGTTGGCAGTGCAACCCTGGCAATGGTCGGCACGATCGTGGCGGAATTTATTGCCGCCGATGCCGGTATCGGTTACAGCATTCGTATCGCCCTGTTCCAAAGTGATCTGGCAAAGATTCTGGTGGCGCTTTTTCTGATTGGGGTATGCACCTCATTGTATTTAGTCTTATTGGAATGGATTGGTCATAGGATTCAAAAAAGATGGGAGGTTCCCAAAGGAGGTTAACATGAGACCGCAACAACAACGCATAATAGGATATATGATGGTTGCCGTCGTCATCAGTGCATGCATTAGCGGCATGAGTTCCAATTTAAGGGCTCAGGAAAATGAGGAGGTCGCCTACCGGCTGAAATGGCTGTTTAACGTCAGTGTGGTCGGTGACTTGTGGGCGGACGTCAACGGCAATTTTGCGAAAAACGGACTTAAAGTAGCCGTAAAAGCGGGGGGACCTGAACGCGATGCTATCAAAGAGATCGAGCTCGGCCGAGCTCAGTTCGGAGTGGCTTCCGCCGATCAGGTTATCCGAGCTGTATCCAAAGGCGCACCGATTGTGGTGCTGGCCCAGTTGTTTCAGACCAATCCGCTGCACTGGATCTACCGGACGGATAAATCCCCGTTTAAAAACCCTGCCGATTTTAAGGGCCGGGTGGTCGGCATTACCTTTGGGGGTAACGATGAAACCATCATGCGGGCGCTGCTGGCAAAATATAATATCGCGGATAGTGAATTGAATCTTTACAGTGTGCGCTACGATTACACACCATTTTATCAAGGGAAAGTCGATTTTTGGCCGCTTTATATCAATGCCCAGGCACCGATTATCGGCGCCAAACTGAAAAAGGCCGGCGAAGATTACAGCTTTGTAGGGCCGGCTGATTTCGGCATCCAGTTTGTGGCCAATTCGGTGGTGACCTCGAAAAAAATGTTCGAATCCCGCCCGGATACCGTTAAACGGTTTATCGCTGCACTGCTCCAGGGCTGGCGTGAAGCGTTAGATCCGGCCAACAAAGAAAAAGCCATCAAGACCTTATTACAGTTTAACAAAGAGACCCCGGAGGCCATTGTACGTCAACAACTGCCGGTCACACGCAAACTCATGCTGCCGGAGCCGGATTTCGAATTTGGTAAAATTGATGTGGCGGCCTGGAAGCAGACCGAAGAAATCATGCTGATGCAAAAACTGATTGAAGCCCCCGTTCGAATAGAAAATAGATTAAATCCGGTAGCCGAATAAATCCAAGCCCTCTTAAAACAGCTTAATGGGCGCCTAAGGAACTAAGCTCGGTTAACCTGAAATAACAAATTACAAGCACCAAATTACAAATAAATCCCAAATCACAAAATCCAATAGTTTGGGATTTTGAATTTCGGTCATTGTAATTTGTTTGTTATTTGTGTTTTGTTATTTGAAAATTTTACTGAAACCTTGCGTTCCCTATAACAAGTTGTCAAATAAAACCCGATAAGGGCCTAGGAGAGTTCCCATGACGGATGCCAAATTTGAAAAGGTATCACCTAACGACAAACCGCTGTACGGTCCCCGCAAGCTGCTGCTTTGCGGATTTTCTCAGAGCGTCCAGCCCAACTTTAATGAGCTATTGGAATTAATCGGTTTATCCGAGATACCCAAAGTCTGGGTAACCGAGGACCAGGGCGACATTCGGGTCGGCGAACTTGTCAAACTCCAGGATAATACAGGATTTGGCGTTTCATCGGAGCTGCCGCGAGCCATCATCATGGCCGGAATCACCCAAAGCGAAATGCACGGGCTGATGAGCGGTTGTCGTAAATCCAAGATGAAACAGACGCTATGGGCCACCCTGACGCCAACCTCGGAAACCTGGACGATTCAAAGTTTGTTAACCGAGCTGGCGGCTGAACACGAGATGATGCAGCAGCGCAAAAAGTAGACCGAACCTCCCTGCGGCAAGCTGAAGGGGAATTAAATATTTAGACCTTTTTTAGTGAAATAAAAAGCTATATTCACCGCAGAGCCGCAAAGAGCGCTGAGAATATTTGTATTTTTAACTTTTGCCCTTGCTCGCATCCCGCTGCTTTTTAGCGAGACTCAGCGCTCTTTGCGGCTCGGCGGTAG